>JACCDK011955486.1_pt1 | contig 13607 bp, 12 predicted proteins | sample 7445871 | NCBI WGS metagenome assembly JACCDK01 (sample SAMN15323436, study PRJNA562643) | freshwater metagenome | isolation source: river surface water | place: USA:Blue River Watershed | collected 2017-08-15 | reverse complement strand
GGGTGTGCGTCCAGATCAACCGCGTGCAAACGCTGCAAAACCGACAACAATTGAGCATCCATACCTTGTCCACTTTGCACGCACTCTAATGGGTGACGCTCCCCGAACGGCGCACCGACGCGACAGTCTTTTTGACCCCATGCACGCAAGATGAAAGCCCGTTGTATGACCGGGTCACGATAATGAGCCCATGCGGCATTCACCTCACCATTCGATGAGAACTTTAGACTTGGGGCCCTTCAGCTTCTGGTTGTCGCTCCCCCAACTCATCACATGGGGCAGTGTGTTCTACACCTTCTCGCTGTTGATGACGCCGCTCGAAGCCGAGCTGGGCATGACGCGCGCCGAGTCTTCACTGGCCTTCAGCCTCGCGCTGCTGGCCGAGGGTTTGATGGCCTATGGGGTGGGGCGCTGGATCGATGCGGGGCGAGAACGCTGGGTCATGACCTTGGGCTCGTTGTGGATTGGCTTAGGCTTGGTGGGCCACAGTTTCGTCACCACGGTGGCGGGGTTTTATGCCGCCTGGATCTGGCTGGGCCTGGGCACAGCGGCCACGTTTTACACCCCGGCTTTTGCGGTGGTCACACGGCGTTTTCCGCAAGACTTTCGGCGCGCCATCATCACGCTCACGTTTTTGGGTGGGCTGGCCAGCACCGTGTTCATCCCACTGTTCGCATGGTGGATGGAGTTGTGGGGTTGGCGGCAAGCACTGTGGGCCCTGGCAGCCTTGCAGTTTTTGATTTGTGCGCCGCTGCACGCCTGGTTGTTGCAAGGCGCGCCGCTCAAAGTACTCGAGACCCCTTCTCATGACGCGGTGCAACCGGCCTCGGTGCGCGAACACCTGCGCCACGCACCGTTTTGGCTGTTGGCCTTGTTCATGGTACTGACCATGTCGGTCACCTCGGCCTTGCCTGCCCACATGATCGCCTTGCTGCAAGAGTCGGGCTTGTCCCCAGCATGGGTGATTGCCATCCCGGCGGCCATCGGGGTGATTCAGGTTTTGGGGCGGCTGGTGCTTTTTGTCTTTGAGCGTTACTGGGACGTGCACGCCGCCAACCGCTGGATTCCCACCTTGATCCCGGCGGGCGTGCTGGCCTTGCTGCTTGGCGGGCTCAGCCCGATCGCCTCGCTGGTGTTTGTGCTGCTGTACGGCCTGGGCAACGGCATGAACACCATCGTCAAAGGCACCGCCATGGCGCAATACGTCAGCCGCGTCCACGTCGGGCAACTCAACGGCTTGCTGGGCCTGCCCATCGCCCTGGCCCGCGCCGCAGCACCTTTGACGCTGGGTCTGCTGTGGTCGCCCGATCATGGTTACACCTTGGCGCTGTGGTGGCTGTTGTTGGCCAGTTTGCTGGGCACGGCCGCGCTGTGGGCAGCACAAAGCCACGCCCTCACGGCCCGTCACTGAGCCCTTAATCCACGCACCCTTATATCTATCTCGGCATATATAACCAACTAAAAAATCGTTCCCATGTCTGAAGGGGCTGGCAACAATCTGGCCATCTTTTGCTCACCTCCTTCAGGAAACGACCCCATGAAACATTTTTCTGCTTTGGTTCTGGCCTTGACGGCCGTCAGCTTCAGCGCCAGCACCTTGGCGGCTCAGCCCCTGCTCAGCCCTGCCGAGTTGCAAGCCAAACTGTCCGACGCCAACGTGCGCGTGATCGACATCCGCGACCCCAAGTCTTACGCAGCCAACCACATCCCTGGCGCCGTCAATGCGCCTTATGGCACCTGGCGTGGCCCGGCCAACAACCCCGGCGAGTTGCCTGGCCTGCCCAAGCTGACCACTTTGGTGCAAAGCCTGGGCCTCACGCCCAGCACCCACGCAGTGGTGGTCTCCAGCGGTGCCGATGCCACCGACTTCGGCGCCTCGGCACGCGTGTACTGGACGCTCAAGGTGCTGGGCCTCAAAGAGTTGTCGGTGCTCAACGGCGGCGTGAAAGCCTGGACCACGGCGGGCCTGCCGCAAAACAACGCGGCCGTGAAAGTCGCCGCCAGCAATTTCCAGCCGCAAATTGACAAGAGCCTGGTGGCCACCAAAGAAGAGCTGGTGGCCCGCGTGAAGTCGGGCGATGCCGCCCTGATCGACGCCCGCCCAGCCGACTTCTTCAAGGGCGACACACGCCACGTGGCTGCCAGCGTGCCCGGTACCTTGCAAGGCGCGGTGAACGTGGAGCACGACAAATGGTTTGCCCCCGGCAGCGCGACCTTTGTGAGCGCCGACCAGGCCCAAAAAGTGGCCACGTCCAGCCCCATCGATCCGGCCAAAGAGACCGTGTCGTTTTGCAACACCGGCCACTGGGCAGCGACCAACTGGTTTGCCATGTCCGAAGTGCTGGGCCAGAAAAACGTGAAGCTCTACGCCGGCTCCATGGTCGAGTGGTCCAAAGACCCCAACGGCCTGCCCATGGCCAACGTGCCCAGCCGCCCCAAGCAGTTGATGATCGACGCCAAGTTCTGGGCCGAGAAAACCTTCAAATAAGCCTGCACCATGAAACGACTGCCCTTGACGGCTCTGCTGGCCGGCTTCTTCCTCTTTTTGGCACTGGCCGTATCCATCCGCCAGGCGGTGCTGATGCTGGTGGGCGTGGGCATGGGCGCGGCTTTGGCAGGAGCGCGCTTTGGCTTCACCACCGGCTGGCGGCAGCTGATTGAGCAGCGCAACCCGCAAGGCGTTGCTGGGCAGGTCCTGCTGCTGGCGCTGGCCAGCATGGCGGCGCTGCCGTTGCTGGGGCAGTTTTCTGAATTGCAAGCCGCCTTGGGCCCGCCCAGCGTGTGCTTGCTGCTGGGCGCCTTCGTTTTCGGGCTGACCATGCAAATTGCCGACGGCTGCGGCTCGGGCACCTTGTACAAAGCCGGCTTGGGCGTGCCGCTCAACATGGGCATCTTGCCGCTGTTTGCACTGGGCAGTTTTTTGGGCTCGGTGCACCTGGACAGTTGGCTGTCGCTGGGCCAGATGGCCCCGGTCAGCTTTTCAGCCGAATACGGCACAGGCGGCGCACTGACCCTGACGCTGTCTTTGCTGGCCGCCGTGCTGGTGGCGGTGCGTTTGTGGGTGGGCGCGGGCCAAAACTGGCTGGACAAACGCTGGATTTGGGGTGCCGTTGCTCTGGCGATTCTGGCCACCCTCAACTTGCTGCTGGCGGGCCAGCCCTGGGGCGTGGTGTACGGATTTGGCCTGTGGGCCGCCAAGGTGTCGGTGGCGCTGGGCGCTTTTGACCCTACGGGCAACGCCTTTTGGAGCCAGGCGGGCAATGCGCAGCGCCTGACACAAACCGTGTTCATGGACGTCACCACCATCACCAACATCGGCATTTTGGGCGGTGCACTGTGGGTCTCGGCCAAAGCCGCCTCCAACAGCAAGCCTTTGACCACGCAGCAATGGGTGATTGGTCTGGTGGCCGGCTTCGTTATGGGCTACAGCTCGCGCCTGGCGTTTGGTTGCAACATCGGCGCCATGCTCAGCGGCATTTCCACCGGCAGCCTCCACGGTTGGATTTGGGTGCCCTTGGCTTTTGCAGGCACGCTGGTGGGTGTGCGTGTGCGACGTCACTACCAATTTTGAAGGAGGCCGTATGAGCAACACGCACAAATTACAAGCGGTTTTCTGGCTCAGCCTGGCCGCGTTTTTGAGCTGGGACTTCATGGTCTCGAATCCTGTGGATCTGCGCAACGAACCACCGCTCATCGCGGCAGGCTCAGGCCAGGCGGCCAGTGGCGGACATTGCGCCATGGCCAAGTGAGTGGCGTGCTGTTGGCGCCGTTGCAGTTTGCGGCCCATAGCAGTCTTTGCAACGCCGGCAAGGTCAAATTGACCACCATGACCGCTTTTGCCTGGCCAAGGCCTGGTGCTCTTCACCCGCACGCTCATTGGAACCACTTGCAAACGCCTCAACCTTCGCGTGTCAAGGTTTATGTTCAATTAAAACTGTAAGTTATTCATGACACTGGTTTAGTATGTCGTCCTGAGGTCAGGCAAACCGCCCATCTAGACGGCCCTGATCGTTCTCATCAGGAGATTGTCGTGAACATCTACATTTATTTGTTCCTCTTGTTTGGCGCTGTATTCGGTCTCTCGACGTTTTCTTACAGGCACATCTTCAGCGAGGGGCCTCACCAGGTCGAGACAGCCGAAAGTGGCTCCACTTTGGGCAGCCGCGTGTTGTGGGCCATGGTCTGCACTTTCTTGTGGCCGATCATGGTCATCACCGGTCTCAACTCAGCCCGAATACTGGCCAAGCGCAAACGGCAGGCAATTGCTGTCAAAGCTGAGTCTCGATTGTGATCTGTAGCCGGTTTTGAACGCCCTGCATCGGACGTCGTCAGATCGGATCAGCAGGGCTTTCTTGCAGTCAAAAAGCACAGCCTGTGACGCCCTCAGTTTGTGCACAGACACAGCCCCGGCGCAGGTGCGGCAGAACTTGAGCACCACCCCAACCGCCACGCAGCGGTCACACTGGGCTGGCAAATTGCCCGTTGCGGCGTCTCAGCGCGTCAACCATCTTCTGGCCGCAAAGCTCAGCGCATCCACACACGCCACCATGAGCAGCATCGCGCCCAAAATCGTGGCGGTTTTGTTCATGTGGAACAGGCCCATGTGAAAAGACAACATTTGGCCCAAGCCCCCCGCGCCCACCACGCCCAGCACGGCGGCAGCGCGGATGTTGTTTTCCCAGCGGTACAGCGTGTAGCTCATGAGCTGCGGCAAAACCTGCGGCAAGGTGGCGTAAAAGAACACACGCAACGGCCCCACGCCTTGCGTGCGCAAGGCGTAGCCGGGGCCGGTGGGGATGTTCTCCATCGCCTCTGCAAACAAGCGACCCAGCACGCCGCTGGTGTGCAGTGCCAAGGCCAAAGTGCCCGCCATGGGCCCCAAGCCCGCAGAGATCAACAACAGCGCGGCCCACACCAGTTCAGGGATGGCGCGCAAGGCATTGAGCAACCAGCGCGTGGGGCTGCGCAACCAAGCCGGGTCTTGGGCGGACATGCGGCTGGCGGGCACAGCCAGCGCCAGGCCGAGCGCTGCCGCCATGACGGTACCCAACGCCGACATGGCCAGGGTTTCCCAGGCAGCCCTGGCCACTTTGTTCACAAACACGGGTGACAGATCGGGCGGGAAAAATTCCGCCACAAAGCGGCCCATGCTGCGCACCGCATCGATGGATGTAAAGGCGGCCCAGTCCAAGTCCAGCGACACAAAGCTGGCCACCACCAACACCAGCAAAGCCACGGTGAACCAGCAGGCGCGGCAACGCGCGTCAAACAGCGGCGGCGGCAATTTGAAAGGCGGGTTGGCCGCCTCACGCGCAACACGGTTGACCCAGGCAGCAGCGTGGGTCGTCGGCGTGGGCTTCATGCCAAGGCCTTTCTCAGCCACGCGCTCACGCGGTCGGCCAGTGCCACCAGCGCGATGAACACCAGCAGCAAGGTGGCCACTTCGCCGCCATTGAACATCTTCATCGAGTTGTCCAGTTGCTGGCCCAAGCCGCCCGCGCCCACAAAGCCCAGCACCACGGAAGAGCGGATGGCGCATTCCCAGCGGTACACGGTGTACGACGCCAGTTCGGCCGCATGGCTGGGCAGCAGCGCATAGACAAAAGCCTGCAGGCGGCCACTGCCGTTGCGCATCAGGGTTTGGGTGGCGTGGCTTTCGCCGCTTTCCAGAATTTCGGCGTACACCTTGCCCAGCATGCCGCCATAGGTCAGCGCAATCGCCAGCACGCCCGCCGTGGGCCCCAAGCCCACCACGCGCACAAACACCAGCGCCCACACCAGCTCGGGCACGCTGCGCAGCACGATCAAAGTGGCCCGCACGCACCAACGCACCACCGCAGGCCAGCGGTCCATGCGGCCCGACAAGGCCGAGAGCGACAACACGCGGGTGGCCATCAGACTCAAGGGCACGGCCAGCACCAGCGCCAGCGTGACGCCCGCGGTGGCCATGGCCACGGTGCGCCAGGTTTCGCGCACCACCATGTCCATGAATTCGGCGTGGTACACCAGCGGCCAAAAGCTGGCCACAAAATCGGCCGTGACCTTGCGGTTCTCAGGCGCCCACAGCACCCAGGGCCGAAACTCGGTGGCCACGCCCAGCGGCCACATCAAGACCAGCGCCAGGCTCAGCCAAAACACCCTGGATAAAAACGCCGGGTCTCGCGCAGGCGCGCCTGGGCGCGGGCTGGCCGAAGGCAAACCAGGCTGCAGGTCAGGCATTCGGGAAACGGTGGCGGACATGTCGTGTGCGTGCGAGAAGGATCAGGCCGCGTCAGCGGCAATGCATCACAGCCGGCGCAGTCGCTGCCGGGGTCGACTCGTCCGCCCCGATCGGCGCTTCGCCGCGCAGCTCGTGTTCGTATTGGTCATACAGGTGGGCCAGGTGCTCGCGGCTGACGTGTGCAGACGGCAAGTCAAACACCAGCTGCCCGTCGCGCAAACCCACAATGCGCGGGAAATGCGTCAAGGCCATGTCGACCTGGTGCAAGGTGGCCACCAAGGTCACTTGGCGTTCGGCGGCCAAGCCCACCAAGGCCGTCATGGCCATGCGGGCGCGCATCGGATCGAGCGCCGACAAAGGCTCGTCGATCAGCCACAGACTGGCCGGGGCCAACAGGGCGCGGGCCAGGCCCACACGCTGACGCTCACCGCCCGACAAGCGGTCAACCCGCTCGAACAATTTGTCGCCCAAATCAAAGTGCACCAGCGCTTCATAAGCGGCCGGGATGTCGGTGGGGTAAAAAAGTGAGCGCATACTCGCCCACAAACTCATGTCAGGCAAGCGCCCAGCCAGCACCGATGTCACCACGCGCTGGCGCGGCGGCAAGGGCGGTACCTGCGGTGCCAAAAACAAGCGACCGCGCAAACCGCGCAAGGCGCCGGGCGATTGCGTCCAGGGGTTCACACCAGACAGCTGCAGCGTGCCTTGGGTAGGCGGCTGCGCGCAAGCCAAGACTTGCAGCAAGGTCGTCTTGCCCGCGCCCGATGGACCGATGATGGCCACCTGCTCGCCCGCGCCCAGTTGCAGGTTCAGGGCACGCAAAGCCGCTGCCGCACCGGGCAGGGCGGCCGGATGGCGGGCCTCCATAGACTGCAGATCGATGTTCACGGCGAAACGGCTCAGGCTTTAGAGCAAACCCGCGCTGCGAGCTGCCGACTCCAAGCCCTTGTAGTTCTCGGGCGTGGTGGGCACATAGCGGGTGGCGCGGTTGAGCTTCAAAATCTCCGCCTGCTCGGGGTTGGCCGGGTTCAGGGCCAACAAGGCCGCCTTGATTTTTTCGCGCAAATCGGCAGGCATGTCAGCGTGCACCGACCAGTTGTAGTTGAAATAAGGCGCGGTGGTGAAGAACACGTTCACATCTAGCGTGTTGACCTTGTTCTCGGACACGAACTTGCGCCAGACGGTGATGTCCAGTGCGGCGGCGTCAACCTTGCCACTGACCACCGAGGCGATGGTGGCGTCGTGCGCACCGCTGTAGGCGATGCGCTTGAAGTCTTTTTCAGGGTCGATGTTGGCTTGCAGCAAAAAGCTGCGCGGCATCAGGTGGCCCGAGGTGCTGCTTTGCGAGCCGAACGAGACCTGCTTGCCCTTCATGTCGGTCAAGCCATTGATGCCGGAGTTGGTCTTGGCGATGAACACCGACTGAAAGCGCGTGTCTTCTTCACGCTGCGCCACGGGCACGATCTTGCCACCCGAGCGGATGCTGGCCTGCACAAAGGTGAAGCCACCAAACCAGACCACATCCACTTTCTTGTTCACCAACGACTCGACAGCAGCGGGGTAATCGGTCACAGGCGTGAACACCACCTTCATGCCCAATTGCTTTTCCAGGTAAGTGGCCAGGGGCGTGAACTTGCGCACCTGCTCGGTGGCGGCCTCTTCGGGGATGGTGGTGACGCGCAAGGTGGTTTGGGCTTGTGCGGCCGTCATGAAGGAGGCCGACAAGGCCAGCACTCCGGTCAAGGCCGCAGCCTGCAGTTTGGAAGTGAAGGAGGTGAACATGGAGAAATCCTGTCAAAAATCAAATTGGATTACACCCCGAAAAGCATGCACTGCGGCCGCCAAGGGGCAAACAAAGGCCAGTGCGCCTGCCTCGCGGGTTCTCAATGGGTAATATGCTGCGGATGCAAGCCCCCCAATTCCTCCAGCTGTACCAGCACAACGCCGCCGCAGTGGCGCAAGAACTCTTGCAGGGCTTGAGCGCCCCACAGGCCTACACCTCGCCCAAATACCTCTACGACGCGCTGGGCTCGCGCTTGTTCGAGGCCATCACCGAGCTGCCCGAGTACGACCTGACGCGCACCGAAGCGCTGTTGATGCGCCTGCACAGCGCCAGCATGGCCGACCAACTGCCACGCGGTGCGTGCTGGATCGACTTGGGCGCTGGCAATTGCGAAAAAGCCGGGCGCTTGCTCGGCCCCATGGGCGCGGGCCGCTATGTGGCCGTGGACATCTCGGTGGACTTTGTGCGCCAAGCGCTGGATGTGCTGCAACGTCAGCACCCGGGCTTGTCCATGGCCGGGCTGGGTGTGGATTTTTCGGGCGGTTTGGTCTTGCCTGCGGAACTGGCGCTCGACCCAGTGCAGCCGCGTGTGCTCTTTTACCCGGGCTCCAGCATCGGCAATTTCACGCCAGAAGAGGCGTTGGAATTTTTGCGCAACCTGCACGAAGGCTGCGGCACCACGCCGGGCAGCGGTTTGCTGATCGGCGTGGACTTGCTCAAGGACGCGGGCGAGCTCGAAGCCGCCTACGATGACGCGCTGGGCGTGACGGCCGCTTTTGATCTGAATTTGTTGCTGCACATCAACCGCTTGGTGGGCACTGACTTTGCGGTGCGAGACTGGCGACACCTGTCGCGCTTCAATGCGGCGCAGTCGCGTGTGGAGATGCACTTGCAAGCGCGCCACGCGGTCACAGTGCAGTGGCCTGGTGGACAGCGCCAGTTTGCAGCGGGTGAGACCATCCACACCGAAAACGCCTGCAAGTGGACCATTTCCGACTTTGCCAACCTGCTGCGCAGCGCGGGTTTTGTTCAATCCCAGGCATGGACCGACCCGGCTGAGCGCTTTGCGGTGTTTTGGGCCCAGGCACTTTGAAGGTTGGGCGTTCATAAAAGCGAAGCGCAAAACCCGATGCTTCACGCTATGAGTGCAACGCCACCGAGCGGAACCCCGCAAAAATATCGTTTCGATCGGGTACAAAAAAGTTGCGGTAACGCACATCGACCACATGTGCCGAGGTGGCAGCACAAGCCCCACGCAGCACGCGGTGGTTGTGCCACCAGGGCTCTGAATAATCCCGGTAGGGGTGCACCTCAAAACCCGGATACGGCACAAACTCGCTGGCCGTCCATTCCCACACCTGGCCCCACGAAAAGCCTGGCTGCTGCGCTGCGCATTCCCATTCGGCTTCGGTGGGCAAGCGCCTGCCCGCCCATTGACACCAAGCCTGTGCATCCATTGCATTCAGGTGCACCGCCGGGGCTTGCAGGTCCAGCGCTTGCCATTGTCCAAAGCGCTGTGCTTGCCAAATCCCTTGCGCACAGCGCACATGGGGTGGCAAGGCGTGGCCGGTGGCTTGTACAAAAGGCAGGAAACGCGCCCAAGTGACGGCCTCGGCATCGATCTCAAATGCCGCCAGCGCCAAAGGGTGGGCCTGGCGCTCGTTGTCAAAGGCAAATCCCGGTCCGTTGTGGCCCAGCGTGTACACCTGAGCAGGCACCTGAATGACCCCAACCCGTCCGATGGACGGTACATGTGAACCCACATCACCAACCGCATCGGCACGCCAGCACAGGGCCGACGGCAAATCCAATCCGATGTTTTGCGCCATGTAGACCGAGGCTTCGTTGTGCATATCTTCGTGCTGCAAGGCCAGTCGCCAAAAGTACAGGTGTTCGTCGCGCTCGCCCTGACCGGCAAGCGGGACCGCGTGCAAGTGCGCCAGGCTGCGCTGAAGCACCTTCGCCAAATATGACTGCGTCCCGGCCTGATCGGGCAACGGCAAAGCCCAGCGGCTGTCGTGCGCAACTTCACTGGAGTTGTAGAGCACATCGGCATTGGGCAGCAGCGAGGCGTCAAACCCAGTGCCATCGCTGGCACTGCGCGTGCCCAGGTGGCGCTGGCGGTTGCGCACCGTCCACCACTCCTGAAACCAGGCGATATGCCCCCACTCCCAAAGCGGCGGGTTCATGCCCGACAAGGGCGGCACTGACAGATCAGGCAAGGCGTTTTGCCAGGCCTGCATGAGGCCCAGCGTGCGCTCGCGGGTACGTTGAAAGGCCTGGGCCAAGGCCACAGGACCGGCCGTGCGTGTGGCGCTGAGCACTGGCCCCAGGCAGCCTGGAAAAGACCCGTCAAAAAGACCCCGCAAACAAGCGCTTGGGCTGGACTGTCCTGCCCCCACCAAGGAACTGCCATTCATGTATAAACCGTCCATGCAAAAACTTCGTGTGGTCATTGTCAGCCCTGCCTTGGCCGACGCCAACAACGGGAACTGGCAAACGGCGCGCCGTTGGCAACACCTGCTGCGTCCTCATTTTGCGCGCATCGTGCGTCAGTGGCCGGATGCATTGGCCCATCAGGACGACGTGATGCTGGCCCTGCACGCACGCCGCTCGGCCGATGCCGTGGCCGCGTGGCATGCCCTGCATGGCCCCAAGGGACTGGGTCTGGCCCTGACGGGGACCGATTTGTACCGTGACATCGCCCACGATGCCCAGGCCCAGCAATCACTGGCCCTGGCGCACAGCCTGGTGGTGCTCAACCCGCTGGGCACACGCCAGGTGCCCCCGCAGCACTTGGCCAAAACCCGGGTGATCGTGCAGTCCACCACCCGCCGCCAGACCCTGCTCAAAACCTCGCGCCATCTGCGCGTGGTGATGGTGGGCCACTTGCGCGAGGAGAAAGACCCCCTGACCTTGATGGCTGCAGCCCGCTTGTTGCCCCCCGACAGCGGCATCTTGATCGACCACATTGGCGCACCGCTGGATGCCGCGCTGGGTCAGGCCGCGCAGGCCACACAAGCGCAATGCCCCCACTACCGATGGCTGGGGGCTGTGCCCCACGCCCAAACCCTGCAGCGCATACAACGCGCCCACCTGCTGGTGCACACAAGCCGCATGGAAGGCGGCGCACATGTGCTGATGGAAGCGATTTGCAGCGGCACGCCCGTTCTGGCCTCGCGCATCGAAGGCAACATGGGCCTGCTGGGCGAAGATTACACAGGCGTATTCGAGCCCGGGGATGCACCAGGTCTGGCCGAACGGCTGCTGGCTTACCGCCACCCAGAAAACGGCTCCGCACTGGTGGCACACTTACAGCATCAGTGCGCTTTGCGCGCACCCTTGTTTGAACCGCAGGCCGAACGCGCCGCCTTGCACCGCTGGGTGCACAACCTCCGGACCTTTTGATCATGCACACATCCCCTCAACCCGTTCTGCGCGACCTCGTGCTGGTTGGCGGCGGTCACAGCCATGTGGGCGTGCTGCGCATGTTCGCCATGAAGCCCGAGCCTGGTGTGCGCATCACGGTGATCTGCACCGACATCGACACCCCTTACTCCGGCATGCTGCCAGGCTACATCTCTGGCCATTACAGCTTTGACGAGGTTCACATCGACCTGGGCCGCCTGTGCGCCTTTGCGGGCGCGCGTCTGTACCACGATGCGGTGGTCAGCATTGATCGCCAAAACCAGAAAGTCATTTGCCAAAATCGCCCCCCGGTCGCATACGACCTGTTGTCCATCAACATTGGCTCGACGCCGCAGGTGCGTCATGTGCCGGGTGCTCAATCGCTGGCCGTTGCAGTCAAACCGATTGCGCAGTTCAACCAACGCTGGCTGGCCCTGCTGGACAAAGCACGCCAGTGGCCGGTGAACCGGGGCCGCATGACCATTGCCGTCGTGGGCGCGGGTGCAGGTGGCGTGGAGCTCGTGCTGTCCATGCAGTACCGCTTGCGCAACGAGTTCAAGGCGCTGGGCCGAAGCCCCGAAGACCTGAAATTCGTGCTGCTGACCTCCGGCGACACCATCTTGCCTACGCACAACCCGGGTGTGCGTCAGCGTTTTAACCAGGTGTTGCAAGAGCGCAATGTCGAGGTCCACACCCAGGCCGAGGTGATACAGGTCTCGCCTGGCTGCCTGCACACACGGGACGGGCGCACATTCGATGCGGACGAAACCATGTGGGTCACCCAGGCTGGTGGTCCTGCCTGGCTGCAAAACACGGGTCTGGCGCTGGACAAACAAGGCTTCATCTTGGTGCACCCCCAACTGCAAACCTTGAACGACCCGCTGGTCTTTGCAGCTGGCGACATCGCCTCTTTTGTAGAACGCCCGCTGGAAAAAGCCGGTGTGTTTGCCGTGCGCATGGCCAAACCCTTGGCCGAAAATTTGCGCCGCAGCCTGCGAGGCCAAAAGCTGCTGGCCTATGACCCGCAACGCCATTGGCTGGCCCTCATCTCCACCGGCAACCGCTTTGCCGTGGCCTCTCGCGGATCACTGGGCTTTGCAGGGGCTTGGGTCTGGCGCTGGAAGGACCGCATCGACCGTGAATTCATGCGCCGCTTCACTGAATTGCCCGCCATGCCAGGCGCAGCCGATTCCAGCCCATCCGGGTCTCATGTGCGTGAGGCATTGCAGGCCATGGGCCAGTTGCTCAAGGACATCCAGACACAAGGCAAGGGCCGAGCCACGCGGCTGAGCCTGACCTCCGAAGAGTCGCTGCAAGCCATCTCGGCCATCGCCATGCGCTGCGGGGGTTGCGGCGCCAAAGTCGGGGCCAATATTTTGTCGCGTGCTCTGGGCAGCTTGCAGCCCGTTGAGCGTGCGGATGTGTTGATCGGTCTGCATTCACCGGACGACGCGGCTGTGGTGCGCGTGCCGCCGGGCATGGCCGTGGTGCAAACGGTGGACTTTTTCCGGGCCTTCATCGACGACCCTTATCTGTTTGGCAAAGTGGCAGCCAACCACGCGCTGGGCGATATTTTCGCCATGGGGGGCGAGCCGCAAACTGCCACTGCGGTGGTCACCGTGCCGCCGGGTCTGGAGAGCAAGGTCGAAGATCTGTTGACCCAAATGATGGGCGGCGCGATCGAGGTCCTGAATGCTGCAGGTTGCGCCCTGGTGGGCGGGCACACGGGCGAAGGGGCCGAGCTGGCCCTGGGCTTTGCCATCAACGGCTTGATCGATGAAAAGATGGACAGCGTCATGCGCAAGGGCGGCATGCAGCCGGGCGATGTGCTGCTGCTGACCAAGCCGATTGGCACAGGCACCCTGTTTGCCGCGCATGCCCGCTACGCCGCCAAAAGCCGCTGGATCGATGCGGCGCTGCAGTCGATGGTGCTGTCCAACCAATCGGGCGCTGCCATTTTGCGCACCCACGGCGCCACCGCCTGCACCGATTTGACCGGTTTCGGTTTGCTGGGCCACTTGGTGGAAATGACGCGGCCGTCCGGCGTGGACGCCGAACTGAACATGAGCACCCTGCCCCTGCTGGATGGCGCGGTGGACTGCGTGCAAGCGGGCATCGTCAGCTCGTTGCAACCGGCCAATGTGCGACTGCGCCGAGCCCTGCGCAACGCAGACGAGTTCATCAACGACCCGCGCT
>JACCDK010083171.1_pt1 | contig 13620 bp, 13 predicted proteins | sample 7445871 | NCBI WGS metagenome assembly JACCDK01 (sample SAMN15323436, study PRJNA562643) | freshwater metagenome | isolation source: river surface water | place: USA:Blue River Watershed | collected 2017-08-15 | reverse complement strand
TACTTGTGAATATTGATCATTCGAGTTACCGTCAACCCTGGATTCGACCACGATTTAACTCTGACTTGTGAGTGTGGGTAAAAAATGTGATGAAGATCTAGGTTGTTTCTTTTCATAGGAACAAAACTGAAACCATGCTCCTCCATAAACTTGAAAATGGAAAGATCGTCTGGTGATGATCGGTAGGTATGAGGCTCTAATGTGCCTAAGACCTTTGCTGAATTCCTTGTCATATACAGCCCCGATCCGTTAAGGTACCTGTAACCTTTTGGGAATTCGGAAAGATGTTTACGATTGGTTTCAAATGTTCCTCCGAGCTGACCTTCCTTAATTCCCTGCAATCTATCAATTATCGAACGCACATCAAAGTAAGTGGAAGTGTTTGATCGAATCAGATAGTCAAATTCAATGTTCTCTAGAACCCAATTGAGACCGAGGATAGTTTTTTCAAGTATTCCCTCAAAGGATAGGTCACAAGGCACAAACAAAGTGCGATCTTGAAATACGTAGGCACTACTTGAATGGCTGCGCAGCCAGATGATTTGTGCAAACTGTGAGTCCTGTTTTGCCCAGGTTTCCCGCTGGGCGATCTCATCTTGATCATGGATAGGGCCCCCGCCAGCGATTAGCAGAAATAGTAGCTTCATTGTGCTGGAATCCTAATGGGAGAAGCATCAGATGGAATAGATGCTCGGTGGGTTGATTGGATAGATTCCATGCAAGAATCAACCTGGCCATCCTTACAGGTAATGAAATCTTCGGATAGCTGGTTAAACTAGAGCTCTAGCTTAATAATTCAAAAATTTGATTATGACGATGTGAGGCGAAAGTGAAGTTACTTGTAACGGGTGGAGCTGGATTCATAGGCTCTGAATTTGTAAATCAACTCGTTTCTAATCGCTCTCTAGACATTACAGTTCTAGATGCGTTGACTTATGCTGGAGATCTTAGAAACTTGGAAGCATGTCGAGACCAAATAGATTTTGTGAAAATCGATATTAGAAATAAAATTGAATTGGAAAATCTATTCGAAGAAAAGCAATTCACTCAAATTGTTCATTTTGCTGCTGAAAGTCATGTTGATAATTCAATCTCTAATCCCACTATCTTTGCGGAAACAAATGTCCTCGGAACCTTGAATCTTCTGGAGCTCTCAAGTAAATACTCACTAGAACGGTTTCTTCACATTTCAACAGACGAGGTTTATGGCTCAGTGAAAGAAGGGTATTCAAGCGAGTCTTCACCTCTAAATCCATCTTCACCTTACTCTGCCTCTAAGGCTGCCGCAGAACACTTTGCCCTTTCCTTCTTGTATACACATAATCTGCCTGTTCTGATGGTTAGATGTTCTAATAACTATGGACCACGTCAGTTTCCTGAGAAACTGATTCCGCTTTTCATTTCTAAGCTGTTAAGAAATGAGCCAGTGCCAGTCTATGGAGATGGAAAGAATGTTCGGGAATGGTTGCATGTCTCTGATTGTGCCAGAGCAATAGCATCTGTTTTACATGAAGGAAAAATTGGAGAAACTTACAATATATCTAGCGGAATTTTCCGTGAGAATCTGGAAGTAACCCGTATGCTAGTTGAGATTATGGGAAAGGGCCCAAACCTAATAAATTTTGTTGACGATAGAAAAGGTCATGATTTCCGATACGCGATTGATAGTTCAAAAATTCGCGCAGAACTTGGATGGGAGCCTGAAGTTCAGCTCGAAGAGGGATTACATGAAACAGTAAAGTGGTTTATTGAGAATAAAGAAAGACTAGGATAATCAAATGTCCAATAGATGTGGGATTTTGCTTGCCGGGGGAAATGGAACAAGACTTTCACCCCTAACAAAATCAATAAACAAACACCTTCTTCCTGTTTATGATAAACCGATGGTTTTTTACCCGCTATCGACATTGATGATGGCTGGAATTAGAGATATTGCAGTCGTTACCAGATCAATTGATGTAGATCATTACAAGAATCTACTGGGAGATGGTAGTGGATTTGGAATATCGCTCACTTTCTTGGTTCAAGATCAAGCTAACGGGATACCTGAAGGATATGTGTTAGCTAAAAAGTTCGTTGGGGATCGCGATATTGCATTGATACTTGGAGATAATATATTGATCGGCCAAGGTCTTGGAAAAACACTCTAATCTTCAACTGAGAAACCTGGCGCACGAATCTTTGCCTTCCCAGTGAATAATCCACAAGACTATGGGGTTGTAACCCTTAATCCAGAGTCTGGAAGGATTTTAAAACTTGAAGAAAAACCAAAAAATCCCAAATCCAATCTCGCAGTACCAGGTGTGTATTTTACTGATAACAGAGCTATCGAGATTGCTGAATCGTTAACAAAGTCTGCGCGTGGAGAATTCGAAATTTCTGATGTTTTAAACTGGTACCTGGAGAGAGATCAGTTGGAGGTGAGTACCTTCAGGCGTGGAATCGGCTGGATGGATGCGGGATCCGTTCAGTCACTATACGACGCAGGTGAACTCGTTCAGGTATTGCAAAAGAGGCAAGGCTTACGATTCGCATGCCCAGAAGAAATTGCATGGGGTAACAAGTGGATTTCTGATGAGGAACTCAGAAATCAGTCGAAAAAGTATCCAAACACAGACTATGGCAATTACTTAGCCTCCCTAATTGACTAAATAATGTCCAAATCAATCCAAGAACCTCTGATTTATCTGATTACCGGAAACACTCGAATTGGTGGCGCACAAAGAATATTACTTGACGAATTCTATGAGTTAACAGCACGTAAGGTTCGAGCAAGAATTGTTTCACTGAGTCCTAGAGTTTATAACGATGATATCTTGCATGTGGATAGCAACTTTTCTCAAGTCACGAGCGTTGATATTCTCAGGCCTGGAGTGGGGAAAATCAAACAATTCAAGTTCTTCTTTCGGGAGTTTAGAAAGATCCCATTCAATATTCATGTGGTTTCACACGATTTCACAGGCGTCTTTATCGCGAGATGCGCTGCACTGTTGAATTTCAAGAGAGTCACAATTGATCTTTACATTCATCAATTGATGGAGTTGTCAGATTCGAGGCAGCGACAGAAGCGAATCATCTTAAGTCTTTTTGCGACAAGTCTATTTGTCTCCTCGTTTCAGTTCAAAAAGAGCTGGGAAGATTATCTTGAAAATTCTCGCATCTGGAGTCTAATGTATAGAAAGAAAATTCACTTTGATCGGATGGGGATATTCATACCTCGCGTGCTGAATCAAGATTTTGTCAAACATAAGGTTTGCGAAAATCCGGTACCTCACATCATTTTTATGTCACGAATTACTGCCTGGAAAGGGTTTTCAGTTTTTTCAAAATTTTCCAAAACGCACGTGAATGAGTCGCTACACTCATTAATCTTAACGACAAAAAATGGTCGCCCCGAAATATTTGACGAGGACGTTTTTATTGATGGGTTCAACCACGTGATTTACGAAAGTGGCGTTTCCAATCTTGACTTAAGGCATGGATCTGTCCATCTCTACCCTACAAATTATGGAAAAGGAGTCTCGTACCCACAGTCAATTGGGATGAACGTGCTTGAACTTTTAGCGGTTGGAATCCCAAGTATTATCTCCCCAGAAGGGTTTCTGTCATGGCCCGAATTGGAACATTCTGTGATGATTGCTACCAATGATTGGACGAATGAAAGGGTATTGGAATCTTCTATGAGAAGCCTAAGTGCACTCCCAGAGAATGTGGTGGAGTTGGAAGTACAAAAGTTACTCCCAGTAATTTCAATATCTGGTCACATAGACAGGGTTATGTCCAGACTCACGAACTAATCATTAGAAAATGACATTTCTAGCAATTCAGAAATTGAAGGAATTTGAGGCAAGCCAGCTAACGTCCAAAAAAGATGATTCTTATCTGGGTATTGGGTGGATAGGTTTCTTTCTATCCTCTGCCGCGCCAGTGTAGGGCGAACAGTGATGTCTGAACGGTGGAGCACTCTTCGAAAGAGTTCAAGGAGCTCTGATTTAGATAAAACATCTACCGGGATAAAATGCTGAACTCCACCAATCTTGTATCCTCTGGAAACAATTCCGAGAATCAATCTCGCGAAATAATCAGTCGTCACACCGTTCCACATATGGTTGGTGTACCCATTAATGGAAGAATTTCGTTTTTGATTTGCAAACCATGTCAGTAAGGATGGTGCCCTGTGATTATTGCCAGACTTCCCAAGTAGTGAACAACGTATGATCAATACTGAATCAGATTTCACTTCACCGAGAATTTTAGATAAGGAGTATAGATTGCGTGGATATCTGCGTGTCGACTCGAAATACCCTCCTGTCTTTCCAAAAAAAACACCGTCAGTTGAGACTTGAACCATGAAGTATCGGTGAATCTTACTTTGCTTTGAAATATACCTAGGGAAAAGACCATTTACTGCAAGCTGCTGCATTACTCCGGACAGTGTCTTCCTCCTGTGATTAATGGCCACACAGTTGATTACATAATCGGGCTTAAATTCAGAAACTAATTTTAGGAATTTTCTTTTGTATCTACCGTAATTATCAATTTCAAGCGTGCTTCGATAGCATGGAAGAATTTCGACGTTCTCTACTTTTGAAAATTTCAATAAAATCTCTGACCCAAGCATTCCATGGGCGCCAAGTAATAAAACGCGAATTTTGTGACCTTTACCCAAGTAATTCTTTAATAAGAGGAATTTTCGACAATAACTCAGCTAGTTCTACTGAGCTGAGTTGGTAAGTGGTATTTGATGAATACTCAGTATCAGTTAGGTTTTGCATATTTGAACTAATAGATTCTAGATTGCCAACATTTGAAACCTGAAAGAAGTCAGCATGATCTATGCTTCTGAATTTTTCTTCAGCAGTCAGTAAGGTCTCATGAATCTTTTCCCCAGGTCTGACACCCACAATCTCAATCTCAGGACGCTTGATTCCTAAAAGGAGACTTAGTGCCCCTACGATGTTTTCTACGGATGCCCCAGGTGCCTTTTGGACAAATAGATCCCCCGGTTTGCCTTTTTCGAGTGCGAACAAAACCAGAGAAACAGAATCCTCCAGCGACATCATAAATCGCGTCATATTCGGGTTTGTGACTTGAACTTTCCCAGTGTTACGAAGCGACGAAATAAACTGAGGAATCACTGACCCTCGAGACCCTATGACATTTCCATATCGCGTGATGAGGTTTACGGAAGAGGTTGAATAGCTTGAAGATCGCACCAACTTCTCCATCATTGCCTTAGTCATACCCATAGCATTCACTGGGTATACAGCCTTATCTGTGCTCAGAAAAACAGCTCTTTTAACTGATGAGTCTTCAATAGCCCGAAGTAGATTATGGCTTCCACCAATGTTTGTTTGCGTGAATTCCCAAGGGAAAAGTTCTCCAGCAGGAACATGCTTGAGTGCTGCGGCATGAAAGACGTAATCTGACCCTTCAACAGCATGCGCCACCGAGTCAATATTTCGAACGTCACCTAGAAAGAAACGAACACGATTATCTCTAATTTCCTGTCTCATGTAGTGCTGCTTGGACTCATCCCTGCTAAAAATACGTATTTCAGAGACATCGGTTTTTAGTAAATGGGACACCAAGGTGTTACCAAACGATCCAGTTCCTCCGGTTATCAAGAAGGTGCTGTTGCTCAACATCTACACTCCAGAACTCGTATCGCCAACAGCTCCATTATAGTGGTCTTACGAGGCTAAGATTCGCTCAAAACAGGAGGAATTGCCATCTTCTCACTTGAGGATATTACCGTCGTTATTCTCTCTCGCGGGAGGGAGCGACAGTTGCTACGTTCGATTCGTTATTGGAATCAAACCGATCTGAGAGTTGTAATCCTTCACAACACACAAGCACCACTCCCTGCGGAAACTTTTGCGTCGAATATACGCTATATTGTTTTGGAAAAGGACTTCGCGGGTAGATGTGAGAGAGCGAAGTCTGAGATCAATACAAGATACGCAGTTTTTTGTGCAGATGACGAGTTACTCCTCCCAAGCGGATTAAGGTCAATGGGCACTTATCTGGAGACTCATTCAGAAATCGCAAGCGTCGGCGGAAAAACTATTGGTGTTGGAAAGTACGGGAAGTATTTAACGGCATCTTACGCCTACCAAAATATGGCCGGTTATTCTAATTTAGGTAATTCTTTATTTGAGAGATTGGAGAGCCACACCATCGGTCAAGTTGAGTACCGAACTGGTGCAATGTACCGGCTTATGCGTACCGAACTTATGACAAAGTTGCTTCAGACTTTTTCAGAGCTTTCGGAAATTTCTACACCGTATATCTTTGAAGTTACGGGTGAAATAGTTGTAAATGGGTTGGGAAAGACTGTCTATCTCAACGACATATATTGGCTGCGAAATTGGATAAACGAGCAAGTTGGACATAAGAATTGGAACAGAAGAATTTATTTTCAACATTGGTGGCGTAGTGAAGAATACTTGGATGAAAGATCAAAGTGGCTGAATTCGTTGTCTTCGTTATTGGATGATCATGATTCTACTAGCAAACTTTCTTACATTATAGATGGGTTGAACCAAAAGAGAGGAAAGCTTGAGATGAGAGAAATAGAATCCAAGTCCAAGCTCGGGAGTAAGATTCCCAATTGGCCTCGAAAAATTAAAAGGAAATTCACCCCTCAGAAACTGGTCGTAAATTCAGTAGATAGGTTTTTTGAGGACCAAATAGAAATCGATCCCCAGACGGTGGCAGAGCTTCGTACACTTTTAACGTTTTTGGAATGATTTACGAATAAATTTTAAGAGATTTGAACTGACTCTGGAGTTCCATACTAATTGCCTTGCCTGTCTGATTGCGAAAAATCTATTGATGTTATAAGTGTTCCAATTGCAATTTATGAACGAAGGATTTACAAATAGTTTGAGGCCATCAGCCCGCATTTTGGAATGTAGCGTGACGTGCTCACTCACCCCCGAGCCCGAGTCTCTGTCTAACGAGTAGTCGTAATTTAGAAACACCTCAGATCTATAGATACCAATTCCACCAAAAGCCGAATCCACTTCTATCCAAGGATGGGAGGCATTAAAACGGAGCATTTTACGGTAAATAGCAAAATTTCTAGCCTGGTCATAATGTAGTCGAAGTCTCAGTGACTCATAAAATTTAGGGTACTTAGCCCTTTTCGGGATCACGAGGCTCCGATACCACGCCAATTCCTCGTTGTAGTCCACAGGTTGCCAGATTGGGTGCCGTAAAGCCAGGATGTCGTAGTACCCACCACATTGATTTGAAAATACCGCATCCCAGTCATGTCTTACAAAACAACTAGCAATGGCTGATTTTGTTAACTTCCCATTCATGCCGTCTAGGTCGGCAACCACCACATAATCAGGCAGTTCTGCAGACCTCATATTACGCACATAATGTACGTACTCATTGCGACAAAATCGAATTCTCTCAATTCGATCTGTAATTTCAGTTTTTAACTGGCCTAGAGAGACATATGCAAATTTTGAATTCTTCTCTTTAATCGAGTCCAAGACTTTAATGGTGGAATCTGAAGAATCTGACTCCACTAAGAAAACATTTATTTCGCTAAAGTGTGAAAGAGAATTAAGGACAGCCTTGAGATCAGACTCAATTTTGTCAGAGACATTGCATACAGTTCCCAGTAGGATACAAGTGCTCACAACTGAAATGTAGAATACTGGACTCAATAAGGCAATCTCAACAGAGATGAACAACTCACGTGTTTGGTATAGTTGGAAAATGGATAATCAGAGCTTATCGAAAGAAAACTCTGATTCCTCGTTCCACGAAATTTCCTTGTGTCCAGCCTGTAAGAACGACGAATTTGATTCTATTTTCGACTTCGGAAAGGTTCCCCTGGCCGGCTACTTCCCATTCCCTGGCGAATCAGACGAGAGGTTCCTGATTCCTATGGAATTGAGGTGCTGCACAGCATGCCAACTTGTGCAAGTTAATCCGGATGTAAGCGACAAACTCCTTTTCAATGATTATAGGTATGTGTCTTCCATAGGAATGCAATCTCATTTTGATTCATTTGCCAATTGGTTTAAGGAAAGCAACCTGGCTGGCTACGAGTCCACAATTTTAGAAATAGGCTGCAACGATGGCCCATTGTTAGATTCTTTGACCAAGTTGGGATTTAGTCCACTTGGTATTGATCCAGCCTCCAACATCGTAAAGCAAGCAAGCAATAAAGGATTGAAAGTTATTTGTGATTTCTTTAATTTGAAGACAGTAGTAGAACAAAAGCTAGAAAATTCTTGTGACGTGATAATATCATGCAACTCATTTGCGCACATTTCAGATATTGATGAAATCGCCAAGAGTGTGGCACTAGCACTAAAGCCGACCGGAGTATTTATTGTAGAAGTACAATCTTTAAGTGAATTAGTAAAGTCGAAAGCGTACGATTTTGTGTATCATGAGCATAAGTACTACTACTCAATCCTTAGTATCTCAAATTTACTTAATCGGCATGGAATGCATTTGATTGATGGAATGCAAGTACCTACCCATGGAGGTTCTCTGAGGTTGGTCTTTTCCAAGATCAACAACCCAAAGTCCGAGAACTTGAAGGAGATGTCTGAGAAAGAGAATGCCCTTGATTTATCTGCAGGTGCTATATCCCTTTCGGTGTCTTCATTTATGAGTGAACTGAATAAACTCAAAGAATTCTTAAGAACTTCGTTAGATAAAAACCATCTATGTGTTGGGGTGGGGGCATCCGGTCGAGCCAACATGCTGTTGAACTATCTAATGCCAGAAGCAAAAGGAATTGTAACTGTATATGACGAGTCACCCGAACGAATTGGACGAGAAATGGCTTTATCAGGAATTCCTGTCAAACGACTTGATTCAAGAGTCGAAATCCATTCGCCAACCGTTCTCATACTGGCTTGGAATTTTTCTGAAGTTTTAATGAGAAAGTGGCCAATTGCGAATTCAACTTTTGTTTTGCCGTTACCAGAGTTCTCTTTGCGAAAAAGTTTTTAGTAGTAAATAATTTGTTTTGAGGCTTCAGCTCCAATTAGAGGGCTCAAGTTCTGAATATCAGATGCAGGCATTGAAGACTTCAAATGATTCCCACTCAGCTGTCTGAGACAAATAATCCAGTACGAGATTTTTGAGGAAGTGCCTACAAAGTAATTTGAGACTCGTCCCGAGTTGATCACATCTAAGCTCTCGAGATGCGATTTGGTGATGTCACAGATAATCCCATGTCTCAAGAGTAACGACGAAGCCTTTTGTGGAGAGTCTGAAAACAACCTGATTTCCCCAGGGCAGCTTTTTTGAACTCGAATTATCTCGGTAGCCAATCGATATTCATTCACTGGAGCCTTCTCAGCAAGGGACAGCAAATCACCTAATCGATAATGAATTGTCATACCATTTAGGTCGGATGCAGTTCCATCAATTCGAGTGTCAAGAAAACTTTGCAGATTAATTAGGAATTCAGCAGGAATGGTTCTCCGTGAATAATGACCTCGTATTTGCTTTACCCATGGCCTAATCTTTCGATATTCACGATCGGTATTTGCACTAGCAACGAAACCAGAGTACTCAGCAATTTTTCGCAAAAGAGGACGGATTAAAATTTTCTGTGAAGTCACCCCCTTTGATTTGCTGAAGGGTGAAAAATCATCCACAACCATAAAGTTCTTAGCGAAGGGTAGAGCTGCGATTTCTGGTGTCCGCTTCGTCACCCCACCCGAATGCAATATCAGAATTGAGTTGCGAGTTGGGAAACGAAGTTCCAGGTCACAAATTAATGCAAGAGCAAATAACTGCGAGCCTAAGCCACCCCAGCAATGAACTTCAATTGCTTTTCGCTTGCCCGTCAACACGGAGCCCACTATATAGACTTGTTCTGGTCGATTGAAGGAAATTGGAGGTCACAGTGGGCAAAGGTCAGCTGATTTTTCTAAGTTTCTACGACGACAATTACTCAAGATCGGCGGTGCTGCTCAAGTCTGAAAGTAATCAATTTGATAGGATTTATTTCAGATTGAGTCACAACGCATTTGCAATGCTATCTCAGTTCAAAAAAATCTCAGAAGCACGTAAGAGCAAAATTGCGGCCGTTGTCGTAATGTCTCCCTCGCACAAGGTAGTACCTGTTATTCGATTTTTCTGTCGGCATCCTATAATTCTCGATGCTGGCTGGCCCCTAACCGATGGAAGCAGATCGAGAAGAGGTTCTGATTTTCGTTGGAAACCGGCAACCATAATCTCCTACACGAAACTAAAGCTTGTAGATCTTCTATCTTTTACTATGGCCGATCTCGTCCTGGTGGAAACAAATGAGCAACGCAAAAGGATGAGTCAGAGCTTTCTCTTCAGAAAAGCAAAGTTCGGAGTATCTCTAACAGGTTTTAATGAGGCAGGGCAAACTAAAGAATCCACAAAGCTCGCCGGAGAATCTTCGGGTCAAGTAAGACTTAATCAGTCACGGACAAGAATTTTATTCAGAGGAAAGATAAATAATGAATCTGGCTTTGATACTATAACTAAAGCTTTTAAATTGCTTGATGATCATTTTGAAATAACTTACGTCGTAAATCAAATCCCAAAGAATTATACGCCGCAATCAAATGAAAGATTTGTAACTAATTTTCTTGACTCAGAATTGACTTCAATTTATCAACAGGCAGATATTTGTATAGGGCAAGTTTCTTCTAATCAGAGACTAGAAGTGACAATCCCACATAAGGCATTTGAAGCCGCATATTTCTCTAAAGCCTATATATCTGCTGACAATATAGCGATTAGAGAGTTTGCTTCAGAGGATGACATATTGTTTCTTGACAATACAACTCCTGAAGCCCTTTGCCAGGCGATAAAAAAAATCGCAATGGATCAAAATTTGAATCGCAAGTTAGGAATCAACTTCAAAAATAGTTACGACAATTTGGCAAGCCAGAGAGTCTTAGGCGCACAATTGGATCAGTGGGTTGCGGAATTGTACAAACAAAAGTCGCAAAAGAATTAGTTATCGTAAACTTCGTCAACCTTTTGTCGCATCTTCAAGGCTGAAAAATAGGCAAGCCGATCTCTACCAATTTTTTCAAGTTCAGTCATAGTCTCGTTATCTAATGCCAAAAAATCTAAAATCTTACTTGCAAAAGCTGGATAGCTGCCTGGCGTAACAAGACCTGGATAATTCTGACCAAGAACTTCGGGTATCGCAGAAACATTGCTCGCAATAACTGGCAATCGAGCTTCTAGAGCTTCGAGTAAGACGAGACCAAAACCTTCATATGTACTCGTGAGAACAAAAACATCCATGAGGCAGAGGTGGTCGTAGACTTTGTCTGTGCGACCGGCCCAAATAACTTGCTCTTGAATCTCTAGTCTATCTGCCATTTGTTGAAGTTCATCTCGTAAAGGTCCATCACCGACTATAAGAAGCATCAGATTGGCATCTGACTCAAGTTTGGAAAAAGCTAGAAGAAGAGTAGGGATGTCCTTCTGCGGAGTAAGCCTAGCAACGGTTCCGACCACTTTTGCACCTAGCGGGATTCTCAAACTTTCTCTTAATTTTTCTACACTCACCGCTTGAGAATTTGAAGTATAGCCGTAGTAAATGACCTCAGGACTGACGCTGTTAGGCAACTCCCCTTGCTCATCTAAGAATTTTGATACAGACTCAGATATAGCAATAACTGCCTTAGATTTTCTAATAACATAGCGTGAAAGAGCCGACGATAAGAAACTTGGGGCAAGAGGGAAGAATTTCTCGGCATTATGACGAGTTACGACTAGTGAGTTATCTCCTTTTGCTAAAGCGGCAATCAACTCAGCTCTAGGTAAATGTCCATGGATGAGAACCCCCTTCCCTCTTAGGAATTTTCTGATTCTAAGCACTTGGGCAAAGGGAGACAACCCAGCAAATTCAGAGTGAACTTCTACTCCCATGCGATTGAGGGTTTGTAGTAATTCTGGCTTGTCCTTTAGGAAGATCAAACTCACTTTACGACCAATGTTGATTTGCTCCCTGATCAAAGTGAGCAGCTGATTTTCCGCCCCACCTCGACAAATGGTTGTGATTACATGGAAAACAGGTATCACAAACTAAGCACCTTCTTGAAGTAGTTTATGGATTTTTCAATACCGTTATCCAGTTCAACCCTTGGTTGCCAGCCCAGTAATGTTTTAGCCTTTTGAATATCAGGCTTTCTTTGTTTCGGGTCGTCTTCAGGAAGAACATTAAACTCTACTTGAGATTTCGAACCTGAAATTGCGATCACTTTGTTTGCTAACTCAATCATGGAGAATTCATTGGGATTTCCTAGATTTATCGGGGAATCCAATGAATTTGAAAGATTCAATACCTTTCGAATTCCTTCAACTAAATCATCGACATAACAGAAGGATCTAGTTTGGGATCCATCACCATAAATCGTGATCTCTTTCCCTTGGAGTGCCTGTACGATAAAGTTCGAGACAACCCGGCCATCTCCAACTGCCATGCGAGGACCGTAAGTATTGAAAATTCTTATAACACGTGCATCGACTTGGTGTTGGCGCAAATAGTCAAAACAGAGGGTTTCAGCCGCTCGCTTGCCTTCGTCGTAACATGATCGAATACCGATCGGATTTACATTTCCCCAGTAAGTTTCTCTCTGAGGAGACTCGGTTGGGTCACCATAAACCTCACTAGTTGAAGCCTGGATTATTCTTGCCCCGGTTTCTCTAGCTAGATGTAACAGATTAATCATTCCTAAGAAATTGGTTTCTATAGTCCTGACCGGATCAAGTTGATATTGTTTCGGCGATGCAGGACAGGCGAAATTAAGAATTGCGTCAACTTCAAGCTTTATGGGACTGCGCACATCACCTTCTATGAATGTAAATGCTGGATTGTTCTTTAGACCAGCTAGATTTGTAATTGAACCAGTCGAAAGGTCATCTAAACCAATTACGGAATGACCATCTTTAACTAGCATCTCTGATAAATGGGAACCTAAGAAACCTGCGGCTCCGGTTAACAATACCTTCAAAGTCATTCCTCGGTTCTGGCATCTACGTTTGAAATTGAGTTATCCGCAAGTATCGCAGATAACTTCTGAATCCATTGTTGACTCGAGTGTGAGTTTTTCGCAATATTTAGTCTTAATTGAAGCTGGCGGGTGATTTCACTTGAAGCCATAGAGTGGAGAGCTGAATACTCCTGAAACAAGGTTGGAAGGGTTAATTTACTCCATGTGCCAAAAATAGAGATGTATTCAGGATTTATAGTAATAACTGGCATACATGAAAAGGTGGCCTCGACCAGAGTCTTATCAAGTGAACCCTTGTAAGCGTGAATGAAAACGTGATATCTGCACAACTCTTTTGAGATCATGCCTCTAGGCATGGATGGGAGAAAAGAAATAGATCCGTTATCAATTTCCTTACTGTATTTATCGCGCAATTCTGCAAAATAGTTTGAGGATTCAACGTTCGCGGAAGAACCGATAAGTGTAAGTTTAGCGCTGGAATTTAACCCTTGAATTTCTATAGTCGATTGAATTAGCAAATCAATATTTTTCGAACGGTCTAAACGCCCTACGTGAATCAATAGATCTTTCTGAAAGTTTGGTAACTCTCGCGGAGGGAACATTTCTGGGTTAACTGATTGTC
>JACCDK010084712.1_pt1 | contig 13622 bp, 13 predicted proteins | sample 7445871 | NCBI WGS metagenome assembly JACCDK01 (sample SAMN15323436, study PRJNA562643) | freshwater metagenome | isolation source: river surface water | place: USA:Blue River Watershed | collected 2017-08-15 | reverse complement strand
TAACTTCATTTTTTAAATACCCGCTGTTGTAGTAAAATCCAGACAGGCGTTCTTTTGAAAGTTGGGTTTTTTTAGAATCTATAATGACAGGTGCTTCTCCTGTTTTTTTTAAGAAATTACTTAGACCACCTACGAAAAACGATTGACCTAAACGGTCTACTTGTTTGTTAGACAACCACTTTTTTAAGTGCTTTCTACGCTCGGGTTTTTTATCTAACCATGCTTGGTACGAAGAATCGTTATTTTTTTTTGCCAAATTAAACAAGTGCAATCGAAGGGGAAAACCTCCAATATTGGAGTTGGGTTGTTGAACGACTAAATTGGTAATTCGCTCTTCACTAACCGTTTCATTGTTTACAATAATTTCGTTTTTTGAAAGTAATTGTTTTCCTGAGGGCACACGCTTTACTAACGAACACGAATAAATTATTGTTCCGATTACAAATAATAATGCTATTTTTGGTAAATTATTTCTCAAAGCACTTTTTAAAAGTTAGTCAAAAATACAATTTTTATGGTTAGTAAAAACCAAATTAAGCGAATAACCAGTTTGCAACAAAAAAAATTTAGAAAATTGGAACAGCTTTTCTTTGTAGAAGGGGTAAAGGGAGTTCAGGAATTGCTCGATTCTAACTTTGAATTGCTCGAGTTATATACTACAAATGCCCAATTATTTGCTGTTGCTTCCAACAAAGTATATGAAGTTACAAATGCGGAATTGGAAAAAATAAGTGCCTTAACCACCCCCAACACCTGTTTGGCGCTTTTCAAAATTCCTGAAGTGAAGACTTTTGAAGAAAAAGGGTTGATTATAGCCGTTGATGATGTGCGCGATCCCGGAAATTTGGGAACAATTATTCGTTTGTGCGATTGGTTTGGTGTCAAAACTTTGTTTTGTTCAGAGGAATCGGTAGATGTTTACAATCCAAAAGTGATTCAAGCGACTATGGGATCCATCGGTCGTGTAAATGTAGTATACGGTGATTTAACTACATTCCTTTCGAAAACAAAATTACCAGTTTTTGGCACTTTTATGGATGGAAAAAATATCTATCAGGAACCGTTACCAAGCGAAGGTATTATTGTCATGGGAAATGAGGCCAATGGAATTTCAAAAGCGATAGAAGCACTCGTTTTGCATCGTATTGCAATACCACGATTTGGTGATTTACAAGCGACCGAAAGTTTAAATGTAGCGACCGCCACTGCTATTGTATTGAGTGAATTTAAGCGCAGTGCCAATTAGTGAAAGGTGAAATTCACAAAGAAACCTCTTGTTTTCATTGCTTGCACATTTCCGGTCCACGGACTGTCTGGTGTGTTGTCTCGAATTAATTCGTCGTTCAATCCAAAAACACCTCTGATCGAAGGTGAAAACACAAAATACTCTAAGTAAATATCTACACCAAAACCTACTTCATAAAAATTGGTCCAATCGTTCATACGGAAACGTTCGTTGTAATTGTCGTCTTGAATTTTAGCGTTACTTCCTAAATTTAAAGCCGTAGAAACACCGCCTACTAAATAAGGCCGCACATTTCCTGCGCGTAAGGCCGAGTATTTTAACAACAATGGAAAAAAGATATAGGTCGATTTCACTTCGCGTAAACGATCGTTTTCATCTGTGATTGCTGGATAGGTAAGATTGCGTTGGGTAATATATAAACCAGGTTCAAAGCGCAAATCGAAATATTCGGTCAAACGCAAATTTCCTACTAAGCCCACATTGAAACCGGTAGTGGTTTCCACTTGGATGTCTTCGGCTACTGTTAAATAATCAAATTTAAAATCCAAGCTATTGAATCCCAAAAAATAACCCCAATGTACGCGTTGTTTGTTCCAATTCTCTTTATTGATAATCGGATCTTTACCAAACATGCCACCTTGAGCTGCTGCAACTTGTGAAAAAAGCAATACGATAATCAATCTTTTCATACTATTTTTTTGATGCTTTATAAAGGGTCGCCACACCCATAGTTTGTGGCAAATGTATAACATCTATAAACCCAATTTTTCGTAAAATATTGTTTAATGCTTCTCCAAAAGGGAAATTTTGTGCCGAAGTGGATAAGTATTGATAAGCATTTTTGTCTTTAGAAAATAATTTACCAATGGTAGGCATAATGAAATTGGTGTATACATAATACCCTTGTTTGAATGGAAAAGTTGTTGGCACAGATGTTTCTAAAATAATGAGTTGCCCTGCAGGTTTCAGCGTACGTAAGATTTCCGACAAGCCTTTTTCTAGATTTTCAAAATTTCGCACACCATAGGCGACTGTTATTACATCAAAATAGTCATCTGCATACGGAATGTTTTCCCCGTCACCCAAAACCATTTGAATTTTAGTATCCAATTTTTGAGCTTCAATTTTTTTCTTACCCATGTCCAACATCCCTTGTGAGATGTCCAAACCAATAATCTCTTTTGCTGAAGTTTTAGCAAATAAAATAGCCAGATCTCCTGTTCCGGTAGCTATATCTAAAATAGTCGAGGGTTGTTTTGCGGTGACCATTTTTAGAATTTTTTGCTTCCATTTAGCATCTGTGCCAAAAGAAATTACTTTGTTTAAGCCGTCATAATTTTCAGAAATGGCATCAAACATTTGTGCCACTTGCTCTTTTTTGCCTAAATCAGAATTGTGATATGGGGTAATATTTTTGGACATGAGTTGTAAATTGAATGGCAAAAGTAAGGATAAAATTTCAATGTGTCAATTAGCCAATGTGTCGATGAGGCAATTCGTCAATGTGAAAATTAATAAAGATGGCATTTCGTTTTTTATCCATTACCAATTACCTATTGCCTTTTACCTTTTTACATAGGTTAAAAACGTAAAATCATAATCGTGTTTTTCGTCTTTAGCATGAAATTCTTCAAAGACCATTTCCCATATAGTGGGATCGATGCTTGGAAAAAAAGTATCGGCGGCAAGCGTAGTATGCACGCGTGTGACATCAATTTTGTCTACTACTTCAAGCGCTTGTTGGTAGATTTCGCCTCCTCCAATTACAAAAGATTCCTCATTTGGAGGACATAATGCAATGGCTTTTTCCAAACTAGGTACTACAATACAACTTTCTGGTGCCGGGTAATTGAGTTGTCTGGTAATGATAATGTGGGTGCGATTGGGTAAAGGTTTTGGAAAACTCTCAAAGGTTTTGCGTCCCATAATAATATGATGTCCAGACGTTAAGGTTTTAAAACGCTTAAAATCTTCTGGCAAATGCCACAAAAGTTGATTGTCTTTTCCTAGCGCATTGTTCTCCGCTGCAGCTGCGATTATGGTGAGCATAATTGTAAATTTGATGTGCTAAGATATGAAATTTGAATGAGAAATAGAGAAGTCACTTTATTATAGAATGGCTAAATAAATTTTATTTTTCAATGACTAATCATCAGTAATTTGTAATTTTTGAAAGATTAGGGTATTGTTTCTTTCCGTTACATGAATGAAATATAGGCCACTTTGAAGATTGTCCCTAGAAATAGTTGTGAGCTGCCCCGAAACTTGGGTTACTTGCTTAACGAGTTGCCCGTAAGGATTATAAATTGTTATTGTGGCATTATTGAGAGGATCTATAGTTTTCAAAGTTGTGCTGGTATGCATAGGATTTGGATAAATCGAAAGATTGGATTTGTTCAAAATTTCAGGATTTCCAAGGATAGTCTGTCCGGTAAGTAAACAAGAATTTGGGGTGCTATTGTAGGCGTAATCTTTTAGCGTAAATGAGGAGGAAGCCGCTAGTAAATCGATACGTGCCCAGCCATAATATGTGTTGGTTCCTACGATTAGTTTTAAGGCTAAATATTTGTCGGTTGCGCCAACCCAGTAGCCTACGTTTGAACCCCATCCTAAAGTGCCTGGATTATTGGTATCATACCAGGTTGCTAAGGATGGACAAATGGTGTTAGATCCGGTTAATGCCCATGCTAAATAGTTGTTATTCAAAAAATTACCCGAATAAGCATTGTTGTTTTGGGGATGGCAAAAGACTCCAATTGTATCCGAACTTCCGCCATAATAAAGGATAAAATCAACTACTGTATCATTGTTTAAATCTAAGGAATAAGAAGCATTGGGTGTAACATCGGTAATATCAGTGTATATGATTTGTGCAGGATAGTTGCCATTGCATACAATAAAAAGCAACATAGAGTACCATAATTTTGCCATATGCTTTGCTGTAATTTTTTTGTTCATCAATTGGCAATTAATTACACTTTAAATATTTATTACACCGCCACAGCCCCTTTAATGTGTGGGTGTGGGTCATAGCCTTCTAGCGTAAAATCATCAAAAGTGAAATCAAAAATATTTTTAATTTCGGGGTTTAATTTCATGGTTGGCAATGGTCGGCATTCACGCGATAATTGCAATTGCACTTGTTCGATATGGTTGTTGTAAATATGTGCATCGCCAAAGGTGTGAATGAAGTCTCCTACTTGCAAACCACATACTTGTGCAATCATCATCGTAAACAAGGCATAAGACGCAATATTAAACGGCACACCTAAGAAAATATCAGCACTGCGTTGGTACAACTGACAACTCAATTTGCCATCAGCAACATAGAATTGAAAAAATGCATGACAAGGTGGTAAAGCCGCTTTTCCATTGGCTACATTTTCAGCAAATGAAACAGAAGTATCGGGTAATACACTAGGGTTCCACGCAGAAACCAACATTCTACGGCTGTTTGGATTGGTTTTTAGCGTTTCGATTAATTCGGTAATTTGATCGATTTCTTCGCTGTTCCAGTTGCGCCATTGATGGCCGTATACCGGACCCAAATCGCCATTGGTATCAGCCCATTCGTCCCATATCTTTACACCATTTTCTTGTAAATATTGAATATTAGTATCACCTTTTAAAAACCATAGTAATTCGTGAATAATGGATTTTAAATGCAATTTTTTGGTTGTTACCATAGGGAAACCTTCGCTCAAATCGAATCGCATTTGGTAGCCAAATACACTTAACGTTCCCGTTCCTGTACGGTCGCCTTTTTGATTGCCGTTTTCTAATACATGTTTTACTAAGTTGTGGTATTGTTGCATATATAGTTCTTTGAAACCTGTCAGGTATTAATTTAATGTGTTATCTCTTCAATTGCTTCCGGAGTGTGTTTGTGTTTAAAAAATAAGGCAAAAGCAATGGTAATGACTAAAGCATAAATTGCAAAGGTAAGCCATATGTTGTGCCAGTCTTTACCTTCGGGTGTGGTGAAATATTTTTCAATAATATAACCGCTAGTAATGCTTCCAAAAATAGCCCCAAAACCGTTTGTCATCATCATAAATAAGCCTTGAGCTGATGATCGTATGGAGGCATCGGTTGAGGTTTCAACGAATAATGAACCCGAAATATTGAAAAAGTCAAACGCCATTCCATAGACAATACACGATACAATGATCATCCATAAACCGTCGCCAGGATTTCCATAAGCGAATAAGCCAAAACGCAATACCCAAGCCACCATGCTAAACAACATTACTTGTTTGATGCCAAATCGCTTCAAGAAGAATGGAATAGCTAGTATAAATAAAGTTTCCGAAATTTGAGAAATCGACATGATTAAGGTCGAGTATTTTACCACCAAAGAATCAGCATATTCGGGCAAGCGTTTGAAGTCATCCAAATAAACATCTCCATAGGCATTGGTTAATTGCAATGCGGCTCCTAAAAACATGCTGAACAAGAAAAATAAAGCTAACTTGTAATTTGCAAATAATTTAAACGAACTCAATCCTATTAAATCAATGAATGATTTATTTTCTACTGTTTTACCTTCGGGTGTGCATTTTGGCAACGTAAAGGAGTACATTCCTAACGCTATTGCAGCAATAGCGGCAATGTAAAATTGGTTTTCACTGGCTTTATTTCCGGTAAGATTGGTAATCCACATGGCTACAATAAAGCCTACGGTTCCCCAAACTCTAACTTGAGGAAAATCTTTGACCACATCTAAACCGCCTTTTTTCAAAGCATTATAAGCAACAGAGTTTGAAAGGGCTATGGTTGGCATATAGAAAATCATCGCTACTAAAATTACCCAAAAGAAATCAGCAGGATTGTCAACTTGAGGGACATACAAAAGCGTTAAACCACCTAAAACATGTAGGGTGCCATATAATTTTTCTGCGTTGATCCAACGATCGGCAATGATTCCGCAAAGGGTAGGCATGAAAACGGATGCAATCCCCATAGTAGAGAAAATAGCACCAAATTGTGCTCCGTCCCATTGTTTAGTGCCAAACCAATAATTGGCAACCGTAATCAACCAGGCTCCCCACACAAAAAATTGGAGGAAATTCATTATCGTTAATCTGAATTTTATATTCATAACATACTATTTAGTGGTTTAAGATTCTTTTTTTGAGATAGCATCTCTTATTTTGGCTGCTTTTTCGTAATCTTCGTTTTGCACAGCAGCTTCTAGTTGATCGTATAATTCTTTGATGGAATGTCTCGAATAGCTGTCAGCTTGATCCATACCATCCTCTGCAGCTCCAAATGTTTCCGGTTGGGATAGAACACTTTCGTTTTCCTTTTGATTTTCGTTTTCTGCCGGATTGATGTTCAAAAAAATTCCGGCCTTGTCGAGTATGTTTTTGTAGGTAAAAATTGGCGCATGGAAACGAATGGCCAATGCGATAGCATCAGAGGTTCTAGCATCAATAATTTCTTCTATTTTATCGCGTTCACAAATAATACTTGAAAAAAACACACCATCAACCAATTTATGAATAATAACTTGTTTGACTACGATGTCAAATCGGTCGGCAAAACTTTTAAATAAATCGTGTGTTAATGGTCGCGGGGGTTTGATTTCTTTTTCCAGTGCAATGGCAATAGATTGTGCTTCAAAGGCGCCAATTACAATGGGCAATTGCCGATCGCCATCTGCTTCGTTTAAAATTAAGGCGTAGGCTCCATTTTGAGTTTGGCTATAGGAAATACCTTTGATGTTTAATTTTACAAGACTCATTATTGGGGTAGTAATTGTTCGTATGCTTCTATTTTTGAAACGCATTCGTTTGTATGCGAACCATCCGCTTCAAAAATAAAAAAAAGAGCTATCTTAACAAAGACAACTCTCATTTAATTTAATTTAGTTATTAACTAAATAATATACTATGAATTACTGGCTTTAAATGCCTTTAATTTTTCAATCAATTGAGGTACTACTGTAAAGGCATCTCCTACAATTCCATAATCTGCAACTTTAAAGAAAGGCGCTTCTGGATCGGTGTTAATAACTACTTTTACTTTTGAAGAATTGATACCCGCAATATGTTGGATAGCACCTGAAATTCCAACAGCAATATATAAGTTTGCAGCTACGGGTTTTCCAGTTTGTCCTACGTGTTCACTATGGGGTCTCCAACCAATGTCTGACACTGGTTTTGAACATGCAGTTGCAGCACCTAATACGGAAGCTAACTCTTCAATCATGCCCCAATTTTCTGGACCTTTCATCCCACGACCTGCAGAAACTACAATTTCGGCATCTGCAATGGTTACTTTTCCGGAAACTTTTTCAACACTTTGTACTTTAATGCCAAAGTCAGCATCATTTAAGTTAGGCATAAAACTTTCTTCGGTTAACGAAGAAGGATTTTCTACTAAACCAAAAGAATTTTTGGCAATACCTAATACTTTAATTGGCGTATTAATTTCAGTTAAATTAAAGGCTTTATTTGAAAAAGCCGTTCTTTTTACTTGAAAGGGTGAAGTGCTTTCTGGTAATGCTACAACATTTGATGCATAGCCAGCTTCTAATGCTACAGCTACTAATGGTGCAAAATATAGACTGTCTGTTGAAGAAGAAATCAATACAATTTGTGCTTCTTCTTTTTTAACTACCTGTGCAATAACATCAGCATATGCTTTGGCACTAAAGTTGTTTAATTTGTCATTTGTTACGGTTACTACTTTATCAACTCCGTAGGTGGCTAAAGCACTATTGTTTGCATTATTGATGGTAATTGCGGTCACAGTTGTTCCCATTGAGGAAGCTACTTTTTTGGCGTAAGAAGCCAATTCAAAAGCTACTTTTTTTATTTTTCCTTCTGCTGATTCAGCATATATTACTATGGACATGTTTTTTAATTTAAAGATTGAAAAATTTAAAAATTTCTTAATTCGTAATTAAATTACTTTCGCTTCGTTGTGTAACAAACTAATTAATTCATCTAGATTGTCAGCATTCACTAATTTTACTGCTGATTTTGCAGCTGGTTTTTCAAATTTGATTGATTGGGTGGCTGCCGCATCATTTGAAGGTTCTACAATAGTAAGTGCTTTTGTTCGTGCCATCATGATGCCTCTCATGTTTGGGATTCGTAAGTCTTTTTCTTCTACAATTCCTTTTTGTCCGCCAACAATTAAGGGTAATCCTGCTGAAATAATTTCTTTTCCACCGTCAATTTCTCTAATTAACTTGGCTTCATTGCCGTTGAGGTCAATTCCTACGCAAGCATTTACAAAGTTGTAACCAAGCATACCTGCAAGCATTCCTGGAACCATACCTCCGTTGTAATCTAAAGATTCTTTTCCGGCGATTACTAAATCATAACCCCCTTCTTTTACTACGGTAGCCAATTGTTTGGCTACAAATAAACCATCGGTTGGTGTTGCATTGATGCGTATAGCTTCGTCTGCACCAATTGCTAATGCTTTTCGTAAAGTAGCTTCTGCATCGGCTCCACCCACATTTACAACAGTTACTGTTGCGCCTTGTTGTTCTTTAAACCAGATGGCACGGGTTAATCCAAATTCATCGTTTGGATTGATGACAAATTGCACCCCGTTGGTGTCAAACTCACTGTCGCCATTGGTAAAATTAATTTTTGAAGTAGTATCAGGTACGTGACTGATGCAAACTAATATTTTCATTTGGTACGAATTAAGTGTTCAATTATACAGCTACGAAAATACAAAATAAAATGGAATAAAAAACTATGCACGCATAATAAATGCGAATTTCTTACCAAAAAATCATTTTTTCAATTTAAAATGTAATTTAAAATCCTAATTTGACTTGTTTTTAAACATATTGTCAACTAAAACGATTTAGTAGAAAAAAAACGATTTTTTTAGATAACGCGAAAGGATAATGTAATTTTTCCTATTTTTGCGAATCATAATTCAATTTAGAAATTAATTTCATGAGAACGATACAATTTAGAGAAGCTATTTGTGAAGCGATGAGCGAAGAAATGCGTCGCGATGAATCGATATATTTAATGGGTGAAGAAGTTGCAGAGTACAATGGGGCTTACAAAGCTTCCAAAGGTATGCTCGATGAATTTGGACCTAAACGCGTCATTGATACGCCCATTGCAGAATTAGGTTTTGCTGGAATTGCGGTAGGGTCTGCCATGAATGGCAATCGTCCAATAGTAGAATTTATGACATTCAACTTCTCATTGGTTGGTATCGATCAAATTATCAATAACGCTGCAAAAATGCGTCAAATGTCGGCCGGACAATTTCCAATGCCTATGGTATTTAGAGGTCCAACAGCTTCTGCGGGGCAATTGGGCGCTACACACTCACAAGCTTTTGAGAATTGGTTTGCCAATACTCCTGGATTAAAAGTAGTAGTTCCATCAACTGTTTATGATGCTAAAGGACTTTTAAAAGCAGCCATTCGTGATAATGATCCTGTGATTTTCATGGAGTCAGAACAAATGTATGGGGACAAAGGTGAAGTTCCAGAAGGAGAGTATACCATTCCGTTAGGTGTAGCTGATATAAAAAGAGAAGGTACGGATGTAACTATTGTATCTTTCGGAAAAATTATCAAAGAAGCCCATTTGGCAGCTGATGAATTGGCTAAAGAAGGGATTTCTTGTGAAATTATTGATTTGAGAACCGTGCGCCCTATGGATTATGAGACTATTTTAACATCAGTGAAAAAAACCAATCGATTGGTGGTGTTAGAAGAAGCCTGGCCATTTGCTTCTGTAGCTTCAGAAATTACGTATATGGTGCAAGAAAAAGCCTTTGATTTTTTAGATGCACCGGTACAAAGAATTACAACAGCAGATACCCCAGCGCCTTATTCGCCAACACTATTAAAAGAATGGTTGCCTAACGCTCAAGATGTTATCAAAGCAGTAAGAAAAGTTACTTATAAATAGTAAAAAACGTAGTATATTTGAAACTTCATCAGTGCGCCAACTGATGAAGTTTTTTGTTTATAATTATGAAAAAGGAAATATTATTTTTTGCGTTGTTTTTTACCAGTCTATTTTTTGGTCAAACAAAAGTAGGCGGAAGAGTTGTAGACGAAAAAAATGAACCTATAGCTTTTGCAAATGTGATCCTAAAAGGATCTAAAGAGGGAGTTATTACCGATGATAATGGCAATTTTTATTTTGAGTCGGAAGGAAATTATGATGTGTTACTTGTTTCTTTTGTAGGCTATGATAGCGTCCAAATTAAGTTGGCTCCAGGACTAAATAAAGATCTTAAAATTGTATTGAAGTCGGGTGTCTCTTTAGATGAGATTACAGTGTATACTGGTAAAACATCGAAAAAGAACAATCCAGCACTAGACATTCTTAGAAAAATTTGGGAGCGAAGAAGAAAGAATGGTCTTAAAATGTTCAAGCAATACCAATATGACAAATACGAAAAGGTTGAATTTGATTTGAATACTATCGATTCGGCTTTTATGAAAAATAAAGTTTTTAAAGGAATGGAATTTGTGTTCCAGCAAATAGATACCTCTAAAATTTCTGGAAAATCTTTTTTGCCAATATTCATTAATGAGACTTTAAGTCAGGTTTATGGCGATAATCCTTCCAAAAAAGTAAAAGAAATTACCACGGCCAATAAAAATTCTGGATTGGGCACTGGTGAGGGAGTAAATACCTTTATCAAGGATTTGTATGCCGATTATGATATTTACAACAATTACCTAAAATTCTTCGATAAAGATTTTGTGAGTCCCTTGTCGCGCACCGGGATCAATGTGTATAACTACGTGTTGGCAGACAGTATGTACATTGATAATAAATGGTGTTATAACATTATCTATTATCCCCGACGCAAAAACGAGTTGACATTTAAAGGGGATTTTTGGGTTAATGATAGCACTTTTGCTGTTAAAAAAATAAATTTAGAAGCCAGTAAAAGTGCTAACATTAACTGGGTAAAAGAAATTTATATTGAGCAAGAATTTGAAGTGATGAACGATTCCGTTTTTTTACTTACGCGTGATTACATGATGTCTGATTTTAGTTTTTCAAAAAAAGAAGAAGCAAAAGGTGTCTATGGAAAACGAACCACACTCTTTAGAAATCATCAATTTGATCAACCAAAAGGAGATAAGTTTTATAAAGAAGAGGTCAATTTTTATGACAATTCAGTGTATAATAAATCAGATGAATTTTGGGCCGAAAACCGATTTGAAAATTTAAATAAAAACGAAGCGGGAATCTATAAAATGTTAGACACTTTAAAAGAGGTTCCTCGATTTAAAAGAATATATAATCTTGCAGCAATTTTAGGGAGTGGCTATATAGAAATTCCAAAATGGAAAATGGATTTTGGGCCTATTTTTTCCACATTTGGATTTAATGATGTAGAGGGTCAGCGCATTCGTATTGGGGGTAGAACCTATTTTGGATCCAATGATATTTGGCGTATCCAGGGATATACTGCTTATGGTTTTGGTGACAATCAGTTCAAATACGGAATTTCAGGACGCTGGATGGTGAATCCCAATAAAAGGGTAATAGTATCTGTTGGAAATCGTCGCGATGTAGAACAAATGGGGGTGAGTTTGACTACTTCAAATGATGTATTAGGCAGAAGTTTTGCATCATCTGCACTTTTTGCGAGTGGCGTAAACAATCAATTGACTTCGGTAAATCTAACAACCTTAGGTATTGAGATTGAACCGTTAAAGAATTTTACTTTTCAGACTAATTTCACGTATAGAACTTTAAAATCGGCATCGAGCGACTTTAGTTTGGATTATTATACAGATACATCACAGTCAGAAATTAAGAATCAGGTGAAGCAATCAGAAATAAATATTATTGCAGAATTCACTCCAAATCGAAAAACTGTTGGCTATGGAGTAGATCGTTTGGATGTTGATTTTAATTATGCGCGCTTTTTTGTGAGTTATAGCAACGGTATCAAAGGCGTATTGAATAGTGATTTCAATTATCAAAAATTACAGTTATATTATCGTCAACCTACATTAATTGGAGGTTTTGGACGTTTGTTCACTACATTGGAAACGGGCAAAATTTTCGGAAAAGTACCACTTGGTTTGATGGGTGTAATTCCAGGAAATCAATCGTGGTTTGTAATAGAAAACACATATAATTTATTAGATTATTACGATTTTGTGGCCGATGAATATGTTTCCATGCATTTAGAACATCATTTTAATGGCCGATTGTTTTCGAGAATTCCCTATTTGAGAAAATTAAATTTACGGGAAATTGTAGGAATAAAAGGGGTTTATGGTCGGGTTTCAGAAAACAATAAAATGCTTAATGCTTCCGGTTTACAATATGTTGCTCCGGATAATGTTTATTGGGAATACAATGCGGGTGTAGGTAACATTTTTAAAGTTTTACGAATTGATTGTGCTTGGCGTGGAAGCTATTTAGAGATGCCAAATGCTAGAAAATTTGCTGTAAGAGCTTCATTTGGGTTCTATTTTTAGTAGAACGATTCAAAAAGCTATACAAAATTTGCACATTTATTTTTATAAAACGGGACAAATTGTATAAGTTCTTAAAAAATTGTTATTTTTGCATCCGATAAAATTAAGAACAAAAATTATTTTTTATGGAATCAATGATGATTTATGTGCCAATAGTAATGGCGTTGATTGGTTTAGCTTTTATGGCTGCCAAAAGAGCATGGGTATTAAAACAAGATGCGGGTGATGGTAAAATGAAAGAAATTTCAGATTACATCTACGAAGGAGCATTAGCTTTCTTAAAAGCAGAATACAGATTATTAGCCATATTTGTGCTTTTAGCAAGTGTTGTGTTAGCAGGAATTACTTTTATTCCAGGTGTGAAAACACATTTATTAATAGTAGTTGCTTTTATTTTTGGAGCTATTTTTTCTGCTTTAGCAGGAAACATGGGGATGAAAATTGCTACAAAAACAAACGTTAGAACAACACAAGCTGCTCGTACAAGTTTACCACAAGCGTTAAAAGTTTCTTTTGGTGGTGGAACAGTTATGGGACTTGGAGTTGCTGGTTTAGCAGTTTTAGGTCTAACGGCATTTTTCATTATTTTCTTTCACTTATTCATGGGTGGGGTTTGGACTGATACTGAAGGTATGACAGTAGTGTTAGAAACATTAGCTGGATTTTCATTAGGGGCTGAATCAATCGCTTTGTTTGCTCGTGTTGGTGGTGGTATTTATACCAAAGCTGCTGACGTAGGGGCTGACTTAGTTGGAAAAGTAGAAGCAGGTATTCCAGAAGACGATCCACGTAACCCTGCTACTATTGCAGATAACGTAGGAGATAACGTAGGAGACGTAGCAGGTATGGGTGCCGATTTATTCGGATCTTATGTTGCAACCGTTCTTGCAGCAATGGTATTAGGAAATTATGTAATTAAAG
>JACCDK010076887.1_pt1 | contig 13623 bp, 15 predicted proteins | sample 7445871 | NCBI WGS metagenome assembly JACCDK01 (sample SAMN15323436, study PRJNA562643) | freshwater metagenome | isolation source: river surface water | place: USA:Blue River Watershed | collected 2017-08-15 | reverse complement strand
GAGGAGGCCTGATGAGCATCGGTGACATTGCAGCCCTAATTGCTGCTATTGCATTTGCTGTTCTTGCGTTGGCTGCGGCGGTCCCATTGCTCAAGCTGGGTCGCACTGTTGACGAACTCTCTAACTCAGTTAAAGAGTTGACCGAGGGTGTAGAACCGCTGCTCTCAGGTCTCAACGAGACTATTACTGAAACCAATAAGCAACTCGTGAAACTCGACAACATCACTACCAATGTCGAAGAAGTAAGCCTCAACATCGCATCACTCAGCGCCGTATTTACGCAGGCCGTCGGCGGGCCGCTAATGAAACTTGCGGGTTTGGGCGTTAGCCTTTCGAAGTTACTTAAAGGAAAGAAGTAGGTCGCGAAGATGAAAAAGATGTTTTGGCTGATTACTGGATTGACCGCCGGAATCGTTATCGCACGCAAGATCGAGCAGAACCCTGCTGCCAAGGCTGTAGCCGAGGACCTAATCAAGAGCGGCAAAGAACTAGCTGGGGCATTTATGGACGGGTTTGAAGAGACTCACACTGACAAACCCGCGGACACTGTAAAGCCAAAGTCAACGGCAGCCAAGGCAGCGACCGGCAAGCCTGCAGCAAGAAAGCCAGCAGCGAAGTAACCATGAAGACCGCCGAGATTAAACGGCGTTGGCTCAGTTTCTTCGAAAGCAAAGGTCACACTGTCGTTCCATCCGCTTCGCTAATCAGCGAGGACCCAACGCTTCTGTTCACCGTTGCCGGCATGGTCCCATTCATTCCTTACATGAGCGGTCTTGTGCCTTCGCCATACAAGAGGGCAACCAGCGTTCAAAAATGTGTGCGTACCCTTGACATTGAAGAGGTCGGCAAAACCACCCGCCACGGTACTTTCTTTCAAATGAACGGAAATTTCTCGTTCGGCGACTACTTCAAAAAGGAGGCCATCGCCTTCGCCTGGGAGTTCCTCACCTCTAGCCAGGACGAGGGCGGTTTAGGTTTCGACCCGCAAGATCTTTGGGTGACCGTTTATAAAGACGATGAAGAATCGATCGACATGTGGCGTGAGGTCGCTGACATCCCCCTCGAACGAATCCAAAAGCGCGGAATGGCAGACAACTTCTGGTCAACGGGTCAGCCTGGTCCTTCAGGACCGTGCAGTGAAATCTACTACGACCGTGGTCCAGCCTATGGTCGAGAGGGCGGCCCCGAAGAAGACGAAGACCGATACATAGAAATTTGGAACCTAGTGTTCATGCAGTATGAGCGTGGCGCTGGTGGCGGCAAAGAAGACTACCCAATTCTCGGGGAACTTCCGAAGAAAAACATCGACACGGGCATGGGACTCGAGCGAGTTGCTTTCTTGATGCAAGGCGTTGAGAACCTCTACGAGATTGATGAAGTCAGGCCGGTTCTAGATCTCGCTGCCAAACTTGCCTCAAAGACCTATGGAGCAAGCGTCGAAGATGACGTTCGCCTGCGCGTTGTCGCCGACCACGTGCGATCTGCATTGATGCTTATTGGCGATGGCGTCACGCCGGCAAATGACGGGCGCGGTTACGTGTTGCGCCGACTTCTGCGTCGCGTCGTGCGATCGATGCGCCTTCTGGGCGTTGGCGCTCCCACCTTTACCGAACTGTTTACGGCTTCAAAAAACGCCATGGTGGAGTCTTACCCAGAGCTTGAAGGCGAGTTTGAGCGTATCGTTCGCACTGCGGTGGCAGAAGAGGAGGCGTTCTTACGTACTTTGACTTCTGGAAGCGTGGTTTTGGATGAGGCAGTTAAGGAAACTAAACAGACCGGCGCATCGAAGTTGAGCGCAGACACCGCATTCTTGCTGCACGATACGTATGGATTCCCGATCGATTTGACTCTAGAAATTGCCGAAGAGCAAGGTCTCGGTTTAGACCGAGATGCCTTTAAGGCGCTAATGCAAGAGCAAAAAGACAGAGCGAAGGCGGATGCTCGTGAGAAGAAACTCGGCGGCACCGACCTGTCTATTTATTCAGAATTCCGTGCCCTCGGCGAGACCAAGTTCACCGGCTATGAGGAACTAGAGACCCAAGCCATGGTGCTGGGGCTTATTAGCGACGGCTCCTCGATTAGAACTGCCAAGCAGGGCGACATCGTTGAAGTGCTGTTAGACCAAACCTCTATGTACGCCGAATCTGGCGGTCAGGATTCTGACTCAGGGCTCATTCACGGCGACGGCTTCTCACTCGAGGTTCTAGATGTTCAGAAGCCTGTGAAGGGGTTGGTGTCACACAAGGCATTGGTTCGCTCGGGTGAAATCGCAGTAGGTTCCAAGGCCGTAACAGCCGTTGATCACGAATGGCGCTTGGGAGCCTGCCAGGCTCACTCGGCTACACATGTGGTTCACGCCGCTCTTCGTCAGGTACTCGGCCCTACAGCACTTCAATCTGGTTCTTATAACAAGCCGGGTTACATGAGGCTCGACTTCTCTTGGCAGCAGGCGCTCTCTGCGGCCACAAAGTCAGAGATCGAAGAGGTATCGAACCTCGCTATTCGTGGAGACTTGGCAGTGAGCGCTCAATTCATGAGCCTTCCAGATGCTCGTGAGTGGGGCGCCGTGGCGCTGTTTGGTGAAACCTACGACGAGTCGGTTCGTGTAGTCCAAATTGGCGGACCGTGGTCGCGAGAGCTTTGTGGTGGTACGCACGTGAGTCGTTCATCCCAGATCGGTCTAGTTTCTCTGATTGGCGAGTCTTCTGTTGGCTCTGGATCAAGACGGCTCGAAGCGTTCGTTGGAATCGAAGCAATCAGGTCGTTGAACGCAGAGCGCGCGCTGGTTGCTCGTCTTTCAGAGGGCCTCAAGCTTCCGAAAGAGCAAATCGAGGAAAGAATTTTCGCAACGATTGATGAATTGAAAGCAGCGCAAAAACGCTTAGCTCAACTTCAGTCTGCAAACCTCGCCGAACTCATCCCGGCCGCAATCGCGAACGCGGTGAGTGTTAGCGGCACCCTAGTAGTCGAGATTCAACTTGGGGAAGTTTCAGACTCCAACGATCTTCGCACTCTGGCCTTCAACGCCCGTGACCGTGTGAGCGCAGACAACGCGCTTGTAATCGTGACGGCAACATCTTTGGATAAGCCATTGATTGGAGCAGCGACCACCCAAGCATCACGCGCAGCAGGCCTAAAGGCCGGTGCTCTGGTACGAATCGCCGCATCAATTCTCGGCGGTGGTGGTGGAGGCAAAGACGACTTTGCACAAGGCGGAGGAACCGACATCTCAAAGCTAGGCGAAGCGGTAACGGCCATCAAGGCGGCGATTTAGCCTCATGCAGCGTGGGCGCAGGATTGCCTTCGATGTTGGCAGCGCCCGCATTGGAGTTGCCATCTGCGACCCCGACGGCATCCTAGCCACACCGCTTGAGCGCATTGACAGAACTGGTGACGAGTTAGATCGCGTCAAGAGTCTGTTAGCCGAATATGAACCGGTTGCGATATACGTCGGTCTTCCTATTTCTCTCGGGGTGAAGTTCACCCAGTCAACCTTTGATGCGCTCTACTTCGCCGAGGATATCGAAACCATTACGACGACGCGTGTTCGGCTAGTCGACGAGCGCTTGAGCACAAAGATGGCGCAGGCTAACCTTCACAAATCCGGGAGAAATACGAAGAACTCACGAGCTGTTATCGATTCAGCAAGCGCTGTAGAGATTCTCGAGAGAGCTCTGGATGTTCTCAAAGCGGGCAGAGAGGCAGGGAAGACGGTAGATGCCATCAACGAAAGTCTTTCTTAGGCGCCGAATTGCTCTTATCGCCTTAATTCTGCTCGCACTGGGCGTGGGTGGACTGTTCGCCCGAGATTCAATTCGGTCCTGGTATGAGATTTCTACTGGCGCGGATTTTGCTGGACCGGGCTCCGGCGAGGTGGTAGTGACAGTGCTACCGGGTGAATCTGGTGAGGAAATTGCTCAGTCACTCGTACGCTCTGGTGTTACTGCCAGCTTTGCTCCGACATACCGAGCTCTTTTGGCCACGGATGGTCTATTTTTCCCTGGTGATTACAACCTAAAAAAGGGTATGAATGCCAAGTTGGCAGTTGTCGCGTTGCGCGACAGCGCAAATCGCATCGAGAAACGGGCGTTGATCAAGGAGGGTTATCGCGCGTCGCAAATTTTCAAAGTCCTGAGTGAGACATTCGACGTGCCGGTCTCAGACTTTAAGGCCATAAGCCCTGCAGATCTCGACTTGCCAAAAGATGCAGTGAATCTCGATGGTTACCTGTTCCCGGCCACTTACAGCTTCTCTTCGAGTGATACTGCCTTGAGCATGCTCAAGGCAATGTGGCAGAGAATGCAGCAAGAACTTGATTCTCTCGGCGTCCCAGCGTCGCGCATCCATGAAACTCTTACCCTTGCCTCCGTCATCCAACGTGAAGGTCAAACCCCCTCTGATTTCAAAAAAATGTCGAGAACATTTCTGAATCGAATCGACATTGGCATGCCTCTTCAAAGCGACGCTACCGTTTCGTACGCCTTTGACGGGAACACGTTCTTGACCACGGACGAAGAGCGGGCCGACCCAAACCCTTGGAACACCTATAAATACCCTGGGCTTCCAGTCGGCCCTATTGCCTCGCCCGGCAGTTCTGCCATTGACGCCGCACTAAATCCAGAAGCTGGCCCTTGGCTCTACTTCTGCACCGTGAATCTCAAGACTGGTGAGACGGAGTTCAACGAGACCTACGCTGGTCACAACCGCTCGGTAGCGAAGCTACGTTCCTGGCTTAGGGAGAATCCAGATTGGAAGTAAAGAAGTTCGCAATCCTCGGAGACCCTGTTGATTATTCTCTGAGCCCAACGATTCACCATGCGGCTTACGAGGCGCTTGGTCTGCGATGGCAATACTCACGTATAAAAGTGGACGAGCAACAACTGTCGAAATTCCTTGCAGAAGAGATCTCTGCTTATGACGGTTTCAGCCTCACGATGCCTCTAAAAGATGAATTTGTCCGGATCGCGAAAGCACATGGATGGCAGATTGACGAAGCAGGGCTTCTACTCGGATGCGCCAACACTCTCGTCCGTCATGATGATGGTCGGATCATCGTTGCCAACACCGACCTCGTTGGGGCTAAGAAGGCGCTGGAAGTACTACCAAGTTCAATCACGTCTGCCGCGATTTTGGGCTCTGGAGCCACCGCCCGTACTTTGTCACTCGCAACGCTTCAGGTTTTTGGTGAGCTGGAATCACTAACGGTCTTTTCACGCCGGCCTGAACCGGCTCAATTGATCGCGAGTTTGGTTGACCAAACAAATGCCACAGTTAAGTTCGAGTGGCTACCGATTGAAGCAGCGGCGGACTTCGGTGGAGCAGATTTAAACGTCAACACGCTGCCTTCAGCCGTTTCAAAGACAGTAGAAGTCGACCTGCCCTTTTCGCAGTCCTTCGTTTTTGATGTCACCTATGATGGCGGAGAGGATTCGCTTGCCTCGCAGTGGCCTTTAGAAAATCGGGTTGATGGACGCACCATGCTCGTCTATCAGGCAGTTGAACAACTGCGACTATTTGGAGCTTTCAGCGAAGGTGATCGCCGCGTAACTGAAAAGGATGTTGCAAGCGCCATGTTTGCAGCAATCTTGTAGAGTTACCCGCTAACAGCCGTAACTGGTTCGTTCCATGAGAGAATTGCCACATGTTACGTTGGCTCACCGCAGGTGAATCTCATGGCCCAGAACTGGTCGCAGTTCTCGAAGGGCTTCCGGCTGGTGTGCCGGTTACTACAGACTCCGTTCAGGTTGCTTTAGCGCGCAGACGACTTGGTTTCGGTCGAGGGGCGCGCATGAAGTTTGAAAAAGACGAAGTAAGTTTGAGCGGTGGCGTGCGACACGGCAACACAATGGGTGGCCCGGTTGCGATAACAATCGCCAACACCGAATGGCCAAAGTGGGAACAGATAATGTCTGCCGATCCGGTCGATGAGTCTCTCTTGACCGGCGCACGAGCCGAGGCTCTGACCCGCCCGCGACCAGGTCACGCAGATTTCACCGGAATGCAGAAGTACGGGTTTCTAGATTCTCGACCGATCCTAGAGCGGGCAAGCGCCAGAGAGACAGCGGCCCGAGTTGCCCTAGGTTCAGTGGCAGCATCATTCCTGTCTGAGCTTGGCATTCGCTTGGTCACTCACACGGTTGCTATCGGGACGGCATCCGTGCCCGTTCTTTATTCTTTTCCAACTCCAGACGACGTTGATTTGATTGACGAAAACCCGGTCAGAGCCTTTCATTCCGAAAGCGGTGAAAGCATGGTGGCCGAGATTGAGCAATGCCACAAAGATGGTGACACCCTCGGTGGCGTTGTTGAAACCCTCGTTTACGGTTTACCACCGGGCCTCGGCTCATTCGTCCACTGGGACCGACGTCTCGACTCGCAGCTAGCTGGAGCACTTATGGGCATTCAGGCGATTAAGGGCGTTGAGGTCGGTGATGGCTTTGAGACGACCAGGCGTCGCGGTTCCGTAGCCCACGATGAAATCATCCGAGATGAAAATGGTGTTGTACACCGTGCCACAGATCGCGCCGGCGGAATCGAGGGAGGCATGTCAAACGGTGAGATTCTTCGGGTACGAGCCGCGATGAAGCCAATCTCAACCGTGCCCAAGGCTCTAGCAACAATCGATGTGAGCACGGGCGAAGAAGCAAAGGCGCATCACCAACGTTCTGATGTATGTGCAGTACCGGCCGCTGGAATCGTTGCAGAGGCTATGGTCGCGCTAGTTCTTGCTAACGCCGTGCTTGAGAAGTTTGGTGGCGATTCACTTACTGAAACCAAGCGCAATCTCGAAAGTTACATAGCGTCGATTCCTGAAGTGCTGCGAAGCACCAACGCCAATGACTAAAAAGCCCGTCGTGCTGGTCGGACCAATGGGTGTCGGTAAGACCACCGTTGGCAAGAAGTTAGCCAAGCGACTCGATCTTCCCTTCGTTGACACAGACCTAGTCATCACTAAGAACCACGGCGACATAAGTGCGATTTTTGCCGATCGCGGCGAACCTGCATTTCGTGAGATCGAGTCAGACGTTTTGGTCTCACTCTTAAACGAGCCGGCTGTCATTTCAACGGGTGGTGGGGCGGTGCTGCACGAGAAATCGCGTGAAGCTTTGTCCCTCGCGACGGTCGTATACCTGAGCACTGACGGCAAGCACATTGCAAGTCGCCTCAAGGGCGGTAATCGACCGTTGATCAAGAATGGCATCTCGGATTGGCGCAAAATTTACAACAGCAGAAAAGTACTTTATGAGCAGGTCGCAGACCTTACAGTTGACACCTCAAATTCGAGTCTTGTGCAAACGATTGAAGCGATTTTGGAAGGTTTGAATAATCAAAATGCACGCGCATGACACCGTGAGGGTTTCAGGAGAGCCAGGCTACGACGTTCTAATCGGCCGAGCCATGCTCGACGATGTCGTGTCAGGCGTACCGGCTGGCGTAGTCAAGATTTTGCTCGTTCATCAAACTGCGCTTCAAGTAGCGGCGGATGCACTTGCCGAGGCTCTTCGCGCAAAGGGGTTTGAGGTTTATCAAGCCGCCGTTCCAGACGGTGAAGATGCCAAGCGGATCGAAGTTGCTTCGTGGTGCTGGGGCCTGCTGGGTCAATCGGATTTCACGAGAAGCGACCTTGTCATAGGTTTTGGCGGGGGAGCAGTCACCGACCTCGCCGGTTTCGTTGCTGCAACCTGGCTCAGGGGTGTTGCATTGATTCAGGTGCCAACGACCCTGCTAGGTATGGTTGATGCAGCCATCGGCGGCAAGACAGGCATAAATACGACCGAAGGAAAGAACCTGGTCGGAAGTTTTTACGCCCCAACTATGGTGATCTGCGACCTAGACACTTTGGCAACGCTACCGCGCAACGAGCTTCTAGCGGGTTTCGGTGAAGTTGTGAAATACGGATTTATTGCCGATGAACGAATCCTCGAACTGCTCGAAACAGATTTAGATGCCGCAACCGATGTGAATAGCTCAACTTTCGGTGAAATTGTTCGTCGATGCATTGCTATCAAGGCTCGAGTGGTTGGAGAGGATTTTAAAGAGTCTGGACTGCGCGAAATCCTGAATTATGGACACACCCTAGGGCACGCCATCGAACTCGCGGAGCGCTACCAGTGGCGTCACGGCGCCGCAATCTCGGTCGGAATGATGTTTGTGGCAGAGCTTTCGAGACTGGCCGGCCGATTGGGCGATGACGTGGTGGAAAGACAGCGCACGATTTTGCAAAGCCTCGGTCTACCAACCACATATGAAGCCCCTAAGTGGAACGCTTTGCTTGCAACCATGCAGCGCGACAAGAAGAGCAGAGCGGGCAACCTTCGCTTTGTTGTTCTCGATGGAGTCGCAAAGCCGACCATCATGACAGCTCCAGCTCCAGAGCTTCTATTCGCTGCCTATCAAGAGATTTGCAACTAGGCGGTAACCTATAGCCATGGCAAGCATCCTCGTTCTAAACGGTCCTAACCTCGGACGTCTCGGCAGTCGCGAGCCCGAGATCTACGGCTCAATGAATTACGAACAGCTAGCATCCGAGCTTGTAGTATTTGCAGAGCAACTTGGCCACAACGCGGATGTTCGTCAAACCGACAGTGAATCCGAACTTATCGGCTGGCTACACGAAGCGGTTGATGCAAAGCGTCCGGTCATTATCAATCCCGCAGCTTTCACTCATTACTCGTATGCCCTCGCCGATGCGGCGTCGCTCGTCACCAAGGCCGGGTTGAAGCTGATCGAGGTTCACATCAGCAACCCGCACGCGCGTGAAGAGTTCAGACACAAGAGCGTGATTTCTGCAGTCGCAACGGGTGTTATCGCCGGCTTCGGCACAGACTCATACAAACTCGCCATTCAAGCCATCTGAAACTGAAGGCTCTACTGTAAACTCGACAAGGTTGACCGAAGTGCGGTCAAAACATTTTGTGAGGCAACTGTGGCTACTTCCAACGATCTAAAAAACGGAATCGTACTGAACATCGAGGGTCAACTTTGGACCGTCGTCGAATTCCAGCACGTCAAGCCGGGTAAAGGTGCCGCGTTCGTGCGTACCAAGTTGAAGAACATCCTCACCGGCAAGGTTGTAGACAGAACCTTCAACGCTGGTGTAAAGGTCGAAACCGCGAACGTCGACAAGCGTGACATGACTTATCTATACAACGACGGTTCTGGCTACATCTTTATGGACAAGAACACCTACGACCAGGTGAGCCTTGGTGAAGAAACTGTCGGCGACGCCGTCAACTACATGCTCGAGAACCAGGATGCGGTTGTCGCAATGCATGAGGGCAACCCGATTTACGTCGAACTCCCCGCTTCGGTTGTTCTAGAGGTAACTTACACCGAGCCCGGCCTTCAGGGTGACCGCTCATCGGGAGGTACCAAACCGGCCACCGTAGAAACCGGTCTCCAAATTCAGGTTCCACTCTTTCTTGAAAATGGAACCAAGGTGCGCATCGACACCAGAACCGGAGACTACCTGGGTCGCGTGAACGACTAAGTTGAGCTCACGCACAAAATCAAGAAAACGCGCAGTAGACGCCCTTTTCGCAGCCGATTTGCGCGGGATCAGCCCACTAACGACACTGTCTGAAGCCAAAGAGGCCAACTCCGACCGTCAAAATCAAGACGAGATTTTCGGGTATGCATCCGAGATTGTCACTGGCTTCGATTCGCACCGCGATGAAGTGGATGCTTATCTAGAGGCTTATTCACAGGGCTGGTCTATCGACCGCATGCCCGCGGTAGATCGAGCAATAATGCGCGTTGCTACGTGGGAGATTGTCTTCAATGAGGAAATTCCAGACGGAGTGGCCGTGAATGAAGCCGTCGAATTAGCCAAGGAATACTCAACAGACGACTCTCCTGGGTTTATCAACGGCCTCCTTCAAAAAATCGCCAGCACAAAGTCGGCGCTATAGGCTCTTCACTCTGCTAGAGTGGCAACAACAAATCCTTTAAAGGGCGTCCTGTGAGGCGCAGAAGGAGGTTCGAGTGCAATCGCGCACCGTTCTGACCAGCAGCGACATCGATCGCGCTGTTACTCGCATTTCACATGAAATTCTCGAGTCAAATCAAGGTAGTCAAGATTTAGTGGTTCTTGGCATACCCACTCGCGGAGCCATCCTGGCAAAACGCATCGTCGACACAATCTCAAAGTTCGAGTCCATAGACACCGATGCAGTACTTGGCACGCTAGACATCACTATGCACCGAGACGATCTTGCATCAAAACCAACCAGAAACCCTGCAAAAACGGTCATTCCTGCTGGGGGTCTTGACGGAAGAGTCGTGGTGTTGGTTGACGATGTTCTCTTCAGTGGCCGCATCATCCGAGCGGCTCTAGACGCACTGGGCGACTACGGCAGGCCGAGTGCCGTGAGACTCGCGGTGTTGATTGACCGGGGACATCGCGAGCTGCCCATCCGCGCCGATTTTGTCGGCAAGAATTTGCCTACATCGCGTGACGAACGCATCAGAGTGCTACTAACCGAGTCAGATACCGAAAACGAAGTGGTGATCGAGGCGTGAAGCATTTAGTTAGTGTTGCCGACCTGAGTCGCGAGGCGGCGATCGCCATTCTCGACACCTCACTCGAAATGTCTGAGGTGAATGACCGAGACATCAAAAAGCTTCCCACGCTCCGAGGTAAGACTGTTGTGAACCTGTTCTTCGAGGACTCGACCAGAACGAGAATCAGCTTCGAGGTAGCCGCCAAACGCCTTTCTGCAGATGTGATCAATTTCGCTGCAAAAGGGTCGAGCGTAAGCAAGGGTGAAAGCCTAAAAGACACCGCCCAAACCCTCGAGGCAATCGGAGCAGACGCCGTTGTGATTAGGTACCACGCATCGGGTGCAGCCCACATGCTCGCAAACAGCGGCTGGGTTAAGGGTTCGGTAATCAACGCGGGTGACGGCACCCACGAGCATCCGACCCAAGCTCTTCTAGATGCATTCACACTGCGCAGCGCTATTCACGCGGATGCACGTGGCAAGGGTCTCGACGGGGTTGCCGTAGCGATAGTCGGAGACATTGCCCACAGCCGCGTCGCAAGAAGCAACCTAGTTCTTCTCAAGCAGCTCGGTGCGAAGGTTTACCTAGTCGGGCCACCCACGCTTTTACCTAACGCACTAATCAAGCAGGCTGATGGTTTTTCTTATTCTCTGGACGAGGCGATTGCAACATTCAAACTGGATGCTGTCATGATGTTGCGCGTTCAACTAGAGCGAATGACGGCGGGATTCTTTCCAAGTGAACGAGAGTATGCGCGTATTTGGGGCTTGAACGCCGACCGCCTGGCCCTTCTGGCACCATCAACGTTCGTCATGCATCCGGGACCAATGAACCGCGGCCTCGAAATCGATGCCGCCGCTGCAGATTCAAAGAACTCGCTGGTACTGAAGCAAGTTGCCAACGGGGTAAGTGTGCGCATGGCCGTGCTTTACCACCTACTTTCAGGAGGGGAAAATGAGTGACTTCACTCTTGTAAACGCATCAATGGCCGATGGTTCCGTGACCAACATCGGAGTAGCCGCGGGAGTAATCAAATTCATAGGAAGCGAAGTTGTTGGCGAAAGTATCAATGCGAAGGGCTTAGTTGCTCTGCCTGGATTCGTCGATCTGCACACGCATCTGCGCGAACCAGGTTTTGAACAGTCAGAAACTGTTCTCAGTGGATCTCGTGCCGCGGCGTTGGGTGGTTTCACGGCCGTGCACGCCATGGCGAACACGATGCCTGTCGCAGACACAGCTGGTGTAGTCGAGCAAATCAAATCTCTTGGTGATGAAGCCGGATTAGTTCAGGTTCAGCCAATTGGAGCGGTCACGGTTGGGCTAGTCGGCGAACGACTTGCCGAGCTTGGCGCGATGGCCAACTCGCGCGCAAAAGTGACCATTTTCAGTGACGACGGCAAATGTGTTTCTGACCCTCTTTTGATGCGCCGAGCATTGGCGTATGTGAAATCATTCGACGGCGTCATTGCCCAGCACGCTCAAGAGCCACGTCTGACCGAGAATTCGCAAATGCACGAGGGGAGTGTTTCTGCAGAACTCGGACTAGCTGGTTGGCCAGCAGTAGCCGAGGAGTCAATCATTGCCAGAGATGTGCTTCTCGCAGAAGCTACCGGTAGCAGGCTGCACATCTGCCACCTGTCAACGGCCGGATCGGTAGAAATTATCCGCTGGGCCAAGCAACGCGGAATTAAAGTTACGGCGGAGGTGACTCCTCACCACCTCCTGCTGACTGATGAACTAGCGCGAACCTATAACCCCGTCTACAAGGTGAACCCGCCACTCAGAACGGATGCTGATGTCAAAGCTCTTCGTGAGGCGCTGGTTGACGGGACCATCGACATTGTCGCGACTGATCACGCACCGCATCCGGTTGAAGCGAAAGAATGCGAGTGGTCTGCAGCGGCATTCGGAATGCTGGGCCTAGAAACAGCGGCATCTATCGCACAACTTGTGCTTATCGACTCCGGTGCCAGCAACTGGCAACGATTCACCGAAGTTATGTCAGTGAACCCGGCGGCTATCTCAAAGCTAGAGGGTCAGGGTCAAGCCCTAGCAGCTGGGAACGTTGCGAACATCACGCTGATCAACCCGTCAGCAACTCGGGTCATCTCTGGCGGTGGCGCAAGTAAGAGCAGCAACCAGCCTTACGAGGGCATCGAACTGCCAGGTTCCGTCATCCACACGATTTATCGCGGTGCGTTCAGCGTGCGCGATTCGAAACTAGCGAAATAGGGAGCGTTTTGAACAAAGCAATTCTTCTTCTCGAAGACGGCAGGTCCTTCACAGGATTCGGCTACGGAGCAACGGGTTCAACTACCGGTGAGATCGTGTTTGCCACCGGCATGACCGGTTACCAAGAAACACTCACCGACCCTTCGTACGCCGGTCAAATCGTCGTGCAAACAGCTCCACACATAGGAAACACCGGTGTCAATACTCGAGACGAGGAATCTGAACGCATCTGGGTCGCTGGCTATGTTGTTCGGGATGCCAGCCGAATGGTATCTAACTTTCGCTCCGAGAAGCCTCTTCCAGACGAGTTGGAGAAATATGCGGTGGTCGGCATTCAAGGTATCGACACTCGAGCTCTGACTAGGCACCTGCGCTCTGTTGGCGTAATGAGGGCGGGTATCTTCTCTGGCGCTGATGCCGAAAAGCCGGCCACAGAACTACTTGAAGAGGTAAAGGCGACGGCACCGATGGCCGGCCGATCTCTGAGCGACGTGGTTTCTACTTCTGAGGTGGTGCATCACAAGCACAAAGGCACGCGCGTGGGCAGTGTGGCCATCCTCGATTTGGGCTGCAAGGCTTCAACGATTGAGAACATGGTGGAGCGCGGTCTAGATGTAACGATTTACCCGGCAAAAGCAACTTCAGCCGAATTGCTTTCAGAAAAGCCCGACGCTGTGTTCTACTCAAACGGCCCAGGCGACCCTGCCACAGCTGCCGGGCAGGTCGAGGCACTCAGAGACATTCTGCGCTCCGGGACTCCGTTCTTCGGCATCTGCTTCGGGAATCAACTGCTAGGTAGAGCACTTGGATTCGAAACCTACAAACTTGCGTTCGGGCATCGCGGCATCAACCACCCGGTACTAGACAGAACAACGGGCAAGGTGGAGG
>JACCDK011849540.1_pt1 | contig 13637 bp, 9 predicted proteins | sample 7445871 | NCBI WGS metagenome assembly JACCDK01 (sample SAMN15323436, study PRJNA562643) | freshwater metagenome | isolation source: river surface water | place: USA:Blue River Watershed | collected 2017-08-15 | reverse complement strand
GTTCTGCCATGCCCATGTCAGAGTGTTTATCGGCTGATGCTCCGGCTTGGTCGCGTCTGCCGAGGACGGCTTCGAATTCGCGGAACTGAGCTGACTGGAAGCCACTGGATGATTGGAGTTTGGATCTGAAGGTGTTGAACTGCAGTGGTGTCATGGTTTCGAGAATGTCGAGTTGGCTCACGCAGGTTTTCATGATGGTGCGCACGCGTCCGAGGATGGCGAGTGAGCGATGAGTGTTTCCGTGTTCCAGTTGTTTTTGTAGCTCGGCAATTTCGTGAAGCATTTGTTTGAACCAGAGTTCGTAGGTTTGGTGAATGATGATGAAAAGCATTTCATCGTGTTCACCATCGGATTCCGGTTGTTGTAGTTCTAGAAGTTCATCAACCTTGAGATAGCTGATGTACGTGATTGCTTTTTCGTTGCTCATTAGGTGACTCGGTTTCCGTCGTCTTGAATTTTTAGGTAGTCCTGATTTTCTACTGACTCTTTGATTCGCTTGAACCCGTCATAGACCTCGACATAGGAAGTGGGTAGAGGAGCGATGGCTAGGCGGATGCCGTTTGGTGTGCGAAAGTCTGGCACCACGTTAGCGAATTTTCTGAGTGCGGCAGCGATGCGTTTTGCTTCTGGGTGACCGACTGTTATATGACCGCCGCGTTTGCTTGCTTCTCTAGGGGTTAGCAGGGTGAAACCGAGTGGGGCGAGCCAGGCGTCGAAGAGTTCAATCATCATGTCGGTGCCGACGGCTGCTTTGTGGGCAATTGCTTGGATGCCGGCTTCTTCGATCATCTGGAAGCTGGTCTGAACGCAGCGAAGGCCGATGATGCTTGGGCTGGCGATTTGGAAGCCTCTGATTTGGCGGTTTGGTTCGAAGGATGGGCCCATCGAGAATTGGTCGTCTTGAGCAAACCAGCCCTGAATTGGCACTCGCAGTTCGGGTTGGAGGCGTTGGGAAACGTAGAGCCAGGCTGGTGATCCAGGGCCTGAGTTTCCGTATTTATAGGTGCAACCGACAGCGAGGTCTACACCCCAGTCATCGAATTTGAGTTCGATTGCGCCCGCCGCGTGGGATGCGTCCCACACCATGAGTGCGCCGTGTTTTCGCACGAGGTCGGTGATGGCTTTGACATCTGGTCTTGAACCGGAGCGGTAATGAATTACTTGGAAGGTGACTAGAGCGACGTCGTCATTGAGAAAGGGTTCGAGAAGTTCAGGAGTGATGAGTTCATTCTCGGTATTTATTTTTACTGCGCCAGGTCCGCCGGTGCCATCGTTGTCGAGAGTAATTAGGTTTAGCCCGAATTGCTCGGCGATGCCGGCAAGGATGAAGCGGTCAGTTGGAAAATTCGCGGCATCGATGATTACGGTTTTTCTTCCGGGTCTTGCCTTGATGGCAGCAACGCAGAGTTGGTAGAAGTTAACTGAAGTTGTGTCGCAGACCAGCACCTGACCTGCTTTTGCGCCAAGGGTTGCTCTGCCGAGAAGGTTGCCGGTTGGTTGAGCTTCGTCAATCCAGTGTGACCAGCCGTCGACTAATTCTTTTCCCCACTCTTCGGTAAGAAAGTGATTGACGGCGTCGATTGTGGCGAGTGGGAGTCGGCCGAGTGAGTTGCCGTCGAGGTAACAGGTTTCGGGATCCGAGATTTGAAACTGCGATTTGTATTTCGCAAGTGGATCTTGTCTGTCGAGATTTTCGGCGTAGGCGCGCTCCGTTGGGCTCATAATCCCAAACTACTACTAAGCCAGCTTTTGCTGTTTGGCTAACTGCTTGTAGAGCGGGGTCGATTTTAGAAGTTCCTTGTGGGTGCCTGAGCCAACCACCTTGCCGTCTTTGAGCACAATGATTAGGTCGCTATCAATTACGGTGGCCAGTCGGTGGGCAATCACAAACATGGTGCGGTTTTTAGCCACCACATCGATGGCGTGTTTGAGGCGTTGCTCGTTCAAACCATCGAGGGACGAGGTTGATTCGTCGAGCAGCAGAATCGGCGGGGCGGCCAGTAGGGTTCGGGCGATAGCCAGACGCTGGCGTTCACCGCCCGAAAGCATGATGCCCTTTTCGCCAACCTCAGCTTCGAAGCCGCGCGGATCGCGGTCGAGTACTTCAATCAGGTTGACCTCTTCGAGTACTTTACGGAGTTCGGCCTCGTTTGCTTCGGGTCGGCCAATCAGTAGGTTCTCCCTGATAGAGCCGGCAAGCACAGGGGCATCCTGCTCAACGTAGCCAATCTGGGCTCGCAGTGTTTTTCGAGAGATCTCGCTTACCTTTTGGCCATCGAGCAGAATTTCGCCCGAGCTTGGCTCATAGAAGCGTTCGATGAGAGAGAAGATTGTTGATTTACCAGCACCTGATGGTCCGACTAATGCAACGCGGGTGCCGCGTTGAATCTTGAACGAGACGTCGTGCAAAACTTCGCGTGGTTCACCAGCAGGTTGGTCATCGGTGGCTGGAGTTGGTGCGTATGCGAATGAGACATTTCTAAATTCGATAGCAATTTTGTTGCGAGCTTTTCGTGCGGCAAACTCTTTACCTTTAGCTTCTTCCTCGGGTAGTGCCAGAATTTCTTGGATGCGAGCGAGTGCTCCTAGTGCAGACTGAACTGAGCTGATTGCACCAAAGGCAGTACCTACCGGTCGCATAAGTAAAAACATCAGAAGTATGAAACTGACCAAAGAGGCAACCGTGGTGACACCTGAAGCCACTCGATAACCACCCACACCAAGCACCACTATGAAAGCGCTGTTCATTGCGAGACCACCGATTGGAGCAATTGCAGAACTTATTTTTGCAATTTTCACACCTTGAATGAATGCCTCATCTGATGCGTTGCTAACTTGAGTGGTCTCTCTGGCCTCAGCTCCGGCAGCGCGAATGGTTCTCACCGCTGAAAGCGCACGCTCTACGGCGGCAGACATATCGCCAACTCTCTCCTGAGCTTTGGTGGTGGCCTTGCGTATTTGTCTCGAGGTAACGGTGATTGCGGCAATTGCAATTGAAAGCATCAAGACAGTAAGGAGTAGAAGAAGCGGATCGATGAAGGCCATGGCAATCACTGCTCCAACGAAAATTAGGATTCCGCCGGCAAGGTCGACAAGCCCTTGAGTGAGCACGGCCCGTAGCAACGTGGTGTCTGAGCTGGTTCGAGACACCAGGTCACCGGTGCGGCGGCGGTCATATTCGACAATTGGCAGGCGCAGCAGGCGAGTGGCCAGTGAGATACGGGCCGTGCGGACGATTCCTTCGCCGGCCTTAGCCAGCAGATAGCGCATCAGGCCATCGGTGGTGGCCGAACCGATAACGATACAAATCAGGGCTACAGCCAACATGAGAGTTGGTTGTTGGGCCTGGACAGCATTGATGAGTTGACCAACAACCAGAGGCTGAGCCAGGGAAATACCCGCTCCGATAATGGAAAGCACAATAGCAATGCCGAGTGGCTTTTTGTGTTCGCCCAGATAAGGAAGCAATGATTTGAAACTCGCTTTTGGGCCTTTTTCGACCGAGCCAGGCAAACGTCGACGTCCGCCACCCATCATGCTCATGATTTCTCCTTGAGTTGGCCTTCGCCGATTAGATATTCATTTAGTAAAAAATTAATTTCTTGCAGCGACAGAGCTTCTGTGTAAGCGGTGTTCTTAAAGAAGCGAGAGAAGTCGACCGCCTGTAGGGCTTCGAGTGCGCGCGGATGGTTTAGCTTTAGAAACATCTGCGTTGAATTTGGTTCTGGTTTGAATTCTGTTTTTAGTCGCCCGCAACCATAACCAAAAATTGTGAGGCTGACATCAGCATCTTGCGGCTTCACCTTTTTGATGAACTGGTTGTCGACTACCTTCACAATTGGTCGCTTTGTTTTTCTTTTTTGCCAAATCTGGAAGCAAGTTGCCAGTCGGTTTTTTGTTGAGATTTCTTCATCGCTGTCATCAACATAATCAATCTGCAAATCAAGATCTGCAATTAGGTGAAAGCGCTGGTCTAGACGATTGATAACCGACCACTTTCGCCAAGATCTTGGCACGATGAAACAGATGTAGTCACTTGAGTCTGCGGCTTTGTTGAAAAAAGGAATGCTCAGGGAGTTATTTCTGCCGAAAGGTGGATTCGAGATAGTTATTGAATGCTTTTCGGAAATTTCGGCTTCGAGAAAGTTTCCATTTTTCACATCTTGGTGCTTTGGTTCGATGTCAAAGCTGATGATGTTTCGGATGCCATATTTTTTGGCCGCCTTGATAAAGGCTCCGGTGCCGCCGGCTGGCTCGAGCATGGTGCGCTCGATGAGGTCTGGCACATGCTTGGCTACTTCGTGAATCAGGGTTTTCGCCAGTTTTGGCGGGGTGTAGAACTGCTCTTTACCGGTGGTGCGGGTATTGCCCAGGCGTGGCTTGGCTGGGCTTTTGGTCGGCATGGATACAGGCTAACAACTAATGGTTTAGTCTGAAATGCTGTGCCGTTGAGGCACGAATCAGAAAGAGTTTTAGTTGTCAAAGCAGACCAACGAATACATGATCGTGGCCAAAGATCTCACCAAAAAATATGGTGACTTTGTCGCGGTAGACGGAATCAATTTTCAGGTAAAGCGTGGCGAGTCATTTGGGCTGCTTGGTCCGAATGGAGCCGGTAAATCAACCACGATGCGCATGATTGCGTCCACTTCGCAACGCACCGGAGGGGAGCTTTCAATCTTGGGGCTAGACCCAAATAAGAAGGGTCCTGAAATTCGCGCTCACCTTGGCGTGGTGCCGCAGGCCGACAATCACGACACAGAATTAAAGGTTTGGGAGAACCTTTACATATATGGTCGGTACTTTGGCTTGGCACGAAAGTTCTTGAAAACAAAGATCGAAGAGTTACTAGATTTTGCTCAGCTGCAAGAAAAACGAAACGTCAAGGTTGATGAACTCTCGGGTGGTATGAAGCGACGGCTAACCATTGCCCGCGGTTTAGTAAATGAACCAGAAATTTTGATGTTGGATGAGCCAACCACTGGTCTAGATCCGCAAGCACGACACATTCTTTGGGATCGCCTGTTTCGCTTGAAGGAGCAGGGTGTTACTTTGGTGATCACTACTCACTACATGGATGAAGCCGAGCAGCTTTGCGACCGCCTAATTGTTATGGACAAGGGCAAAATTATGGCCGAGGGTTCACCGGCAGATTTAATCAAGGAGTATTCGAGTAAAGAAGTGCTCGAGGTTCGTTTTGGTTCAGCCAAAAATGCCGAGGTAGCTCCCCAACTGGAGAAGTTGGGCGACCGAGTCGAAAACCTACCCGACAGAATTCTGATTTACAGCGAAGACGGCGAAGCGGTATTGAAGCAAATCCACGACCTCGGGCTTGAACCTCAAACTTCGCTGGTGCGTCGAAGTTCACTGGAAGACGTGTTCTTGCGTCTAACTGGAAGATCCTTGGTTGAATAATGTCCACCTCAACTAACTGGCAGGGAGCCAGGAAATTGGTTAACGTGCCGCGAGCAATCAGTCGCGGTGCACTTTATGTTGCCGAACACCGACTTCGCAATATGTCGAAGTGGATTGCTTCAATGATTGGCTTTGGCATTGGCAACCCGGTGATGTTTCTGCTGTCCATCGGGATTGGCGTTGGTGCGCTGGTAGACCAGAATCAGGGCCCAAATGGCGTGGATGGAGTTGGCTACCTGACCTTTCTGGCACCGGCCTTGCTGGCAACTGCGGCAATTCAAGGTGCCATGGATGAGACCATGTTTCCCACATTGGAGGGCTTCACCTGGGGGAAGTTGTTCTTTGGTATGAACTCCACACAGCTATCTGGAAATTCGATTGCTCAGGGTGTGGTTTTAGCAGCCGGTGTGCGCTGCTCCCTAAGCGTGCTGCTCTACGAATTGATTTTGGTGCTGTTTGGCGCAATTCCCTTGGCTTCAATTCCGGCGCTGACCCTTAGCTCAATTTTTGCTGGAATGGCATTTGGTGCAGTCATGCTCATGGGTGCGTCCTTTGTGAAACAGGACGATGGCGTCTTTGCTGTGGTTAACCGATTCATCATCACACCCATGTTTATGTTCTCCGGCACCTATTATCCGCTAGCAGTGTTACCTATTTATCTGCAGTGGATTGGGTGGATATCTCCAATGTGGCATGCTACCGAGATTGGTCGATTCCTTAGCTATGGTCGCTCCATTGATCCCTGGTTACTTTTAGTGCACTTCTCCTACCTAGGCTTAATGTTGGTTGCTGGAATTGCAATTGCTAGCTGGCAGTTCACAAGGCGGCTAGCAAAATGAGCATGATTAGCGCTGGTCTTGATTCAGCAATTGCGATCGCCGAACGCCGTCGTGGCAAACTTGGTGCATCTCTTTACTCCGGACGAGTTCGCACTCTAGTGCAAAGAAATTTATTCGCGCTGCGTACCTCAACTTGGATGGTTGTTGCTTCTGGTTTTTTTGAGCCACTTTTCTACCTGGCTGCATTTGGTTTTGGACTTGGCGGCCTTATTGGTGGCGTAACCGATGCCGCGGGAAACCCGGTTTCATACGCTGCATACATTGCACCTGCGCTTCTGGCAACTTCGGCGATGAACGGCGCAATTTACGATTCCACGTGGAATGTTTTCTTCAAAATGCATTTCGGCAAGTTCTACCAAACTACTTTGGCCACATCAATCGGAGCTTTGGATGTGGCGCTTGGTGAAATTACCTGGGCATTATTGCGAGGAGCCGCTTATGCCGGAGCATTTATGGCTGTAATGATGCCGCTGGGTCTAATTCCTAGCGCTTGGGGTTGGCTGGCTATTCCAGGAGCAGTTCTAATTGCCTTCGGCTTCGGCTCCTTCGGCATGGGGCTAACTTCTTACATGAAGAGCTTTCAGCAGATGCAGTGGATAAACATGGTTCTGCTACCGATGTTCCTTTTTAGTGGCACTTTTTATCCTCTATCGGTTTACCCGCAGTGGCTGCAGTACATAATTCAGGCGTTGCCGCTCTGGCAAGCCATTGCGCTGGAGCGATCTTTGACGCTTGGGACATTTGGCTGGGAAACCATGGGCCACGTGGCCTATTTCCTAGTAATGATCGTTATAGGCCTCACTTTTACCACTAGGCGTTTGACAGCCCTGTTCCTAAAGTAGCCGGCCACTTCTAGGAAAAGTCCACGGCTGGGCATAGTCTAAATAGTGGTCAGATTGACTTCTTATAAGGGGGCTTGCTTCGTCATGGGCAAATCTGTAGTAGCTACCAAAATCACTCTCGCGCTAGGCCTAGTCTTGGCACTTTTGTTCGGTTCAGCACCGGTTGGGGCATTTGCTGCCGTGGTGCGCACTACTTATATCGTGCAGGTGCAAGAGGGCTATGCCAACGAGGTGCTCGGTTCGATTTCTCGCTTGGGCGAATACCCACATGACGAACTCACCGAAGTCATGGATGGATTTATCGTCGACCTCACCGACGTTGAAGCTGAAGCACTTCGACTTGAGCCATACGTTAAGCAGGTTGTAGCGGACGCACCCATGCAATTAATGGACACCCAGAGTCCCGTGCCATCTTGGGGTCTTGATCGTATCGATCAGACTGCACTGCCAATGGACGGCGCATACAACTTTCCTTCAAACGGTGGCCAGGGTGTTCGCATTTATGTAGTTGACACCGGTGTTATGGCAACCAACCCAGACTTCGCAGGTCGAATGCTTCCCGGTATCGACATGTACAAACAAAATCTTGAGAATGCAGACTGCCATGGACATGGCACACACGTTGCTGGAACCGCAGCGGGAACAAAATACGGAGTTGCTAAAAAAGCTTGGATTGTTCCGGTGCGTGTACTTTCATGTAGCGGAAGTGGATCTTGGTCTTACCTAATTTCTGCAATGGATTGGATCATTGCAAACAATCCAGCGGGCACTCCTGCCGTGATGTCTGCGAGCATCGGTGGCGGAAGTTATTCGCTTGCAAACGCAGCGATGGAAAAACTTTACGCAGCAGGAATCACTCCGGTTATTGCGGCTGGAAATAACAATGTTGACGCCTGCACCACTTCTCCAGCTGGCGCAACTAATGCAATTACGGTTGGTGCATCAGATCAAAACGATGCACGTGCTTCGTTCTCGAATTTCGGTGAATGTGTTGACGTATTCGCGCCAGGCGTGAGTATCGTTTCTGACAGCAACACTGATCCGACTGCGGCTCGTTCAATGAGCGGTACCTCGATGGCCACCCCGCACGTTTCTGGGCTCGCAGCCCTTTATCTAAGCGCCAACCCTGCGGCCACACCGGCGCAGGTTACTGCAGCCATCGAAAATGGTGGTGTAGCTGGGGCGATTACCAACGCCAATTCAGTAGCCGGCAATATCTTGATCAATAACACCTTCACCAGGGCAAGCGTGCCGGTAACTCCTGCTCCGGTTTATCCACCAACCACGGTTACTGCATCCGCGATCACCAGCACCTCGGCGACTGTTTCGTGGGCTGCCCCTGCGGTGAGCACTGCCGCAACCGCTCCCGAGAGCTATCTTCTCGAGTACAAGTTGGTAACTGACGCAGCATGGCAGTCTGTTGCCACCGCGACCACTTCTGTGAATCTCTCTGGCTTAACCAAGCTAAGCAACTATGTTGTTCGCGTCACATCAATTGCAGGTGAGCAGAAATCAACTCCTACAGCTGAATTGCAGTTCAGCACTTTGGGAACCGCACCGGATGCTCCAACCAATTTGATTGCCACAGCAATATACGGAAACCAAATTGACTTGGCTTGGACCAAGCCGGCAAATTCAAATGGAGCCACTATCAATGGTTACTACATTGAGTCACTGGTGAACGGAACCTGGACCTCTTATAACAATGTTGGAGCCACCTATGGTTCGGTTCGAAACCTGACTCCACTCACAAAGTACAGCTTCCGAGTAAAGGCATACAACACAATCGGCCACAGTGAGTACTCAAATGTTTTAGAAGTTTCCACGAGCTCGGTAACTCCGGCAACGCCAACTTCAATTACTTTCAGTGGAATCACTGGAACAACTGCAACAGTCAATTGGAAAGCATCAACGCAGATTGATCCCGCAACACCAATTACCTATACGGTCACGTTGCTCTCACGACAGATATCCAACTTTGGTGCGGTGCTAGGAAAATACACTGCAACCACAAACTCATTCACCCTAAGCGGTCTGAAGCGCACCACCTCCTACGCTGTCACTGTGACTTCTCATTCTGGGTCACTTTCGAGTCCAGCATCTGGTCAGTACATTTTCCAGACCGGCACATCCAAGCCAACTGCCCCAACATCCTTGAAGGTCACTAGGCTGACAGCTGCCATGAACCTAAGTTGGGGTCAACCGGCAGACAATGGTGGAGCGGCCGTTATGGCATTCCAACTTGAGAAAAAGAACGTGGATGGCACCTGGACCATTGTTGCTAACCTGCCAGCCACAACCGTCAGTTACGATGTACCAAGCCCGGCTAGGGGTCAGTATGAAACATATCGAATTGCGGCGGTAAACATCAACGGCGTTGGTGACTATGCCAGCACCTTGGTGGCCACTCCGGCTGCGGCTCCTTCGGCACCGCAAAATCTCGTTGCAACTAGATCGGCAACTGCAATTACCCTCAGTTGGACTGCACCGCTTGATGACGGCGGAGCAGCAGTGCAGTACTACGCGGTGTACCAACGCATCGGCAGTGCAACCAGTTGGACTGCCCTGACTCTCGGTGTCACTGGAACAGCTTTCAATGTTGGGCTTCCGGCCAAGGGAGTAACAGTTAGCTACGCAGTAGCAGCAAGAAACTCTTCTGCAACCGGTGCATTGTCAAACATCGTCACCGAATCCACCGCAGCAACCGCACCAAGTGCGGTTCGCAGCATCTACTTCAGTTACACGCCTGCAAACAAGTTGCAGATTAGCTGGGGCATACCTACCGATGGCGGAGGGTCACCAATCACCGCTTACCGTCTCGAGCGTCAAGCAACCGACGGAAGCTGGTCGGTTATCAACGAATCAAACGTTTTGAGCTACCAGATTGATCGCGATCTGCCTGGTGTGCTCGTAGCTGTCCGAGTAACTGCAATCAATGCAGTCGGTGCATCACTTGCACAGGGCGCGTCATGGCGCACTCCTTACTTGCAGGCTTCAGCTCCGCAAAACTTTACAGCGGTAGACAACGGCACCAGAGTGGTTACCAGCTGGACCGCCCCTGCAGAATTGGGTGGCTCGACAGTGAGCTACTACTACGTGCAGGCAAGTAGAGACAATGGGCTAACCTGGGGCAACTTAACCGGTGTTCTTGGTTCTGGCACCAGTGCATCGGTTTCTCGTCCAACCAAGGGAACCACATGGATCTACCGAGTGCTGGCCCAGACCGCATACGGCATAAGTTTGCCAAGCGCGACTGTTTCAATCTCTCCGGAAAAGACCGCACCAAGTGCTCCTAGTAACCGATCGCTATCGTTTGTTGCCAACGGTTCACTAACCTTCTCTTGGTACCTACCGAGCGACAACGGTGGATCACCAATTACCGCGGTAATTGTGGAGAAGTCCAACGACAACATCAACTGGACTGCAATCGATGGCGTAGCCGAGACTGCAACTTCGGTTAATGTTGCTCGTGAACTTCCAGGTGTTCGCGTTTACTTCCGTGTCAAGGTGGTTACCGAAATAGGAGCGTCACCGTACTCACCTGTCATCAGTATCCTTACGCCTTTCCTAAAGGCGAGCGCTCCGCAAAACTTTACTGCGGTAGACAACGGAAGCAGCGTGACCACTTCGTGGACTGCACCGACAGAACTTGGCGGATCGATTGTTTCGCGATACACAGTGCAAATCAGTCGCGACAATGGTGCGACTTGGGTTGGTTACTCAACTTCAACTGGAACTGCGTTGAGCCTGACTGTGTCTCGACCTGCAAAGGGCACCACCTGGCTTTACCGGGTAATCGCGCGCACCGGATTTGGTGATAGCGAGGCCTCCAGCCAAATCTCAATTGCCTCGGCCGTGACAGTGCCATCCGCTCCTCGAGTGCTATCGCTAGTTGTCAACGCCGATGCCACTCTTACGGCGAGGTGGGCTGCGCCAACCGACAACGGTGGCAGTGCGTTGACCGGATACATTGTTGAACGCTCAAGTGACAACCTGACTTGGTCAGCGCTGCCAGCCCTTCAGAGTAATGTCACCAGCCTCACCGTGCCTACCGGAGTTGCCGGCACCAAGGTTTATCTGAGAGTCAGTGCCGTAAGCGCAGTGGGAACCTCGGTTTCGAGTAGCACCATCTACTACATGGTGCCTTTCCAAAAAGCCACGGCACCGCAAAATTTGACCGGCTCATTTTCGGCTGGTCGCGTGATCCTTAATTGGCAGGCTCCGGAAAGCAACGGTGGATCTGCGGTAACTCAGTATGCAATTGAGTACAGCGCAAACGGCGGAGCCAACTGGGTTCTAACGGCTTACTCATACACGCTCTCGGCTAACGTAGGCGCAGCGCCAAAGGGTCAGACATTTAGTTACCGTGTCACCGCTCGCACTGCAGCAGGATTCGGTCAAGCCTCAGGGTCGGTGGCTGTAGATTCACCCACTTCAGTAACAAGTGCGGTGCGTCTGAATGGAATTGCTTCAGTGAGTCCGGGTGTATTCAACCTAACCTTCACTTCGCCTAGCGATTTGGGTGGATATGCCACCTACAACTATCGGGTAGAGATGCTGGTGAATAACGTTTGGACTTCAGTGGCGTCCGGTGCAGGCGCAGCTTTGAATGTGGTGAAACTAACCACACCAACCAGGACTAGTTACTTTACCTATCGCGTAATTGCAACAAACCCGTCAGGAGACTCACTACCTGCGCAGTTTAGTTACCGAGGTTAGTAAAAGGGTTTAGGCTTCCATACCTAAAAGCACGGCAACACAGAGGTTAACCACGGTCAGTAGTCCGATGGTAGGTACTACCCACTTTGGGGTAACCGACTTTTTGTTGTAGGTGTAAGCAATAAAGAAGATTGCAGTGATTACTGCGCTTTTTATGCTGATTGAAATTGGATTAACACTCTCGCCATTTGCTGGCAGAAGTCCGGTCATAATCAAGCCGGCACCGAGGGCAAGCCATGAACCATGAAGAATGCTAGGCAATACGGCTGCGCCGGTCTTGAATGCCTTGGTCTGGCTTAGCACGCCCGTCATGATTGATGCGAAACCTAATAGGTGAAGTACTAGAAGAATGCGAATTATTAGTTCCATTATTTGAGTCTAGCCATGGTGATGGCAGCCTCAACGGCTTCGCGCCCCTTGTCTTCTTTTGATTTTGGTAAGCCGGCACGGTCGAGAGCCTGCTTTTCGTTGTTTACGGTAAGTAGTCCGAAGCCCACCGGGATGCCGGTGTCAAGTTGAACACGATTTAGGCCATCGGTGGCAGCACGGCAGACGTACTCAAAATGCGGAGTGTCTCCCTCGATTACGCAGCCAAGGGCAATCACCACATCGGCACCCTGATCAATTGCGAATGCAGCAGCCAGCGGAAGTTCAAAAGCACCAGGCACTCGCCAAATTTCGTAGGTTTCGTTGCCTGCTTCTTTTAATGCGCGCTCGGCACCGGCCAGCAATCCGTCGGTGATGTTACTGTGCCAGCTTGTTACCAGCACGGCAATTTGTAAGCCGCTTGCATCGATGTGAAGTTTTGGTGCGTTTCCTGCCAAAGTTATGCTTTCGGAATTAGGTGACCCATTCGCTCGCGCTTGGTGTCTAGGTAGTTTTGGTTTTCAGCTGCGAGTCCAACGATAACAGGAACGTACTCGTTGACCGTAATGCCGGCCTTGTCCAGGAAATCACTCTTGGCAGGGTTGTTGGTCATCAAGCGAACGCTCTTGACGCCGAGATCATGAAGAATCGCAACGGCCGCACCGTACTCACGGTTCTCGCTTGGTAGGCCAAGCGCCAAGTTGGCATCGACTGTGTCGTAGCCCTTTTCTTGAAGAGCATATGCCTTGAGCTTGTTGAGTAGGCCAATGCCTCGACCCTCTTGTCCACGCAGATAAATCACAACTCCACCGTTAGGGTCGTTGGCAATCTGATCTAGGGCAAAGTCGAGCTGCGGGCCGCACTCACACTTGAGCGAGCCAAAGGCCTCGCCGGTGATGCACTCGCTGTGGAGTCGGACCAAGACGTTCTCCCCGGTGGGATTACCAGAAACCAGCGCGACGTGGTCGGCAGTGGTCTTGGTGTCGTAGTAACCACGCAGTCGCATCGGGCCATGTGAGGTAGGCACGTTGGCCTCCGCCTCAAAGCGAATGCGGTTGTCAGGGTTGGCATCCATAGGAATCGGATGGCTGTCTAGGTGCTCCACGAGCTGGGCGATAGTTATCACAGGGAGGTTAAACCGCAAACCAGTCGAAATTAGTTCCGGAAGACGCATCATTTCTCCATCTTCTTTAACCATTTCTCCGATCACTCCAACCGGGTTCATTCCGGCCAGTTTTAGCAGGTCCACGGTGGCCTCGGTGTGGCCCGGGCGCACCCGAACCCCGCCAGCATTGGCTCGTAGCGGCAACATGTCGCCTGGGCGAATTACGTCGCCTGCGCCGGCTTTGGGGTCGGACAGCACGTTTGCGGTGTTTGCTCGGTCTACGGCTCTAACCCCGGTGGAAATTCTGTTGTTGGCGTCCACGGTAATTGTGTAGTTGGCGCTGTGTGGATC
>JACCDK011381962.1_pt1 | contig 13642 bp, 11 predicted proteins | sample 7445871 | NCBI WGS metagenome assembly JACCDK01 (sample SAMN15323436, study PRJNA562643) | freshwater metagenome | isolation source: river surface water | place: USA:Blue River Watershed | collected 2017-08-15 | reverse complement strand
TGGAGACCCGTGAAAAAGCAAAAACTTACCGCAGGTGAGTGGGAGCTATTGATTCAACAAGGGGTCTTGAACGAGAAAAAAGATACCTGGTATCCAACTCCTGCCGCCCTCAAGGGTGCGGCAGATCCGCTGGCAGGAAGAACCGATGCCGGTTATACCTTGGACAACGCGTCTTCAATCAAAGAATTCCTTCGCCCCAATTTATTGTCGCTGATTGCTTGTGATGAAGTGTTGTTGGAAAATGTAACCATTCAGAATAGTCCGGCCTGGACCGTCCACCCGCTCCTTTGCACTCATGTGACAATGGATGGGTTAACCGTGAAAAACCCTTGGTATGCGCAAAATTCGGATGGGTTGGATATTGAATCTTGTGAATATGTGACCGTAGACCGCTGTAAAATTGATGTAGGAGACGATGGCATTTGCTTGAAGTCGGGCAAAGACGAACAGGGCAGGAAGCGTGGCAGACCAACCGCCTTTGTAACTATTCGAGATTCTCATGTGTTTCATGGGCATGGAGGTATTGTAGTAGGCTCCGAGATGTCGGGCGGGGTGCACGAGGTATTCGCCAACAACTGCCAATTTTTAGGAACCGATGTGGGTTTGCGATTTAAGACCGCACGTGGCCGTGGGGGCATTGTTGAAAAAATTTATATTAGGGATATTGCCATGAACCGCATTGCAGGTGAGGCGATTATTTTAGACATGTATTACCAAGGTAAAGATCCCGTTTCTACCTTTGGAAATGGCAGCGAAGTGCCCGAAATAAAAGCAGAAGCCCTTTCGGATGCCACCCCACAATTCAGGGATATTTACATGGAAAATGTAGTGGCACAGGGGGCTGAAACGGGCCTGATGGTACGTGGATTGCCCGAAATGCCAATACGGAACATTCAATTAAAAAATGTGCAGTTAATGGCCCAAAAGGCGTATCATATCCAGTATGGTGAGCAAATTGAGTTCAATCAGGTGCGATTCGTGCAAACGGGTAATAGCGTTTCCATCTTTCAGCAAACAAAAGGAACCAAGAAACCAGAGATTGAACACTAAACACCAAATTGCTTTAAATGATGGTCAATGTGCTTATAAAGCAAGTTGTTCCATTCGATAGCCGACAATTTACCAAAAAGCGGTGAAGGTATCGTAGCTAATTTTTCAGGTCCAATTTTTTCGATTTGCTGAATATAATCAATCAGTCTCGCTTTTTCTTCTTCAATATCGTGGGTAGATCTTCGAATAAAATTAGGGCCGGTGGGTAAGTTTTTCGCATAAGGCACCTCGTTAGTCATGCTTTTTTTGAAGAAAACCTTCATGAATAGGCGAATAAAAGGTCCTGGCTTGGTTGTGTCTTCTCCTAAAATTTGTTGATAGGGTACACAGCAATGTGAGAGCATTTGACCCACGTTCATTTTGCCCCACAAGGCTTGTGAATCTGGCTGAAGTTTTTGAATGCGGTCAATTAAATCGTTGGTAGTGGCTCGTAGGTAAATTGAAGGGTAACTCATGGGTTTTATCGATTAATGGCTACTGAATTTAAGATGGTTTGAATGATATCTAAGGTAGAAACATTTTCTGCTTCTGCTTCGTAAGTTAGTAAAATTCTGTGATTTAACACATCTGGTGCTACTTCTTTGATATCCTCAGGCAACACATAATCTCTTCCCTCCAAATAGGCCATTACTTTTGCTGCCAAATTTAATTGAATGGTGGCACGCGGCGAGGCACCAAATTGCACATAATTGGCTTCTTGGGTCAGTCCATAGTCAGCAGGATTCCTCGTCGCAAATATCAATTCAATAATATATTTTTCCAAGGTTTCCGAAATCGTTATTTGGTTGATTTCTTTTTGAATGGCAAAAATATCTTGAAGGGTCATCACCGTATTGGTTTCCGAAACATAATTGATATCTGCCATTCTTCGCATTACCTCTAACTCTTGTTCTTTGGTCAAGTAATCCAAATAAACTTTCATCATAAATCGGTCTACCTGGGCTTCAGGAAGCGGGAAGGTTCCCTCTTGTTCCACCGGATTTTGCGTGGCCAATACCAAGAACGGTTTTTCTAAGTGGTAGGTGGTATCGCCAATGGTTACCTGGCGTTCAGCCATGGCTTCCAATAGGGCAGATTGCACCTTGGCTGGGGCTCTATTGATTTCATCTGCTAAAATGATTTGCGCAAAAATAGGGCCTTTTTTAACATCAAATTCTGTTGTTTGTGGGTTGTAAATCATAGTACCCACTAAATCCGAGGGAAGTAAGTCAGGGGTAAATTGTATGCGGTGAAAATGTAAATCCAACACCTTTGCCAAGGTGTTGATGGTAAGTGTTTTGGCCAAGCCTGGCACACCTTCCAACAACACGTGCCCGCCCGAAAACAAACCAATGAGTAAACGGTTGATAAGGCGTTCTTGCCCAACCACTACTTTGTTTATTTCAGTAACAACCGCCTGAATTTTCTCCCTTGATGTCATAATTGTGGGAATTTAGTTTATTTTTTTGAACTTGATTCGGCGAGGGGTAACATCACCCAATCGTTTTTTCTTCGCCTCCTCATATTCGGAATAATTTCCTTCAAACCATACCACTTGCGAGTCGCCCTCGAAAGCTAAAATATGGGTTGCAATACGGTCTAAGAACCAACGGTCGTGGGAAATGATTACCGCACATCCTGCAAAATTCTCAAGACCTTCTTCTAAAGCACGAAGCGTGTTAACGTCCAAGTCGTTGGTGGGCTCATCTAGTAACAATACGTTAGCACCTTCCTTCAGCATCATGGCCAAATGTACACGGTTACGCTCTCCACCCGAAAGCTGTCCAATTTTCTTTTCTTGGTCTGCTCCATTGAAGTTAAACTTGCTCACATAAGCACGTGCATTCGCCTGCTTACCGCCAAGCATGATAAAATCGCTACCTTCCGAAATGGTTTCGTATACCGATTTTTCGGCTTGTAATTGGTGGTGCTCTTGGTCCACATAAGCCAATTTAACTGTTTCGCCTACTTCAAATGTACCTGCATCTGGTGTTGCCTGGCCTGTAATTAATTTAAACAACGTAGTTTTACCAGCACCATTCGGCCCAATTATGCCCACTATGCCAGCAGGAGGTAATTGAAAACTCAAGTTTTCAAATAACAACTTATCGCCAAAGGCTTTAGAAACCCCTTGAACTTCAATCACTTTATTTCCTAAACGAGGACCCGCCGGAATGAAGATTTCCAGTTTGTCTTCCTTTTGTTTATTTTCCTCCGAAAGCAATTTTTCATAGGCACCAATACGCGCCTTCGACTTTGCCTGACGCGCCTTAGGAGCCATTCTAACCCATTCCAACTCGCGTTGCAAGGTCTTTTGTCTTCTCGACTCCGTCTTTTCCTCTTGCGCCAAACGGTTTTGTTTTTGCTCCAACCAAGAAGAATAATTTCCTTTCCAAGGAATACCTTCGCCGCGGTCGAGCTCTAATATCCAGCCAGCTACATTATCTAAGAAATAACGGTCGTGGGTTACGGCAATTACCGTTCCTTTGTATTGGCGAAGGAATTCTTCTAACCACCAAACAGATTCAGCATCCAAGTGGTTGGTAGGTTCGTCGAGCAACAATACGTCTGGTTCTTGTAATAAAAGTCTACACAAGGCCACTCTACGTTTTTCTCCACCCGAAAGATCCGCAATTTTGGCATCTGCCGGCGGGCAACGCAAGGCGTCCATGGCTTTTTCCAAACGATTATCTAATTCCCATGCGTTTAAATGGTCTAACTTCTCTTGTACATCGCCTTGGCGCGCAAGCAATTTATCAAAATCAGCATCAGGATCCGCAAAGGCTTCATTGATTTCGTCGAACTCCCTTAAAAGTGCCTTTATTTCAGCCACACCCTCTTCAACTACTTCCAAAACTGTTTTGCCAAGGTCTAAAGCAGGCTCTTGCTCAAGCAAACCAACAGTATATCCCGGCGACCACACCACTTCTCCGGTATAGTTTTTGTCGACCCCCGCAATTATGCGAAGCAAGGTAGATTTACCCGAACCGTTTAAACCTAAAACACCGATTTTAGCTCCATAAAAGAAAGATAAATAGATGTTTTTAATGATTGTTTTTTGAGGGGGAATCGTTTTTGAGACCCTCTCCATAGAGAATATGATGGTTTCGTTACTCATTTACAGCTTTTATTGTAGCCCACAAATATCGGAAAATCAATTCATTTAATGTACAATTCTTTTGTATTCTGATTTATTTTTTTATTTTTGAAGTCCAAAAAATTAACTACCCTTTAATAAACAAAATAACATATTGAGTTAAGGTTTTACTGGAAGCTCATTAATTAAAATTATGGAAACCTCCGCTAACAGTTCATTTGGCTTTTGTCGCGATGGCAAAGTCTACATTAAGCCCTATTTAAATTTCCCTGAAAGAGAAATTGGATTTGTTAAAAACACCGAAGAAGAAGCCCTTCAGTATTTTGTTAATCGTTTCGATTTAGCAAAGAATAAGGTAGCCAATTTGGTGAAACAAATTGAAGAAGTACAAAATAAGGGTTCATTTTTAACCAAAGTGTTACAAATGAAAGCTTATTTGGCCGAATTTGACGGTCTGGGTGATTTTATCCCCTTGTTTGAAGAATTGGATCGCCAAGAAGCGTATTTGAAAGATTTAATCAAGATTAATCAAGAGAAAAATCTGGAGATTAAACGTGCGCTCATTGAAGATGCCAAAATCATTGCTTCGGAAGAAGATGTGGTAGCAGCTACTGATCGCTTTTTGGAAGTTAAGTCGAAATGGTTGAAAACAGGGCCAGTTGACCGTGAATTCCAAGATTCCATTAACCAAGCATTCCAAGAAATTTCAGATGGCTTCTTCTTACGCCGTCGTTCTTTCTTCGAAGAAAAGAATCGCATCATCGACGAGAAAATCAATCAGCTGCAATCTTATGTTGACTTAGTTCATCAATTAAGAAAATCAGGTGATTGGGACAACTCAGTCGAAAAAGTGAAAGAAATTCAGCGTGAATGGAAAACCGTACTTGGCTTACCACCAAAAAAGCAATCACAACTTTGGAAGGCCTTCAAAAAAGCCAACGACATGTTCTTCGATTCGTACAACCGTGCGAAGGGTATAGTGGTGAAACCACGGATCGACCCGCGTATCGAAGAAATGCAGCAAATGACCTCCGAATTGGAAGCTAAGTTTAGCGACCAGCCAAACATGCAGCGCACTGCCGAATTGGCCAAAGCTCATTTGATGAAATGGAAAGAACTTTCTGCTAAAGTAAAAATGGTAGATCGTTACTTATCAGAACGTTTCAGAAATATTTGTGATAAGATTTTTGAAATGAACTACCTACTTCGTGTTATTTCTTATCGCCATGCTAACTTAAACGAAAAACCTCGTTTGGAGCAGCTGAAAATCATGATTAATCAAATGGATTACATGAGCAAAAAGGAAAGAAGCGAATTGGAAGTATTCATTTCGGAAGTTGAGGCCGATGGCACCATTGCCGATAAGCCAGTACAAAGCAAAATAAATACGCAAAAACGCAAGATTGCTATCAAGGAAATGCTACTAAACGGCTTTAAAACCGAGCTAGATGCTATCCTAAACAGCTAAAATCCAACTGATCGAAGGTCCCAGAAGACATCATCAGTAAATTGCAATCATTCCAATCTTTTGCATCAAGATAAGATTTCAACGCATCCTTGTCTCGGAAAACACGAAGACGAGGGTGCTTGAAATAGTTTTGAACCGTATCTTCCTCTATTTTGTCCATTTTCTTGATGGCCCGCGCATGCTCGCTCAAGTACACCACTGCCTCATCTGCAGCTTTAAGCGTGCCCTCATATTGTGGCAAAAATGCCGGATTCAAACTCGAGTAGGTATGTAGTTCTAAACAAGCAATCAATTTCCGAGACGGAAATTGTTCTTTTACAGCTTCTGTAGTTGCCTTTACTTTGGAAGGAGCATGTGCAAAATCCTTATAAATAACAGAACTTTCACTTTCTTTTACCAATTCCAAGCGTTTAGCGGCTCCTTTAAAATCTTGGATAGCAGCATAAAATTCGCTGGCTTCTATACCAATTTGTTCACAAACTAAACGGGCACCGTTTAGGTTCTTTAAATTATGACTTCCAAAAATTGATAATGGATATTGATTACCATCTACTCCTTTTAAGATCGTTTTGCCTTCTTTAATGTTGGCATCATGACTTTCATAAGGAATTTTTGCTACATCTTCTTGTGCCAATGGAGCCAGTTTTTTCAAAATAGTATCCGTTTCATCAAATATCAAACTACCCGCTTTAGGTAAGCTCTCAATAAGCGCTTTAAAACTATCGGTGTATGACTCAAAAGTTGGATATACATTGATGTGGTCCCAGGCTATGCCCGAAACCAAGGCAATATGTGGCTGATACAATAAGAATTTTGCTCGACGGTCGATAGGCGAGGCTAAATACTCATCACCTTCAATAATAATCACCGGTGCATCTGATAGTTGAGCCATGAGCTCAAAGCCTTCAATGCGGGCACCCACTAGGTAATCAAATTTTCTATTCAATTTTTTTAGCACATGTAAAATCATAGAGGTAATGCTGGTTTTACCATGGCTACCTGCAATTACGATGCGCTGTTTGTTCTTACTGAATTCGTATAAAAAGGAAGGGTAAGATTGAATATTGAGCCCAAGTTCTTGTGCTTTTAGCAGCTCAGGGTTATTGGCCCTTGCGTGCATACCCAAAATGACCACGTCGAGTTCCTTGGTTATTTTTTCCGGATGCCAGCCTTCTTGAGCTGGAAGCAATCCATTTTTTTCTAACAAAGATTTAGATGGTTCATAAATTTCATCGTCGGAGCCCGAAATTTGATGTCCCATTTTTTGTAAAGCCAAGGCTAAATTATGCATCGCTGCGCCGCCTATGGCAATAAAATGAATTTTTAACATAAGTTCTATGCGGAATAGTTTGCAAAGTACATACTTTTATTGCAGTTTTGCACGATTTTCACTATTCGATTTATCGAATTTAAAAAATTTTGGTAACACATAATGAAAAATTACGTAGATCTAATTGATCAGACCATTGAATTCCCAACGCGCGAATTCAACATCAACGAGGACAATGAATTGTTGTTTAACAATGTTCCCTTAATGGAAATTATTAAGCAATATGGCACTCCATTGAAAATTTCTTACTTACCAAAAATTGGTGAGCACATAGAAAATGCTAAGTTATTGTTCCGTAATGCGATTAAAAAATACAATTACAAGGGGAATTATACCTATTGCTATTGTACCAAATCGTCTCATTTTTCATTTGTGGTGGAAGAGATTATCAAACATAATGTACACTTGGAAACAAGTAGTGCCTTCGATATTCCAATCATTCGAAAATTGCATGACAAGGGCAAAATAGCTAAGAATACCTACATATTATGTAATGGTTACAAGCAACCTTTGTACCTTCAATACATCTCTGAATTAATCAATGATGGTTTCAATTGTATCCCAGTACTCGACAACCTAAAAGAAATTGAGTACTACGAAAAGTCGATTACCGCACCTAAAGCAAATATCGCCATTCGAATCGCTACAGACGAAGAACCAGATTTCGCTTTCTATACCTCTCGTTTAGGTGTTCGTTATTCTGATGTTTCCTCTTTGTACATGGAAAAGATTAAACCAAACGAACGGTTTAACCTGAAAATGCTTCACTTCTTTATCAATACCGGAATTAAAGATTCGGCCTATTATTGGTCAGAACTTTCTAGATTCATTTATAAGTATTGTGAATTGAAGAAGATTTGCCCTGAATTAGACTCAATCGATTTAGGTGGAGGCTTACCCATTCAAACATCCTTACAATTCAATTACGACTATCAAGCGATGGTGGATGAAATCGTGGAATCAATTGCTTGGATTTGTAGTAAAAACAACGTACCTGTACCAAATATTTTCACTGAGTTCGGTTCTTATTCGGTAGGTGAAAGTGGTGCTGTTTTATACGAAATCATTGACCAAAAGTTACAAAATGATAAAGAGCTTTGGTATATGATTGATGGTTCGTTTATCACGCAATTGCCAGATTCATGGGGTATGAATCAAAAGTACATCATGTTGCCAGTAAACAACTGGAACTCGCCATACCAAAAAGTAAATTTAGGAGGCTTAACTTGCGACTCCATGGATTTTTATAACACAGAAGCGCACAGTGCCGACCTTTATCTGCCGATCTTTGAGGAAGGAGCAGAGCGCCAATATGTAGGATTTTTCCATACAGGGGCCTATCAAGAATCATTGGGTGGTTACGGCGGTATTCAGCATTGTTTGATTCCCGCTCCCAAGCATGTAATCATTGATCGCCTTGAAGATGGAACCATCACCACCAAGTTGTTCTCTGATGAGCAGACTTGCGATTCAATGCTAAGCATTCTGGGCTATCAAAATTCAAAGGCAAACGAAACGCCAACGATTGAAATTGAGCCAAAAGCAAGGAAAAAAAGTGAAAGAGTAGGGGTTTAAATAGCGGCCTTTAACTCTTTTATTTTGGTTTCTATTGCATATTCGATTCCCCAACGAATGGTTAGTTGGTGGTCTTTGGCAGTATTTTTGAATTTTGTAATTAGTTCTTTTTCTAATTTCAAAATTTTTGTTGCTGATTTAGTTGAGATTTGATATTGATAATCCATCCAATCGTTAGACAAATTTTTAATTTGTTCTGGAATCTATAACATGTTTCTGTCTATAAACTTGTAAATATTATGTGTTTTTTCTAATACAACTTCCGTATTTTCAAAATTAAAAAATGATAAATCAGTTAAATCTGAAAAAAGCTTTTCAAGCACAAATAGCCAAAACCAATGGAATGTAAAAGATGTGTAGAAAATCGTAAGACTGATTTTCTGAACCATAGAAAATAGTTGTCTGAAGCAATAACATTAGTGGTCACTTTAATTTGTGATTAGCAAATTTACGATTTATTCAACCAAACAATAGTCAACTTCTTGATAATCTTTCCACCCTCGACTTCGCTCAGGATAAACTTTCAACTCTCAACTTTCAACTCTCAACTTTCAACTTTCAACTTTCCACTCTCCATTTTCCACTTTCCTTACTCTTCCGCCCAATCGAAACTCTTGGTTACTGCTTTCTTCCATTGACCTTGTAATTTGCTTCTTTGCGCTGTTTCCATGCTCGATTTCCACGTTTTTGCAATAGCCCAGTTTTTGGTCAAATCTTCTAAATTGGCCCAATAACCCACGGCCAAACCAGCTGCATACGCCGCACCCAAAGCAGTGGTTTCAATAATTTTCGGACAAATAACTTCTTGTCCCAAAATATCCGATTGAAACTGCATTAACAATTCATTAACCACCATGCCGCCATCTACGCGAAGCGAAGTGATTGGAATGCCTGCATCTTTTTCCATAGCTTCCAATACCTCCCAAGTCTGAAAGGCAGTGGCCTCAAGGGCCGCTCTGGCAATGTGTGATTTATTGATATATCGGGTTAGACCAACCAATACTCCACGGGCATCCGACTTCCAATAAGGTGCATATAAACCTGAAAAGGCTGGTACAAAATAGCATCCGCCATTATCTTCCACTTGCTTGGCCAGCTTTTCAATCTCAGGGCTCGATTTAATGATCCCTAAATTATCCCGCAACCATTGAACCAAAGCACCTGTAATAGCCACAGAACCCTCGAGGGCATAATGAACAGGTTCGTCTCCTAACTGATAGGCCACGGTAGTAAGTAGTCCAAATTTAGAAGGTATTGCTTTTGTTCCGGTGTTCATCAATAGAAAGCAGCCTGTTCCATAGGTATTCTTGCCTTGTCCAGGCATAAAACAAGTCTGACCCACCAATGCCGCCTGCTGGTCGCCTAGCATGCCCGCCAACGGAACATCTTGTAAAACGCCACGGGCTTTCCCATATATTTTAGAGCTAGATACAATCTTGGGAAGCATTTGCTTTGGAATACCCAAAACATTAAGGATCTCATCGTCCCAAGCACAGGTTTCTAGGTTCATTAATTGCGTTCTAGACGCATTCGTTACATCTGTAATATGTAATCCGCCATCGGTTCCACCGGTCAATTGCCAAGCAATAAACGAATCCATGGTGCCAAACAAGGCATCTCCTTTTTCGGCATCTGCCCGTAAGCCTTCGCAATGGTTTAACAACCAGCGTAATTTTAGGCCAGAAAAATAGGTAGCTAATGGTAGGCCAGTTTTTGCTCTGAAACGATCCATCCCGCCATCTTTTGCTAATTCAGCTAGTTCTGAACCCACACGGGTATCTTGCCAAACAATGGCATTGTAGTAGGCTTTGCCTGTTTTTTTATTCCAAACAACAGTTGTTTCACGCTGATTAGTAATTCCTACAGCCGCTAAATCGCTTACAGATAAATTGGCTTTGCCTAGGGCTAGACCAATTACTTCCTGTGTATTTTTCCAAATTTCCTCAGGGTCGTGTTCTACCCAGCCTGCTTGTGGATATATTTGTTTATGCTCTTTTTGGCCCATCGATAAGATGTCGCCTTTTTTGTCAAAAATAATGAATCGAGAGCTTGTTGTGCCTTGGTCAATAGATCCTATGTACATCTGTTTATTTGGTTAAGCTTAAAATAAATACACCAATTGCTGCGCCAATACAAGGTGCAATAACTGGAATCCAGGCATAGCCCCAATCGCTACCGCCCTTGTTTTTAATCGGTAAAATGGCATGCATGATGCGTGGACCTAGGTCACGTGCGGGGTTAATGGCATACCCTGTAGTGCCGCCCAAGCCCAAGCCAATGGCCCATACCATAATGCCTACTAAAAATGGCCCAAGGCCATTTTGAATACTTGAAAACGTACCCAATGCTACAATAGCAAATGCCGCGGCAAATGCCTCTGAAATAAAATTGAAAGGCGTGTTGCGGATGGCAGGGTCGGTGCAAAAACTTGCACGAATGTTTCCAGCCTCTTCGGTGATATCGTAGTGGGGTTTGTAATGTACCCAAACCAAGAATTGCCCAAACATGGCTCCTAATACTTGGCCGGATACAAAGGTTACAAAATTAGACCAATCGCCATTTTTTAGGCATTCGGCAACAGTTACCATCGGATTTAGGTGAGCAGCTGGGCTACCGAAGTAGGTCGAAATAAAAATACCCAATGTAATGGCAAATGCCCAAGCAGCAGCAATGGCTAAAAGGCCGGTATTATGGCCTTTGGTGTTTTTTAACAACACATTGGCCACAACGCCGTTTCCAATGTATAATACGGCAGCAGTGCCTGCAAATTCTCCACAAAAAATAGAACTCATTTATTAAAAGATTTAATTTTTCAAAGCTAAAGAATAAAGCTAATAAAAAAAATCCATACACTCGAATGATTAAATTTTTATCTTTGTTTAGTTGTAAAATTATGAGGGAAGATTATTTAAGTGGCGATCCAAAGTCTTTAAGTCAGCAAGACAAGGAAATAGACAAAGCCTTACGGCCTTTGTCTTTCTCCGATTTTACTGGCCAAGGCAAAATCATTGATAACCAACAGGTTTTTGTAGATGCCGCTCGCGCGAGAGAGGAGGCACTCGACCATGTACTGTTGCATGGGCCTCCAGGACTCGGCAAGACCACTCTTTCCCACATTATTGCCAATGAATTGGGCTCTAGCCTAAAGATCTCGTCTGGCCCCGTGTTAGATAAACCTTCCGATTTAGCAGGTCTCCTAACCAATTTACAGCCTTATGATGTGCTATTTATAGATGAAATTCATCGCTTGAATCCAGTCGTAGAGGAGTATTTATACTCGGCTATGGAAGATTATAAGATTGATATCATGTTGGACTCTGGCCCGAATGCTCGAAGTATTCAAATTGGGCTCAATCCATTTACTTTAATTGGTGCAACAACCCGCGCAGGATTATTAACCTCCCCACTTCGTGCTCGTTTTGGAATTAATGCTCGTTTGGAGTATTATGATTCTAAATTATTGACCACCATTGTGAAGCGCTCGGCAGCAATTTTAAAAGTGCCAATCGAAGAATCGGGGGCATATGAAATTGCGAGAAGGAGCAGAGGTACCCCTCGTATTGCTAATAATTTATTGCGAAGAACACGCGATTTCGCTCAAATAAAGGGAGAGGGTGTCATTAATTCAGACATCGCAGAGTTTGCTTTGGCTGCCTTAGATGTAGATCAAAATGGATTGGATGAAATGGATAATAGAATCCTATTAACTATTATTGAGAAATTTAAAGGTGGACCAGTTGGCTTGTCTACTATTGCCACTGCTTGTGGTGAAGAGGCCGAAACAATTGAGGAGGTTTACGAGCCTTTTTTAATTCAAGAAGGATTTTTAAAACGTACCGCTCGTGGTAGAGAGGCCACCGAAAAGGCGTATCGCCACGTTGGAATAGAACCAAATGCAAAGACCGGGCAATTGTTTTAGCCCGGTCTTTTCTTTTTTAATCAACCTTAATCCTTCTTACAGCGCCATCTTCGCCCTGCGTTACTCGAATGAAATATACTCCTTTGGTGTTTTTCTTGATGTCAACCTGACCAAGGTAATCTCCTTGGAAATCCTTGATTTGCTCATTTGCCAATTCTTTTCCGTTGATATCGGTAATGGCAATGGTTACATTTCCTTTTTGTGGTGCATTGAAATGCACGTTTAATTTACCATTAAATGGTGCGTTTGGTTGAATGTGTAAGCCTTTAATAGTAGCCGACTTTTGGTCTTCAATCAAATTTAAATGCATTCCTTCTAGTCGCTTAATCATTTTTCTTCCACCTTTTGGGGCCATTGGTGCATCGGGCATGTCTGGCATGCCAGGTGCATGTGGTGCCACAATGAACATGTCTTTGTCGCCCTCTGGACCTCTGAAATTAAAGATTTTTACATCTTTGTCGTTTTCCATGATACGGCCTTTTCCTCTGCGAACGTCAACAGTAACCACTTTGTTCTTTCCAATTTTAATATTCACAGAATCTTCCATATTTTTCAATTCCTTCTCCATGTCAGCATCATCCGAAAATTCTTTTTCAAATACTTTCTTCTGACCATTTTCTATGGTAACGATTCGCACGCGATTTTCTTTTTTTTCTACTTGCGCGAAGGCCGTACTAACAGCGAAGGCAAGTGCAATAGACAATAGGGTTCTTTTCATTTTTTTTAAAATTTAACAATACAAACTTAGATAATTTTTATTTTATCATTTGTTAAAGAATGTTAATGACCTATTTTGAACGACGATTGGTATCTTAAAATAACTTAATTTTACATACTATTTCGATAAAATGAGTAAGCAAAAGATTCGTTTGATTATTGTTTTCATGAGTTTGGCCTTGATCGGTTTGATAACCTTTCAGGCTTATTGGCTCGGATATATGCTTGAATCGAAAGAAGAGAATTTCGCTTCAGAGGTGCGAAATAGTTTGGATCAGGTTGTTAGAAAGCTAGAGAAACAAGAACTTTTGGTTCTAGCTGAGCGAAAAAAAGCTTATGAAGATGAACAAAAGAAAGTGGCCACACTTTCTTCTAAATTGAATTCAAAAAAGAAAAATCAACTAATTCGTACTGATGCGCAGCGTATGGCGTCAGAGGTACAAGTTTATGCAGAGGGTCATAATCCTAATACCTTCAATCAGGTGATCCCTTCTGATTTCGTTTGGG
>JACCDK011730332.1_pt1 | contig 13646 bp, 13 predicted proteins | sample 7445871 | NCBI WGS metagenome assembly JACCDK01 (sample SAMN15323436, study PRJNA562643) | freshwater metagenome | isolation source: river surface water | place: USA:Blue River Watershed | collected 2017-08-15 | reverse complement strand
TATTTTGGCTACCGGAAAGTCACACACTTTAAAGGAGTTTGTAGCTCAAGCATTTCAATCGGCTGGACTTGAAAATTGGGAAAAACGCTTGATTATAGATTCAGATCTTGTGCGTCCTGCAGCTGTTATCTCGGTGGTCGGCGACTCAAGCAAAGCGAGGGAAATACTGAACTGGTCTCCTACAGTCACTTTCGAATCAATGGTAAAAGAAATGGTTGACTTCGATTTGGAATCAATCAACGCTGGGATCCCACACAGAATTTGGAAGCCGGACTAAATGACTTCTGTTTTTGATCACCTAGTCGGCCAAGAACACATCATCAAAATCCTGCAAGACGCAGTTGGCGCCTCCCGTAAAGGAATCGAGTCACAAGAAATGACGCATGCCTGGGTCTTTACAGGGCCTCCAGGGTCAGGGCGATCATCAGCGGCAGTTGCCTTTGCCCAAGCACTAATCTGCCCAAATAATGGTTGCGGTGCTTGTGGTGACTGTAATTCAGCTAAAACACATGGTCATCCTGATGTTGAAATCATTCGCACGGAAGGCATATCTATCAAGGTTGAAGAAGTTCGCGAACTTCTTTCTCGCGTTGCATGGGCACCATCAATGGGCGGATGGCGCGTAGTTGTCATCGAAGATGCAGATCGACTTATGGAATCTGCAGCCAACGCACTCCTAAAAGCTATCGAGGAACCAGGAGAGCGCACAGCCTGGCTTCTTTGCGCACCAACACTTCATGATGTCTTGCCAACTATTCGCTCGCGTTGTCGCCACCTTCAATTGCGCACACCAAGTCTTGAGGCAGTTACAAACGTTCTCATTAACCGCGACCACATCGTACCCGGCATGGCCGATTTTGCTGCCCGTGTAAGCCAAGGACATATAGGTCGTGCAAAATACTTAGCAACCAATGAATCAGTTCGCAGCAACCGCAAAATAATCATGCAAATCCCACTTCAACTCGGCTCACTAGCTGCCGCTTTCCAAGCCGCACAAACTCTCGTTGACCTTGCAACAACAGAAGCGAATGCATTATCTGAAGAGCGAGATGAAAAAGAAGTTGAGAAGCTCCAAGAAGCTTACGGGAAAGGCGCAACAGGTCGCGGAATGGCGACCGGTGGAGCCAAAGCAGTGAAGGAACTTGAGAAAGAACAGAGGTCACGTTCCACCCGCATGGTCCGTGACTCAATAGACCGGGCGCTCCTTGACATCGCTACCTTCTACCGTGACGTCATAATGGTGCAATCGGGCAACGCAGATTCGATGATCAACACAGATATGCGTGAGCAAATTGAAAGTTATGCTGTTAACTTTCCATCGCACTCAACCATCGACAAGATCAAAGCCATCATGGAAGCGCGAGAAAACCTCGCGCGCAATTCAGCACCCCTTGTCACGTGCGAAGCTCTCATGTGCCAATTAGCGCGTAAATAGCCTCTCAACTAAACCTTGAGGGTGGTCATCAGCACCCCTTGCAATACGGCAGAATTCCACCATGCGTCTAGACCATGTTTCATATGTGACTTCCCATGACCAACTTGCCGACACAGTTCAACGCTTAGGCTCTCGCCTCGGCATCACATTCGTAGATGGTGGCATCCATCCACGATTTGGAACTCGAAACTTCACAGCTTCATTGAAGAACGACCAATACATAGAGGTTGTGTGTCCACTTGATCATCCAGCAACTGAACAGACACCCTGGGGTAAAGCTGTATCAAAGAAAGCTAACGACGGTGGTGGTTGGTTTACATGGGTTTTTAGCACAGAAGACATCGCACCAGTAGAAGAAAAATTCGGCCGTCAAGCAATTGAGGGCCACCGCACTCGCCCAAATGGTTTAGATTTAAAATGGAAACAAATCGGCGTCAAAGAGATTGTCGATACTCCCCAGTTCCCTTTCTTTATTCAATGGCTTTCAGATGATCACCCTTCACAAGACGGAACACCCTTTGCTGAAATCAAAAAGATCGTCATCGCCGATAAAGATCATCTATCTGAATCTTGGTTTAAGGAAGAGATTATGAGTGCACTCGGTGAAGTAAAGATTGAATGGGTAGGTACTTCAGCAAATGAAGACCAATCAGGAATTGTAATTGTGCATTTTTCCACACCAAACGGTACTGTAATTCTTGACTAAAATTGTGCCCTTCTAAGGATTTTGATTTTAATAACCTACCAAGAATCAAGAAACTTAAAAATACCCGGGCGGTCCTGTGCCAAAATACAATTTTGCATGTTAGGCTCAAAATTATTCTGTGAATATCCATCTTCTAATACGTAGACTTCCCATCATTTATACAAGCTACTCAAATAGGAAATTATAGAGAGGAATGAAATGCAGAAAGATATTTGTTCAGTCAAATTAACGAGACGCGATCAAAACAAAAAAATACCATTTAAGGGGTCCTTTGTAATTGCGACATACCAACGACCAGAAATTCTTGAAAACGTTCTTGAATCAATTTACAACTGTGAACTTTCTCAAAAATATTTTAAAATTATTGTTCTTCAGGGGAAAGACTCAAAAAGCCTAGAAATAATAAACTCATATCTGGATGACATGACGATTCTGGTTCGAGTTTCGGGAATAGACAAGACTCCTCTTGAAAATATTACAAACAATTACTTGACGGCTCTTTCAATTGCATTTGACTATTGTGATTCTGATTTTGCAATTGAAATTGAAGACGATTCCTTGATATCAAATCAAAGTTTGATTTTTATTGAGCACATATTTGCCCTTTATAACTCGCACCCTAAATTCCGAGGAATCAATCTAGGTTCACACGAGGTTGATCCGAAACTTATCGGGACTTATTCTCTGCTAAGGACGGGATTGCATGCTTCTCATGGAGTTATCACAAAAAAGTCGTGGAAGCATATGTCCAAAAAAAGAATTAGGAATAGGATCAAACGAAACCCAATGGATTCAACGATAGAGTGGTATTGGAAAACTGGCTTTGCCGTCACACCAAATCTTTCCCTCTGCAAAAATTTTGGATGGCTAAAGGGGACACATGCAAGCAAAAACCCAAACGATTCTCACTTCCTTAAAATATCGGATAGCTACGATATTGCCGTGAAATGCGAAAACTGGATTCTTTACAACGTAAAACATTCCTGGATTCCGAACCCCGTGATATATCGAACTATAGACAATCCCCAATTTCTTGTTAAATTCATACTTGATGCAGCATGGCAGACTCATTTCGGATGTAAGATTAAGTCAGTGGTTCAACAAGTCAAAAAAAGGATTAAGACATTACTACATTTGAATTAAGAGCAAGAATTTTTGTGCTTGAATTTTGGAAATGAATATTTCAAGGGGGTTATTAGCGTGCGCATATGCATAGTTGGAAACGGATCTATTGGATCTTATACAGCTCTGAGTTTGGCTAATAATTTCCCAAACGCCAACATAACTCTGGTTGGCCCTAGCGAGAGAAAATGGGCTGCGAGCACTGCTGCTGGAGCCATGGCAAATGTATATGCCGAGATGGAGAAGAGCACTGGTCTCGTACATGAAACAAACTTAAAATATTTAGAAATGGGAAAATATGGAAGTAGAGAATGGAGAAAATTTTTAGAGGCATCAAATGGCGTAAATGTGATTACTTCTGAAGACACCTATGTCTATCTCAAAAAAAGTCACTCTGAATTTGAAGCTAAAAATTATCATGCAGTGACTGAAGCAGCGAACCAAGATGCTGTTCTTCGTAAACTCGATTCGAATGAAATTCGAAGAGATTTTCCAAGTTTTGCCTCAACAACGGTTTTAGATGCCATAAGAATTAATGGTGAATTCACTTTTTCCGTACTCAATTTATTTAATCATTTTGAAAAACTTCTTCAGAGTTCGCAGATTAATTTGATATCAAAAAATGTTGAATTTATTGATCTCAATAAAAAAACAATTATTCTCAATTCTTGCGAGAAATCTGAAATTGAGTACGACCTATTGGTTGTTTGTGCTGGAGCACGTAGCTCTACAATACTTGAACCAAATTTGATGATGCCTGTTTTTCAGGGCGTTGGAGTTGCAATTTTATTAGACGGAGTTAAAGATCTTGAGATGAATAAGTTGCGCAAAGGGGTTTTCCGATCAGTTAATCGTGGTGGTGCGCAGTGCGGTATTCACCTAGTTCCCCGTGAGGATGGTAAATTCTATTTAGGTGCGGGTAATTATGTTTCTCGGGTCGAAGATCCGAGGATTCGTCTGGACACGGTTAGATATCTTCTTGAGACGTTAAGCAAGGACCTGATTGGCAGAAATTCAGGATACGAATTGTCAGGCGAATTTAAATTGGGATTAAGACCGAGGGCACTCGACGGATTCCCCTTAATTGGCCCCCTTGCCGATTATCCTAGTGTTTTTGTCGCTACGGGCACAAATCGCGCTGGTCTAACATGGGCGCCTTTTATTGCGGATGAAATTGCTAAATGGGTTGGTGGAAAGGATCTTAACCCAATACTGGACAGTTGGTTACCAGATAGGAAACCCATTCTGTTTGGAACCGCCGATGAAGGAATAAATTATTTCACTGAGTCAAGAATTTCCAATGCACTCGAACACGATTTAATTTCTAAGATAGATTCTGAGATTGTGTTAAAACGTAGCGAGTTTAACAAAGTCGCTAAGCAACTATGCTCTGAAGTGAATTCTAAATTAAGTTTACCCAACGACGTATCTGTAAATCCAGACAATTGGTCTGCAATTATGTCAAGTGATTTATGAATTCATGTAATTATGTTTAAAAAAGAGTCGGTATTTGTAATTTTTGTGCGCCGTTGACTTTTTATCATCTTGACCAAACTCAATATATTTACGATTGTGCAAAACGTAGCTGTGAATCGGATTTTGATATAGATAAACAATTGAGTGAAAATGGTTTTCAATCAGGCGGAGCGAGTTCTCCAAAACCTCTGGACCATAAGAATTTTTATTAAAAATGAATAGTGTTGTGTCCTCAGCCCGAATTCCAAAATTCGCGAGTCTCTCAACAAAATTTTCAATATCTGATTGATGCTCGACATTCCCAGTTTGTATAAAGGTGTTTAAATTGGCAATGTGCCTATTTGCGAGATTTTTTTGAGCTAATTCAACGAGTTCTTCATCTATTTCTATACCTGAGCATATATTAAAATTCCCGGTTAGAGCAGCAACAAGAGTTGATTTACCTAAACCAGCACCGAAATCCACGAATACTGTTTTGCGATCAAGATCGGAGTATCGAATCGCGGAAATATAGTAGTTATAACTAAACTTAATCATCTCTAAAGCCACCGAACTAAAGACTGGCCAATATGGCATGTATGTTTTCTTGGCTAAACTCGCAACTTTAATTTGTCTAGTATTGAATCCATACCTGTAATCAAAGCGATCCAGCTCTGAAAAAATGGAATACATTCTCTTTACTGCCTCGATACGTCCGAAACTCGAGTGGTATCGGTAAATTGATATGTACTTTCTAATTATGCCTTGTTTCTCCATTTTTAAATTGTACAGTAAAAATCATGATGTCAAGAATTTTCATCGGCCCGACCCATATGACATTTGGAAGGTACACACTTATTGGCTAACCACCTTATCGTATGGTTTGAATATTTCACCTCGATTGCGATTGAGGGACGGTCTGATCTAGAAAGTATTTCTCTAATATCAACAATAACCTTTGGAGCACTCATCCTATTAACTAATGCAGCAGAAGGAAATCTCTCCAATTTGCTTTCGGACTATTGGCAGGCTCCCCAGATAATTAAGGCTTCATTACTCTATTTGGAAGAAATAGGAATTCCAATATTTTGCCAGAAATTGGTTTAATACAAATCAATTTAGAGATATCCCTCTCCAATTTGCCGACCACGTATAAAATGCGCTGGGGATCCACCATAAATTTCAAAATCTCCCATATCCTCTTTTAAAAAGCTGTTCGCAGCTAACACCGAGTCAGACCCTATCCTTACATTATGCGAAACCGCGGAGGACAAAAGTAAAGCTGAACGGTTGCCAATTTTCACGTTTCCGCCAGTTATTGCAGCAGGAGCAAACGAGGAAAAACTTTTAATAGTACATTCATGATCTAATGAGGATAAGTGATTCATAATTACAAAATCTTCAACAACCCCCCCAGCTCCAATATTAGATTGTGGAAATAATTGATTCCCCAGACCAACTACCACTGACTTGGCAATACTTACTTGCGGATGGACTATATTTGGGAACCTTAACGTTATATTCACCTGAGCGGCTAGATTCAAAATTTCATTGTAGACATTTTGTCGTACATAGTTATCGCCTATTGCAATCGCCAACGAACAATTGTTCAAATTCGCGATTACCGAACGTAGAAAGTACGAGGGAAATCCATGTGCACTTTTCCTATCATCTTGCATGTTTAAGAAGCAAATTTCTTTGAATCCTGATTGAGAGGCAACTGACGCTAAACTAAGGCCGTGTCCACCACTGCCCACTATATAAAGTATGTTGCGACTTGTTGCCCTTTTTAACTTTATCACCAAGTAAGTATATAGTTTGGCTATAAGATTGAGGAGTAAATGGGAATCAAAGAATTAGATTTCAAATCCGGTGCAATTCTTCTTGCAACTCATTCGCGCCCAGTGGAATTAAGAAATTGTTTAAATTCAGCAACTGGTCAAGATGGTTCAATAAAACCGACTTTGGTTGTTCTTCATCAACGAGGAAACCCGGAAGTTCGAGAAGTAATCGAGGAATATAAATCCAAGATTGACTACTTGGTTGAAATGGATGCATTTGGCAAAACTCCCCTCGAGAACATTAATTTCAACCGAATTCTCGGATACGAAATTTGCTTCGACTATTTGAATTTTGACTGGGTTTTAGCGATAGAAGAAGATATAGTGATTGCCAAAGATAGTTTCAATTTCTGCCAACAAATCATTAGAAGATACTGGGATAATTCGAAATTTAGAGGCGTAAATTTGGGCTCGTATGAAATAGTTGACCAATCGCTTAGAGATACTTACTCCAAACTTAGTTATGGGTTACATGGACAAGCCGGAGCCATAACAAGAAAAACCTGGAAAAAATTGAACAGATCTCAATTGATTGGTAGATCAAGTATTGAAGGATTTGATGCTCAAGTCGAAAACTACTTTAAAAGAGGATTTTTCATTACTTCAAATGCATCACGATATCTTGACTTTGGTTGGAATGGAACTCACGCGGCACCCAATCCCAATAATGAATATTACCTACGGCTGCAACAAAGTTGGGTAAACGTAGATTTACCTTCCTCCGGCGATTTTCGTCATCTTCAAATAAAACACAATTGGAGACGCGATGCCATAAATTATAATTTTAAATCTAGAATAACGAGCTTTTTTAAATATTGGTATTATTCAATTAAGAAATTGTGAGTAGGCATAGAAACGAGAAGTAAATTGTACTCAAAAGTTGAAACCGCAAGACTGTGCCTACAAACTTATTTATGTGAATTTTTGTGTATTGCACAATAGTTTTGTGACCAACGGTGATCATTTCCTAAATTAGTTTTCATACATAATAAATCAATAGGAAAAATCGAATCTACTGAATACAAATCTATAAATCTTTGAACCATAAGTCAGGCGTAACTATCTTTACATCTTTTGAAACTTACAGTTTAGATACTGCCTGAACTAGAACTAAGACCAAGAGTGAAAACTAATCGAATCATAAAATCGACTTAGAATCTTTAGTGGGTATTTCTTGCGGTTAAAATAATCAAAATACTTTGCTGGTAAACCTACATTTGCCCACTTCTCAAGTTGAATCTTTTCTGGGTGGTTCTGAATCATGAATTGCGCATATAATTCATAATCTACACAAAGCGGCGAAAAAGAATCCTTATTTGCTCGAGTGAGACAGATGCTCACAAGATCTGATACAGAACTGACACCTATACAGGCGAGCGCCGCAATCAAAAATTTCTTTTCAATTAGCATGTGATGAGATACAAAAGTGTGAACCGGTACCTTGGAACCGATACCTAACTCTTGAAGAAAAAGGTAATAGTCGGGGGTAAATTCATCTGAAGGCGTTAAAACACATGATTTACCATCTGGTATCCAATTGCGTTGACGCAGAATTAATGTGTCGGAGTCGACAATCAACGTGTAATCCATAGATGAATGTAAAGCACCCGCAACTTTAAGAATTTGTTGAAGTACCCATCCACCTCTAGATTCAAAGTGGTTATGCAACGACTCCCATAGCTCCCGATTAATAAGATGGAATTCAGATCTTATAATTAGTTGAGGGTGAGTCGATTGAAAAATCCTTTTACACTCTAAGACTTGATTTTCTGGTACATAAATTGAAATCTCCCTTAGATCAAAATTCTGAAGAGAATCTATCGCATATCGAATAGAGGCGGAAAGTGTTTTAAAGTCCTTCTTGGTGGAGATAAATAAAAGTTGAATTTTGGCAGATGTCCACCCCTTCGGTATCGTCGAGTTCTTGAGCCCAAACTGTCCACGCTCGAACATGTTTAAATTCAGTTGAATAGGTTCACACCGTATTCGCTTATAAAACTTGTACACATATATGGCACCCCGAAAAAAAGGTAATGGTAGTCGAAGCCGACTGCGAAAAATATTGAGCAAAAAAAGGAGCATTCCCAAACTATATAGCCTGGCTGGAAGTATTCTGGTCTAGGACTGAGAATTCTTGTAAAAGCTAAGTCAAGAATCATAAATTACTGCAAGAATATGGAACCAAACGATTCCAATTAAACGGCTGTTGACGTGAAAGGTGAGTACCTTAGATGCGTGAAAAAATTCAGATTTTAAGGAATATTCTTAAGTATCAAAAATTTAGAGACATTAGGTTTAGTTCAGTCGATCATCTCGTAAGGCATCACTTTTCAAGTTGGTCAAACCTAACCCATCAAAATGCAGAAAATTTGAGAATTGCACTCAACCTATTAGGTGGCGCACCCGCAACAATTTTAGAAACAGGAACCAGCGCATATGGGACGGACTCATCTCGACTTTTCGACGCTTACGTAAAGAATTTCGGAGGAAATTTTTATTCAATAGACATCAGAAAACAAGCAGGGCTTAATCTAATATTTCAACATTCTAAGCAAACTAAATTCATGGTCGGGGACAGCGTAGAAGTTTTGAACAATTTGTCAAAAAATAATAAACTTCATCGAGTTGACTTAGTATATTTGGATAGCTGGGATGTCGATTGGTTTCGGCCAGAGTTGAGTGCAGAGCATGGTCTTAGAGAATTTTTGGCCATAGAGGAGAAACTCATGCCTGGGTCGATATTAGTTGTTGATGACACACCGAAATACGAAAGTTGGATACCAATCGAAGCACGGTCCATTTCTGACACATTCAAGAAGACTCATGGAGTTTTGCCGGGGAAAGGCGCTTTTATAATTAAACTTCTACTCAACCGAAAAAACTGTATGATTATTGCTCATGATTATAATGTGGTTTTCCAGTTTACTTGAATTGGACTGCAAAATATTTCACAGTTTCGGCGAATGCATCATCAAAATTCTCCTCGCACTTAAAGCCAAGCTCATTAGTTGCTTTTGTAAAATCTAAAGAGTATCTCCTATCATGCCCAAGTCGATCTTCGACAAAGTCAATCTTCGATAGCGGTAGTCCAAGTACTTGCAACATTTTATAGACAAGATCTATATTCGAAATTTCATGTCCTGAGCCGAGATTATAAATTTCGCCTGATTTTCCATACTTTATAACTCTTATAATCCCACGCACGTGATCATTAACATGAATCCATTCCCTTATATTAAGACCATCGCCATAAACGGGAACTTTTTGGCCTCTTATCAGGTTTGAAACAAAGAGCGGAATTATTTTCTCAGGATATTGTCGAGGCCCATAATTGTTGCAGCATCTCGTAATATTTGTGCTGCAACCATATGTTTGTGAAAAGGACCGAACAAGAAGATCAGCACTTGCCTTACTTGCAGCATAGGGAGAGTTAGGCAGTAGAGGATATTTTTCATCCCATGATCCGGAATCAATAGAACCATACACCTCGTCAGTGGAAACCTGAATGAGTCGTTTACCGAACTGGTGAACTGAACTTAATATATTTAGTGTTCCCATGACATTTGTATCAACGAATAGTGAAGGGTTTACAATTGATTTGTCCACATGTGACTCTGCCGCGAAATTCACAACTACATCTGAATTGTGAACCAACTCATTGATGAGTTTGTGATCTCGGATATCACCTTTGACGAACTCAAATCGAAAATCTGTTAATGCGCAGGTTAGATTTGAGAGATTTCCAGCGTAAGTAAGTGAGTCAAGGCCAATAATCTGCGTGATACCAAAATCTTCGTCTTTACTAAGTGCGAAATCTATAAATGTTGATCCAATAAATCCTGCCGCGCCTGTTACGAGTAATTTCATTCTGAGCTCGAGTCTAGGATTTTGCCTTCTAAACACATATAATGAATCATGCGAGGAATCTTACTAGCAGGCGGACTTGGGACTCGGCTTGCTCCACTAACATTGGCCACAAGCAAGCAACTGCTTCCAGTTTACGACAAACCGACAGTTTTCTACCCATTGTCAACCCTGATGTCGTCGGGAATTAGGGAAATTGCGCTGATAACAACCCCAACACAAGCGGACCTCTTCCGGAGTCTCCTAGGCGACGGAACACGATTTGGTATTGAAATCAGATATTTCTCACAAGAGAAACCGAACGGTCTTGCTGAAGCTTTCCTGATAACCAAAAACTTCATTGATGGTCAAAAAGTTGGAATGATACTTGGGGATAATATTTTTCACGGTTCAGGTCTCGGAGGTGAGTTGAGGAGATATGCGGACATTGACGGAGCCCAAATTTTCGGTTATAGAGTTTCGAACCCCAATGAATACGGGGTCGTCGAGGTTGACGAAAGAGGGAATGTTATTTCTTTAGACGAGAAACCGATTTACCCAAAATCAAATTATGCAATACCAGGATTATATTTTTATGACGAAATGGTTCTTGAATATGCATCATCAATATTACCAAGTAAACGAGGTGAGCTGGAAATTACTGCAGTAAATGAGTGTTATCTAAATGCGGGAAAACTTAAAGCCACAATACTGCCTCGTGGAACAGCGTGGTTTGACACGGGAAGCTTTGACAGTCTCCTTGATGCGAGTAATTACGTAAGAGCGATTGAAATGAGGCAGAACTTGAAAATTGCTTGCTTGGAGGAGATAGCTTGGAGGCAAAAGTGGATTTCGAATCGAGAGATAGAGACAGCATCAATTTACTTCCAAAATTCTTCATACGGTGATTACTTGAAATCACTACTTGAGTCCGACATAATTTGCTAATACCCCTTCAATTCTATCCCAATCGCTTTCTGACAAATGTAAATGGAAGGGAAGCCCGATAGTTGTATTTATCAAACTATCAGTAGTTGCGAAGACTCCAGAACAGTAACCAGCATATGCGGGCATGGAATGGCAACCTGCAGGCCACCAATCACGATATTGAATTAGATTCTTTTCAAGCAAATCTTTCAAAGAAACCTTTTGCGCGGCAGAATGAAGTCGGAGAATCCAGTAAGGAGTAATGTTTTCAGAAGTTAAACTAGAGAATGTTTCAATATTTAAACGATCACAAATTTCTCTGGCACGCGCAGTGATTTGTTTGTATTCATCCCGAGTTTGATTCCAACAATCTAAAGCCGCGAGAGCTACTGCAGCAGAAAATTCACTTAACTTTGCGTTGGTACCCAAACTAGATGACACACGTGAGCCATCCATACCGAAATTTGTCCAAATTCTAAATCTCTCTGCCCATGCGTAATCGTTTGTTAAAAACACCCCACCCTCACCAGCTGGTAATAATTTCGTGGCATGTAAGCTAACGATAATTCCAACCTTCATTTTTCCCGGGATTTGAATTTGCTTCAAAGAATCTATCGAGGCTGCAGCATCTACAATCAGGGTTTTAACATTTTCAGGAATTCTAGAAAAACTGGGTCCTGCGCCGAAAGGAAGCACATCGACTGCGCAAACAGTCTTACTGTCAAATACTGCTCTTCCGTTGTTGTCTACATCAATGAATTTGAATTTCCTGCGACTTAGCACGCTTGCGCTCGCAGTCGCGGTGAAGGTCCAAGACGGAATTTCCCAAATCACATCCTGAGAGCAATCCGCAGTCGCCATCGCACCTTGGATTGCCAAGGTCGCATTCGCCGCAAGCACCAGGTGATTCGAGGGAATTTCAAAATAATCTGCAAGCCGATTAACCAAGAGTTTCGACAGTGGTCCAAAATTCGTATATTGCCTATTAGCCTCAATATCCAGAAGGTATTTATGGTATTTCTCAATCGTTGGAACTGTTGGAACTAGAATAGGGATTAAGTCCATATAATGTCATTCCCCTCAGACTGTGCCCAACCCACAACATATCACAAACCAGAGCTCAAGAGGGCGAAGATTTGATCGGATTTGTAATGAGATGATTTGAAGTTAGGAAAATCAGTAATGAAATTATTGAGTCAGGGAGGTCTTGGGAATCAACTTTTTCTCTTAAACTTTGCACACCAACTCAGGTCGGAGACAAAAGAGGACGTGCAATTAATCACGCGACGCATGCAGGACGGACAAAATATCCGCAAGTTTGAGATAGGGCATGTACTAAATCACTGCTCACATCAAATCACCTATAAGACAGAGGACGCTCCATTTGATATCTATAATTTTTTTGATAGAGCCAGATTGTTTAGCGAATCATCGGCAAAAATCATTCAAAAAAAACTACTTTTTGTGAGTGTCCCAAATTCATTTTCAACACCTAGCACAATCGGAAAATCATCAAGATTTATTAGAGGGTATTTTCAATCTGCAGAGAGCGTTAATATTAATTTAAGAACCTATATTCAAGAAATATTTTCGGCAATTGAAGCACAGGTAAGCTCAGGAGAGACTATTCAGAAATCTGAAAAATATCAGGCAATACATATTCGGCGGGGGGATTTCGTCAACAGCAAAAACTCGACTGGTCTCCTTGCCCTCTACTATTATCAAAGAGGGTTAGTAAATTCTCTCCCACTCAAAATTGTAACTGATGGAACCCCGAAATTTATAGAAGAGATTAAGAAAACATTTCCTGAGAGTGAAATTTACGATACAGAATCAATGAACACCTGGCAGGCTTTCAATTTGTTGGCGAACGCATCAAGTCTACAGATTGCGAATTCTACTTTTTCCTGGTGGGCTGGGGTCCTCGCACATTTTAACGGTGGGAAAGTTTTCGCTCCTAAACCATGGAATTTAATTCCTCAGGAAGGCATTGAGAATTTAAACAATCCAAACTTCACCTACAGAAAAGCATTTTTTGAATGAAAAAATTCAATACGAGTAACTCAAACTTAATAGTTGCGTTGGTGCATTTAGGGAAACAGCCAGATAGCCACTTTTGGTCAAATCTCAATAAGATTTCTGGAGATTTTCCATTTATCCAAGTATCCGCGATAGTGAGTGAAGGCGTAGAGCGCGATTCAAATCTCAGTTCTGTTATCTCTGTCTATGAATACAGCGCTACTCCGGAAATTGAAAAAATATTTGAATTGCACAATTACGATCATAACTTTAGAGGGGGTTTTTGGCGGTACACACT
>JACCDK011696433.1_pt1 | contig 13646 bp, 6 predicted proteins | sample 7445871 | NCBI WGS metagenome assembly JACCDK01 (sample SAMN15323436, study PRJNA562643) | freshwater metagenome | isolation source: river surface water | place: USA:Blue River Watershed | collected 2017-08-15 | reverse complement strand
CGATCACCCCCGACGAGCCGCGCGTCGAGAAGTTCGGCCTCAAGAAGATGTGGAAGTCGCCCAATGGCACGATCCGCAACATCCTTGGCGGCGTGGTCTTCCGCGAGCCCATCGTGATCGACAATGTGCCGCGCCTCGTCCCGGGTTGGACCGATCCCATCGTGGTCGGCCGCCACGCCTTCGGCGACCAGTACCGCGCCACCGACACCCGCATCCCCGGCCCCGGCAAGCTGCGCCTCGTGTTCGATGGCGAGGACGGCACCAAGATCGACCTCGACGTGTTCGACTTCCCGAGCGCGGGCGTCGCGATGGCGATGTACAACCTCGATGATTCGATCCGCGATTTCGCCCGCGCCAGCTTCAACTACGGCCTCAACCTCGGCTGGCCGGTGTACCTTTCCACCAGAAACACGATCATGAAGGCCTATGACGGGCGCTTCAAGGATCTGTTCCAGGAGGTGTTCGACACCGAGGGCTTCGCCGAGAAGTTCAAGGAAAAGGGCATCGTCTACGAACACCGCCTGATCGACGACATGGTCGCCTCGGCGCTCAAGTGGTCGGGCAAATTCGTGTGGGCGTGCAAGAACTACGACGGCGATGTGCAGTCGGACACCGTGGCGCAGGGCTTCGGCTCGCTCGGCCTCATGACCTCGGTGCTGATGACCCCCGACGGCAAGACCGTCGAGGCCGAAGCCGCCCACGGCACCGTCACCCGCCACTACCGCCAGCACCAGCAGGGCAAGGCGACCTCGACCAACCCGATCGCCTCGATCTTCGCCTGGACCCGCGGGCTCATGTATCGCGGCAAGTTCGACAACACGCCCGACGTCGTGCGCTTTGCCGAAACGCTCGAGCGGGTTTGCATCCAGACGGTCGAAAAGGGCTACATGACCAAGGATCTCGCTCTCCTGATCGGCCCGGGTCAGGCGTGGCAGACCACCGAGCAGTTCTTCGAGACGATCGTCGAGAACCTCGAGAAGGAAATGTCCAGCTGGGCCTGATCCCTGCCGCATGACGAGAAAGCCGGGCAAGCCCAAGCGGCCTGTCCGGCTTTTTTATTGCCATGGCCAAGGGTGACAGCCCCACACGGGGCGGTTAAGCCTTGGTCATGGCTGGCGAACTGACCCTCTCTCCGTTCCTGTCCGATGCGCTGGTGATCCTTGGCGCGGCGGGGATCGTGATCCCGGTCTTCGCCCGGTTCCGCATCACCCCGATCATCGGTTTCATCCTTATCGGTGTGCTGGTGGGCCCCTATGGATTGGGCTCGCTGGTCGAACGGGTGCCCTGGCTCTACTATGTCACGATCAGCGATCCGGCAGGCCTCACGCCATTTGCCGATTTCGGGATCGTCTTGCTGCTCTTCGCGATCGGGCTCGAACTCAGCTTCAACCGCCTGTGGCAGATGCGCAAGCTGGTGTTCGGCCTCGGCGCACTGGAGGTGCTGTTCAGCGGCACGGCGCTGGCGCTGTTCGTGGGGCTGGCGGCGGGAATGAACGTCTCGGCCGCGCTCGCGCTCGGCTTTGCGCTGGCCTTTTCCTCGACCGCGATTGTGCTGCCGATCTCGGGCACCCGCACACCGGTGGGGCGCGCGGCGCTTTCGATGCTGCTGTTCGAGGATATCATGATCGTCCCGATCATCTTCATCCTCGGCGCGCTCGCTCCCAATGCCGCCGATGAAGGCTGGAGCGGGCTCGTGGAGACACTATGGCAGGGCGGTCTCGTCATCGCCGTTTTGCTCGTGGTCGGGCGCTTCGCCCTGCCCGGGCTCTTTGCCCAGGCGGCGCGCACCAAGAGCCCCGATCTGTTCCTTGCCGCCACGCTGCTGGTGGTGATCGGCGCGAGCCTCGCGACGGCCCTCGTCGGCCTCTCGCCCATCGTCGGCGCGCTGATCGCCGGCCTGCTGATTGCCGAGACCGAGTATCACACCGAGATCGAACTCATCATGGAGCCCTTCAAGGGCCTCGCTCTCGGGGTCTTCCTGATCACCATCGGCATGAGCATCAACCTTGCCGAAATCGCGGGGCAGCTTGGCACCCTCGCGCTGGCGGTGGTCGGCGTGCTCGTGTTCAAGGCGATCGTCACGGGCACCTTGCTGCGCCTGATGGGGGCAAGGCGCGGCACCGCTGCGGAGACAGGCGTGCTGATGGCAAGCCCTTCCGAAACATCGCTGATCGTTCTCGCCGCAGCCACAAGCGCGCTGGTGATCGATCCCGAGACAGCCCGGTTCTGGCAGACGGTCACGGCAATCGGCCTCACGATCACGCCGCTGCTCGCGCGTCTGGGGGCCAGTCTCGCGCGGCAGGTCGATGGTGCCCCGCACCTTTCCGCGGACGGCGATAGCGATAGCGCGCGCACGATCATCGTCGGCGGAGGCAGGGTCGGACGGCTCGTGGCCGACATGATGCACACCCATGGCCAAGCCTATGTGATGATCGACACCAACCCGGATTTGATCGATGCCGCCAAGCGCGACGGCTATCGTGCGACCTTTGGCGATGCAGCCCGCGGTGACACGCTCCAGCGCCTCGGAGCCGAGAGCGCGCCTGCGGTGGTCCTCACAATGGACGAGCCGGTGCTTGCCCAGCGGCTTGTTACCAAACTGCGCCGTGAATACCCGGAACTCCTGATCGTTGCGCGTGCGCGCGATCCCGATCACGCCGCCGCCCTGTACCGCGCCGGGGCGAGCCATGCCGTGCCCGAAACGCTGGAGGCCTCGCTCCAGCTCTCGGAAGCGGTGCTGGTCGATATCGGCGTGGCAATGGGCCCGGTGATCGCCTCGATCCATGCCAAGCGCGACGAGTATCGCGAGCAGCTGGAGCGTGACGGCAACCTCAACGAAAAGCCGAAGCTGCGCACCAGCACGACGAACCGCGAAACCTTGCGAGACCGGACGGGGTAAGCCCTTCTCCAAGGAGAAGACATATGGCCAACCCCGAGAACCCCGCCGAGCGCGGCCCCCGGCCCCGGACCGACGATCCCGCCACTCCGCTCTAGGAGGCGCAGCTCAAGGGCAACCGTCGCCCTGATCGCGATCCGCCGCGCGGTGCCGAGGGCGATACCCGTCGCGCCTCGGGATTGCCGCGCTAGGGCCAGCTGACCGGGCGGCCGCGCCGGGGCCGGGTGCCGGTCATGTCCTGCCCGGCATGGGACAGCTGCACCCCCAGCGCGCCCTTCAGGCCGCCGACTGCGCTTCCAGCACGGCCTTGACCGCGGCGATTGCCTCGGCCCCCTTACTGCCGTCCGGGCCGCCGCCCTGCGCCATGTCGGGCCGACCGCCGCCGCCCTTGCCGCCGAGCGCCTCGACGCCCGCGCGCACCAGATCGACGGCGCTGAAGCGCGCGGTGAGGTCGTCGGTGACGGCGGCCGCGATGCTGGCCTTCCCGTCGTTGATCGCGACAAGCACCGCGACGCCTGCGCCCATGCGTTGCTTGGCCGCATCGAGCAGCGGGCGAAGCTCCTTCGGGTCGAGCCCGTCCAGCACCTGCCCGGAGAAAGTCACGCCCGCGACGGTCTCGTCCGCTGATGCGCCCGCACCTCCGGTGCCGCCGCCGCCGAGCGCCAGTGCCTTCTTCGCCTCGGCAAGCTCCTTTTCGAGCCGCTTGCGCTCCTCGATCAAGGCGGCGAGGCGCGCGGGCACATCCTCGGGCGTCGCGCGGATCACGCCCGCGGCCGCCTTCAAGGCCTCCTCGCGGGCAACCAGCCACTGGCGCGCAGCCTCGCCCGTCAAGGCCTCGATCCGACGCACGCCCGAAGAGACCGCGCTTTCCGAGACGATCCGGAACACGCCGATATCGCCGGTCGCGTTCACATGGGTGCCGCCGCACAGCTCGACCGAGTAATTGCGCCCTTCCCTGCCGGCCCGGCCCATCGAGAGAACGCGGACTTCGTCGCCGTACTTCTCCCCGAACAGCGCCAGCGCGCCGGCTGCAACCGCATCGTCGGGGGTCATCAGCCGGGTGCCGACTGTCTCGTTGGCGCGGATCTCGGCGTTGACCTCTTCCTCCACAGCCGCGATGTCCTCGGGCGTGAGTGCGACCGGGTGCGAGAAGTCGAAGCGCAGGCGATCCTCGGCCACCATCGAGCCCTTCTGCGTCACATGGCCGCCGAGCCGATTGCGCAAAGCGGCGTGGACGAGGTGGGTGGCCGAGTGGTTGGCGCGGATGCGGTCACGTCGGTGGGCATCGACCTTCAGTTCGACCGTGTCGCCCGCGCAGACGAAGCCGTCTTCGATCCGCACATGGTGGGCGTGGAGCCGCCCCAGCGGCTTGGAGGTGTCGGTGACCTGCGCCTTCAGGCCGCCGAGACTGGTGATCGTGCCGGCATCGCCCGTTTGGCCGCCGCTCTCGCCGTAGAAGGGGGTCTGGTTGGTGAGAATGACCACGGCCTCGCCGGGCCCGGCACGGCTCACCTCCGTGCCATCCTTGACGATGGCGACCACCCGGCCCTCGCCGCTGGTCGAGGCATAGCCGGTGAACTCGGTCGCCCCTTCGCGCTCGGCGATGTCGAACCAGACCTCGCCCGAAGCCGCCTCGCCCGAGCCCTTCCAAGCGGCGCGCGCAGCGGCTTTCTGCCGCGCCATGGCCGCGTCGAAACCGGCCTTGTCCACCCCGATCCCCCGAGCGCGCAGCGCATCCTCGGTGAGGTCATAGGGAAAACCGTAGGTGTCATAGAGCCGGAAGGCGACCTCGCCATCGAGCTCCCCGCCCGTGGCGAGCTCCCCGCTCGCTTCGTCGAGCAGCTTGAGGCCCTTGTCGAGCGTGCGGCGGAACTGGGTTTCCTCGCGCTCGAGCACTTCCTGGATGAGCGCCTGACCGCGGGTCAGCTCGGGATAGGCCTGGCCCATCTCGCCGACCAGCGCAGGCACAAGCCGGTGCATGAGCGGCTCGCTCGCACCGAGCAGATGCGCGTGCCGCATGGCGCGGCGCATGATGCGGCGCAGAACATAGCCGCGGCCCTCGTTCGAGGGGAGGACACCGTCGGCCATGAGGAAGCTGGTCGAGCGCAGGTGATCGGCAATCACCCGGTGCGAGGCGGCGTGTTCTCCCTGCGCGGCGACACCGGTCAGCGATTCCGATGCGGTGATCAGTGCCTTGAAGGTGTCGGTGTCGTAGTTGTCGTGCACGCCCTGGAGCACTGCGGCGATCCGCTCGATACCCATGCCGGTGTCGATCGAAGGCTTGGGCAGGTCGATGCGGGTGCCGTCCGCCTGCTGCTCGTACTGCATGAAGACGAGGTTCCAGATCTCGACGAAGCGGTCGCCGTCCTCATCGGGGCTGCCCGGAGGGCCGCCAAAGATGTGGTCCCCGTGATCATAGAAGATTTCCGAACAGGGTCCGCAGGGGCCGGTGTCGCCCATCGACCAGAAATTGTCCGCGGTGGGAATGCGGATGATGCGGCCTTCGGGAAGGCCCGCAATCCGCTTCCACAGGTCAGCCGCCTCGTCGTCTGTATGATACACCGTGACCGTGAGGCGGTCCTTGGGCAGGCCCCATTCCCTAGTCAGGAGGGTCCAGGCATGGGTGATCGCCTGCTCCTTGAAATAGTCCCCGAAGGAAAAATTCCCAAGCATTTCAAAGAAAGTATGGTGCCGGGCGGTGTAGCCGACATTGTCGAGGTCGTTGTGCTTGCCACCGGCGCGGACGCATTTCTGGCTGGAGGCAGCGCGCGGGGAGGCCGGAGTCTCGAGACCGGTGAAGACGTTCTTGAACGGCACCATGCCGGCGTTGACGAACATCAGCGTCGGGTCGTTGTAGGGCACTAGCGGCGCGCTCGGCGTGGGCGCGTGCCCGTTCCTACCGAAGTAGTCGAGGAAGGAGCGGCGGATTTCGTTCGTCGAAGTCATGGGCGTGCAGTTAGGCAATGCCGGGCCGCAAGGCAATGGAGCGCGCAAACAGGGCGTTTTGCCGGGGGTCTGACGGGGGTCTGGATGGGGTCAAGCACGGGTCTGAACGAGCATAGCGGGGGTCTGCATCGGCCTGGACCGGGTCTGGAATCGCGCCCCAAGTCGCTTGCCATGCCCCGCACGCGAAAAGCCGGCCTGCGATCAGGAGAGGATCGCAAGCCGGCATTCCGCTTGTCCGGGCGCCGTGGGACAGCCGGAAGGGAGACACCTTCCGCGCCAGCGCCCGCTTGGGGATCAGTCGTCCGAGTCCGCGTCCGGCCCTGACATCATCTCCCCGGCGACCTGCTCGGTGCGGCTGCGGATGGCAGCTTCCAGGCGGTCGCAGATTTCCGGGTTTTCCTTGAGGTAGGTCTTGGCGTTCTCGCGGCCCTGACCGATGCGGACCGAATCGTAGGAGAACCAGCTCCCCGACTTCTCCACCAGGCCGGCCTTGACCCCGAGGTCGAGAATCTCGCCGATCTTGGAGATGCCCTCGCCATACATGATGTCGAACTCGACCTGCTTGAACGGCGGCGCGACCTTGTTCTTGACGACCTTCACGCGGGTGGTGTTGCCGGTGATCTCGTCACGCTCCTTGATCTGGCCGGTGCGGCGAATGTCGAGACGCACCGAGGCGTAGAACTTGAGCGCATTGCCGCCGGTGGTGGTTTCCGGATTGCCGTACATCACCCCGATCTTCATGCGCAGCTGGTTGATGAAGATCACCATGCAGCGCGAGCGGCTGATCGAGCCGGTCAGCTTGCGCAGCGACTGCGACATCAGGCGCGCCTGAAGGCCGACGTGGCTGTCACCCATCTCGCCCTCGATTTCCGCGCGCGGCACCAGCGCCGCGACCGAATCGACCACCAGCACATCGATCGCGTTCGAGCGCACCAGCGTATCGGTGATCTCGAGCGCCTGCTCGCCGGTGTCGGGCTGCGAGACGATCAGCTCGTCGATGTCGACGCCGAGCTTCTTGGCATAGACCGGATCCAAGGCGTGCTCCGCGTCAACGAAGGCAGCGGTGCCGCCAGCCTTCTGCGCCTCGGCGATGACGTGCAGCGCCAGCGTGGTCTTGCCTGAGCTTTCCGGGCCATAGACCTCGATCACCCGGCCGCGCGGCAGGCCGCCGATCCCGAGCGCGATGTCGAGCCCCAGCGATCCGGTCGAGATAGCCTCCACCTGCATCGCTTCCTTCGAGCCCAGCTTCATCGCCGAACCCTTGCCGAAAGCGCGGTCGATCTGGGCAAGCGCGGCTTCCAGAGCCTTTTGACGATCCACGGCTTTTTTGTCCTCTTCCACCAATTTCAATTGGGTAGCCATCGCACGCGCTCCTTCGCTTGCCTAGTGGCGCGAGGGGAGTTTTCCGCCGCGCCGTGGCCACGATGTATCGTGTTTGTTCTCATGGAACAAGTAGGGAACGAAAATTTTTTTCCGCCGCGCGGCGCGCGCCTTTCCTACCCCGCACACGCCTCAGCCCTGATCCGGCCCCACCGTCCAGTCGAAGCTCCGCGTCTGATTGGCTGGCAGCGTCACCTCGACCACCTGCATCCCGTTCCTCACCACCACCCGCGCCTTGGCAAAGCGCACCGTGACGCCCGGCCCGGCCAGTTGCAGGCGCAGCGTCACGGGGTGCGGATTGGCATTGACGAGGGTCGCGCGCATCGCCCTCCAGCCGCGCGGCGCGCCAGACGACTGGCTGGGGCTGACCGCCGCGCAGCGGGCGAAGACCTGTCCGCTCGCGCCCAGTTCCAGCTCCATGTCCTGCCCGATGGCATAGTCGCGCAAGGTGGTCTTCCCCGCGAGGCTGTCGCCGCGCGCCGACGGCTCGTAGAGCGTCATGGCCCCCTGCGGCAGCGCCACGCCGAGGCCCTTGGCGGCTTCGTTCCGGGTCACCAGCAGCAGGCGCGCGGGCGAAGGCCCGCCCCCCTCCTCGCCGATCCATGCAGAGGGATCGCAGGCGGCCTGATAGAGATAGCGCGCCTTGACGCCATCGCGCTCGAGGAAGGCGACCTGCTTCATCCCCTTCGCCGACACGTCGACCCGCTCGGGCACGCGGAACAGCTTGAGATCGCCGAGATCCTCCTCGGCGGCCTTCATCGCATCCAGCCGCGCGCCGGTGACGGTGATCATCTCGGCGCGGGCCATCATCGGCGCAGGCGGCGGGGCGGCGACCGGCATCGGCACGCCCGGCGGCGGGGGAGGCGGCGACCACGGCTCGGGAATATCCGAGCCCGCGGCGGTGCTGCCGAAAGGATAGCAGGTGAGGCGCAGCGGCTTGGCCTCGGGCGGATCGGCCAGGCCTTGGTAATCGCTCTCGACATTGAGCCGGCCCGCGACGATCTGGAGCCTCGCCTGCGCGAAGCCCTGCCCGTTGTCGTTCACCAACGTCAGCCAGCTCATCAGGTGGAGCGGGAACTCCCCGCCCGCCGCTTGCCCCCCGGGTTTCCCGCGCAGGGTCGCCACGTAATTCGCCTGCCAGTCGAAGCCCCAGGCAAGATAGGTGAGCGTCACCTCGTAGGTGCCGCCCTCCGCCGAGCGGGTGTCGACCGAGAAGACGGGACTGGCCGAAAGCCCGGCGGGAACGCGCTCGAAGCTCAGCGTCTCGGGGATCCCCGCGCAGCGCACCGCCTCGAAGCCTTGCGCGGTCTGGAGCACGAGGCCGCCGTCGGCGCGGGTGCGCACCACCGCCCTTTCCGCCCTGGCCTCGCCGGTTGCGGGATTGGTGCGCGTCACCGTGACGCGGTTGCCGAGCGTGCCGTTGACCAGCGCGGCGGGCGAGAGCAGCTCGGCATTGCGGTTCTTCTCGATCGTGCCGCCGGGCAGGCCCGTGACGATCGCCGAGATGCCGATCATGCCCTCGGCCACGCCTGCGAAGCGGATGGTGGATTCGCCCCTGGGCAGCGTCACCCGCCGGGTCTCGCTGATCATCGCGAGGCCTTGCGGATTGTCGCGGTCGAGGGGCGCATCCGGTGCCCGGTCGGGATCGCGGTAGATCGTCACCGACAGGTCGGAGGGCGGCGCGGCGTCCACGGCCTCGCGCCCGGGGGTCTGGGCAGCCAGCGGGGCGGCGATCACCGCCGCGCCCAGCAGCCAATGGGCGGCGACCCGCATCGCTGCCGCCTCAGTAGCGGGTTTCGTAGGTGACCCGGAACACCCGCTCGCCCGAGGCGGGGACCGGCACCACGTATTTGCGGGTCTCGGCGTTGACCTGCTCGCCCTTGATCTCCTCGACCGTCACGCGCGTGTCATCGCCCCACCAGCTGCGGGCAAGGCCGTTCTGGAACAGCGCGACCGCGACCGGCTGGGTGCGTGCGTTGGTGAGGGTGTAGCGCATGGTGGTACGCCAGAAGGTCTTGGGCCGCTCCACCGTGACGGTGGTGGCAGGCTTGCCCTTTTCGCTGACACGGTAGCGCGCCGATTTCTCCCACTCGTCCGAGGTGATCGTCTCGCGCTTTTCGACCTCCGCCTTGACGGTGATGTCGAAAGCGTCCCCGGTGGTCAGCGAAAGCTCGCTGCCCATCGGGGTGTGGCCGATGCCGTTCTCGCCGATGAACTGCGGGGTGCCTTCGCGGTCGCGCTGGTAAAAGCGCACCGTGCCGGCCGGGAGTGCGTCGCCGAGGCCCTGATCGCGCGAGGTCGAGAAGGCGATGCGGCTTTCGACGTTGCTCGGTTCGCGGTCGTTCTGCTGCCAGGCAATGCTGGCCGAATAGGCCTTGCGCGCCGGGACCGCCTGCACATCGAGGAAGCTCACCTGCTTGGTCTGGGCATTGGCGATGGTGGTGGGGCCCTTGATCGGGTAGAGGTAGAAATCGCCGAGCCGCTCGCGGTCGGGCGCCTCGGTGCCGGCGCGGGTGAGGCCGCGCTGGCTGTAGCCGCCGCGCCCGCCATCGAAGGGATTGCCCGCGACCAGCACCGTGTCGGCCTTGTGGAAGGTGGTGCCGGTAGTGTTGGTGAGCGTCACCCAGCCCTGCATGTCGATGGTGCCCGCGCTCTCGTTGTAGAGCGCCACATAGTCCGCGCTCCAGCCGAGCCCGTTGGTGAGATAGCGCAAGGAGACAGGGCGCCTGCCGCCGCGGGCCGAATCGAGGTTGACCGAAAGCGTCGGACGGGCGCGCAGGCCGGGGGGCACGCGGTCGAAGATCACCCGCACCGGCAGGCCGTCATCGCGCAGCACCTCGATGCGCTCGCCGATCTGGATGACCACGCCGCCCGCGACCGAGAGCACCCTGGCGCGTTCGCGGGTCTCGGCACCGGTCGCCGGGTTGGTGCGCAGCAGCGTGACGGTCTGGCCGACCGCCTTCTCCATCAGCTTGGAGGGGGTGAGCAGGTCATAGTCGAAATTCTGCTCGATGATGGTGGTGTTCGCCGCCGCGAAGCTCAGCGTTTCGGGCTGGATGGTCGCCGAGACATCGGGGAATTCGATCCGGCTGCGGCCATTGGCAATATCGATCTGGCGCACGTCCTGCACCAGCGCGAGGCTGTCGTTGTAGATGGTGAGGGAAAGGTCGCCCTGTGCGCTGGCCTCGGGGTCGGGCACGGCTTCGGCAGGTGCGGACTGGGCCACGGCTCCGCCGGCCAGCAGGGCGGCGAGCGACACGCCGCAGGCGGCAGCGCTCCATCTGGTCCAAGCGCTTGCGATCATCGGTCCCTCCTCGTGCTGGTGGAGAGAGATGAACGACTGCGGCGCTTACTCCAAGGTGAACGGAGCGGTTCTGCCGCCCAAACAGCGCGCTCTGCCGCGAGGTCAGGTGCCTTGAGTCGCCTCTGCCTCGCGCAGCACCGCGCCGACCTTGTCGCCGATCGCGGCGACGCTGAAGGGCTTGGCGATGAAGTGCATGTCGGGGATGTCGATATCGCGCCGGAGCTGCTCCTCGGCATAGCCCGACATGAACAGCACCGGCATCTGCGGCCGGCGCGCGCGGATCGCGCGGACCATCGCGGGGCCGTCCATCACGGGCATCACCACGTCGCTGACCACGAGGTCGAAATCTCCGCCCTCCTTGATCGCGGCGAGACCCTCCTCGCCGTTGGCGCAGGCGGTCACCTCGTAACCGGCGCGGGTCAGGGCGCGCTCCGCGACGGCGCGGACCATGTCCTCGTCCTCGACCAGCAGCACCTTGCCGCCTGCCGACCAGTCGGAGGAGACCGGCGGAGCGGGCTGGCGCTTTCTGGGCATCTCGCCGCGGTGGACGGGCAGATAGACGGTGAAACTCGCGCCGGTGGGGTGGCCTGCATTGTCGGTGAGGTTGTCGGCGAAAATGAACCCGCCCGACTGCTTGACGATCCCGTAGGCGGTCGAAAGGCCGAGGCCGGTGCCCTTGCCCTGTTCCTTGGTGGTGAAGAAGGGCTCGAACAGCTTGGGCAGGATGTGGGGCGCAATGCCCCCGCCGGTGTCCTGCACAATCAGCACGGTGTAATCGGCCGCCGGCAGCACCTCCGAACCGAGCTGGATCACCTGCTTGGCCTTGAGGCTGCGGGTGAACAGCGAGATGCGCCCCTGCCGCGCCCCGCGCGACTGGATCGCGTCCCTTGCGTTGACCGCGAGGTTCATGATCACCTGCTCGAGCTGCTGCGGGTCGGCGCGCACCGGCCCGAGATTGCGGTCGTGCTGGACGTAATAGGTGATCTTCTCGCCCAGCAGCCGCTTGATCAGCGGGCTCACCTCGCTCACCACGTCGGGCAGCTGGATGACCTGGGGCCGCAGCGTCTGCTGGCGCGAGAAGGCGAGCAGCTGCCGGGTCAGGGAGGCGGCGCGGTTGGAGTTGGCGCGGATCTGCTGGATATCGTCGTAATCGCTGTCGCCCGGGATATGGCGCAGCAGCATCAGATCGCAGGTGCCGATGATCGCGGTCAGCACGTTGTTGAAATCATGCGCGACACCGCCGGCGAGCTGGCCCACGGCCTGCATCTTGGTCGCCTGCGCGACCTGGCGGCGCAGCTGGTTCTCCTGGCTGGTGTCGGCAAGGCTCAGCAGCACCGCCGCCTCGCCCAGTCCGCGCACCCCGGCAATGCCGAGCGAGACCGGCTCCTCGGGGCTGTTCGTCAGTCGCACTGCGACATCGCCGCTGGTCGATGGCCCGCGCCCGTGGCGACGCACCGCATCCGACAGCGCCGCCTTGTCCTCGCGCACCACCAGATCGGTGGGGAAGACCGGCAGGCCCCGCCCCTCGCGGCCGACCGAGCGCAGGAAGGCCTCGTTGCCGAACAGGAAGCGCCCGTCGCGGTCGGTCATCGCCAGACCGAGCGGCAGCTGGGCAAGCAGCGCATCGAGCTGCGCCACGCCCGCCTGCGCCGCCCCGTCAAAGCCCGAACCGATCCCGACGCCGCTGTCGATCAGCAGCATCAGCGAGGTTGCCTCGTCAGGCCCGGGAGGCGTGTCGCGCTCGACCGGGTCGACCAGCGCCACATCGACCAGCGTCTGCGGCGTGCCGCCCCGCCCCTCGCGCGCAAAGAAGATGCGATCGCGTTCGTCGGAGCGCAGGAAGCTCACGAAATCCTGCCCCACAAGGCTCGCGCGTTCGTCCCCGGCGGCACGCTCGGCGAAGCCGGCGCTCACCGCGCGGATCACCCCACCCGAGGTGGTGATCGCGGTCTCGATCCCGGCGCGGCTCAGCATCATGCCGAAGGGGCCGGACAGATCGAGACCCTGAAGGCCCGACCCGCTGGCGCGCACGATCGGCTTCAGCCGCCAGACCAGATGGTCCTCGCCGCGCCCTGCGCGCGTTGCCGCAATATGCCACCGGGTTTCGTCCGTCGCCTCGACCTCGTCGAGCTTCGCCGACCCGTCGCGCCACGCCGCCCGCGCCAGCAAGGTCACCGCGTCGCGCGCTGCGTCGGTCAGTGGCAGGAGCGGAGGCGCGGCGCCCGCACCGAAAATGTCGAGGAAGAAGTGGTTGGCGCAGACCATGCGGTTGGCCCGGTCGGTGATCGCTATCGCCTCGCCCGGCCGCTCGATCGCCGCGACCGTGACGCTCCAGTCGGGCGCTGCCGCCGCCTCCAGCCCGGGCCTTGCCCCCATCCGGTCGAGCAACAGCACGCCGCCCAGCAAGACGCCGGCCGCAAGCACGAAGGCCAGCGCGACAAGGCCGCTGCCGGTGGCGAACCAGAGAATGCCCGCACTGGCGACCAGGCCCGCGGCAAGCCCGCCCAGAAGCTGCGCCGGAGGCGGATCGAACACGGCGGCGGCCTCGTCGGTGACGAGGGACTTGGCGGGTTCGGGGCCGGGGCCGGGGCGGCGTGACAAGGCGGCAAGGCTCCTGTGGCAGGATGACATCGCCCGGGGTGCGTTCCCGGGCTGCGGAGGTGCTTCCTACTGCGCCTCGAGCCGCTGGTCGAGCCGCGCTTCCATCGCCTTCAACCGTCTGGCCCGCTTGCGGGACACGACAGCGCGCCACACGCCGACCGACAGGAAATAGCCGACCAGAGGCGTCACGAACGACAGGACCAGATAGCCCACCACGGTCGCACCGGCGACCTGATAGGCATCGACCAGCAAGGCCCAGGTGCCGCCGCTCGATGCCTTGGCGGTCGCCAGCGCCGGCGCTGCGGCATCGATGCGCAGCACGAAATCGCCGATCTTGTAGGCAATCGCCATCCAGAAGGGCAGCGTAAAGGGGTTGGTGACAAAGGTCACCAGCGCTGCGAGCGGCACATTGGCGCGGGTCGGCAGCGCGAGAAAGGCCGACAGGAAAATCTGCCCGATGGGGATGATGAAAGCCGCAAACAGCCCCAGCGCCACCCCGCGCGGCACCGAGCGGCGGGT
>JACCDK010663857.1_pt1 | contig 13650 bp, 11 predicted proteins | sample 7445871 | NCBI WGS metagenome assembly JACCDK01 (sample SAMN15323436, study PRJNA562643) | freshwater metagenome | isolation source: river surface water | place: USA:Blue River Watershed | collected 2017-08-15 | reverse complement strand
TTTATGAGATTGCAAAGAGTAATGAAAGAGCTTTGTGGTGGCAAATTTTAGCTCATTTACAAAAACAAAAGAAAGCTGCAATCAATGAAGACTATAAAATATAACCTTTGTTAACAGTGTCTAAATTTTCACTTTTTCGCTTGATTTGCACAAGATTTTAATATATAATATGCTGATATATAGATTTTTTACATAGTAAAATGAGATTATTTCATTCGGCATTAAGTATATTTAGAGTAATTATCATTCCTAATGTTAATAATTTTAAAAAGTATCTTTCAATAAATTTTAATAATTTTCAAGAACTAATAAGAAATTTTGTTAATATACTTGGCTTTGATATTCGTTCTCGTTTTCAAAGCCAGACCCAGAAGCAAAATGTAAATCAATTTGATGAAACTGACAATACACCTTTGTCTAGGGCAATTCAATGTGGTAATACTGAAGCAGTAAAATTGTTGTTGGCACAAAAGGAGATAGATGTAAACAGCGATCATTTGTGTATAGCAATCCAAATTTCTTATATTGAAGCAGTAAAATTGTTGTTGGCATGCGGTCGAATAGATGTTAACAAACCTGCGATTCATGGCTATACACCGTTGGCTATGGCAATTCAATGTCGTAATACTGAAGCAGTAGAATTGCTGTTAGCACAAAAGGACATAGATGTAAACAGCGATCATTTGTGTATAGCAATCCAAATTTCTTCTATTGCAGCAGTAAAATTGTTGTTGGCATGCGGTCGAATAGATGTCAACAAACCTGCGATTCATGGCTATACACCTTTGGCTATAGCAATTCAATGTGGTAATACTGAAGCAGTAGAATTGCTGTTAGCACAAAAGGACATAGATGTTAAAATGGTCAATACGGATAAGATTACACCTTTGGGTTTGGCGCTCGCAAAGAAGAGCGATTGTGATATAGTCAACTTGGTGTTAAAATGCTACGAACAGAAGTCTCTATTAGATATCTGCAGAACTCTTCACCATGCTTACACACTGTTGCGTACTGCTATCGACTCTCAGAATACTGCATTAATAAGCTGGTTGTTGAAATACAAGGAAATAGATTTCAACAAACGTTATGATGGTAGCTCAAAAACACCGTTGGATGACGCAATTATGTATAATAAGACTGAAGTAATCAAATTGTTCTTGGAATGCGATCGAATAGATGTAAACAGCGATAATAGTTCTTACGGCACACCTTTGTGTACAGCAATCGAAAGGTCTGATATTGCAGTAGTAAAATTGTTGTTGGAATGCGATAGAATAGATGTAAACCAACCTGGGTTTAATGGCTATACACCTTTGGCTTTAGCAACGAAACTTGGCAGGATCGAAATAGTAGAATTGCTGTTACAACACGAGTATATCATGGTTAACAAAATTGTACAGCTTCAATATGATACAAACGCATCTACAGCTCTTCATCTTGCAGCAAAATATAAAAAGCATGGCATATACCGTCTTATGCTACAAGATGCTAGATTCAATGTGAACATTCAAAATACTAAATTCAAATCAGCATCTACACCTTTGGAGCTTGTTTTACAGTCGTGTATAGTGCCTGATGATATAAATCTCTTTATACATAGCGCAGGGGTAAATAGATTACCAATTGAGGATTGCTTAAAAAAACATCATAAGAGATATTCTGAGGATATTATTGATGTCATAGCACGGGCAACATTTGAAAAAGGGTTGATTATTGACAAGAAAGAGCTAGTGGTGTTAGGTTGGAATAAATGCAGCGCGAAACAGGAGTTATTAAATAGCATTCATAAAGAAGATGAATCTTTTCGTTACATAAGCAAAACAATAATTGATGGAAAATCAGCTTTGGATGTAAACATAACAAATCCTGAACTAATAAATAATGTGCGAGACTTGAAAAAGAGTGCATATCAGAATATTCGTATTTTGAGGGAGTGTTGGGAGGTAGGCACAAACAGTGCAGATAGGTTCTCAAATTAGGAAGGAAAAAGCTCCACAGATTGTGGCTATAGCATTGAATTTATTGCAATTATAGAAAAACGATTAATAAAGTAAAACATCCTTTAAAAAGCTTTTTCTATGAAACTCTGTTGCACCAAATTCTCTAATAGCATTAATATGATGCTTTGTACCATACCCAGCATTCTTATCCCAATTATATTGCGGGTAATAAAGGCCATATTCTTGCATCAAATCATCCCTAAAACACTTAGCTATAATAGAAGCGGCAGATATACAAGGTATGATTTTATCGCCACCTATGACAGCTGTAATATCATCCCCCTCAAATGGCAATTGGTTTCCATCAATATATACATGGTAATTGCCATAATGTTTTAGATCTGCTATTGCATGCTGCATTCCAATTTTTGTTGCATTTAAAATATTTACACTATCTATAATTTTTGCATCAATACAGATAACAGCATTTGGCCATTGCATTAAAGATGGTAATACTTCATTACGCTTCTTTCTGGACAATAGCTTTGAATCCTTGATGGAGTCATGAACGAAATCCTTTGGCATAATAACCCCAGCTATCACAACTGGACCAGATAATGACCCACGCCCAACTTCATCTATCCCAATAATCAGCTCTTTTGACATCATATACTCTCTTCAATGACACTAATAATTTTTGGTAAAATATCAGTTTGTGTAACTGTTTTAAGTGCAAGCTCACCAGTTTTTTTAAGCAAATCCTTTTTTGAGTAAAGATTTGCTACATGAATAGATAGCTCTTTTATGTCTTGTGCAGCGAAAATTGCATTGTTTTTCCTCAATAATTCAACAATATCTCTGAAATTATGATAATAATACCCAATTATCACTGTTTTAGCAAATCTTGCTGGCTCTATAACGTTATGCCCGCCTATTGAAACAAATGAACCGCCCATAATCACTAGATTTGCGATATTATACCATATATCCATCTCGCCAATAGTGTCGGCAATATATACTGTTTTATCTATTAGAACCTCTTTTTGACTTCTTATAGCAAAACCTAAACCTTTCTTTTGCAACATAGTTTGTATGGCATCAGATCGCGCAGGATGTCGTGGCGCAATGATTATAGCTATCTCCTGATGTTTTTGATATAGATCTTTTATTGCATCTAAAATAATACCTTCTTCTTGATCATGTGTGCTAGCTAGTAATATTACAAACCTATCTTTAAACATCTCTGATTCTGATTTGCACTCTATATCATTTGCTTGTATAGCGTTGGTGATGAATTTAGTGTTGCCAATCATCAACATTTTCTCTTTTCTTGCAAAACAAGATATTTTGTTGTAATCATCTTCAGATCCAGGTAAAATTTTAGCAAATTTATCATACATATAAGTTATCATTGATTTGCCTAGCATCCATCTTTTTGCTGAATTATCACTTAATCTTCCATTAATATTAAGTAATGGCATTATTTTTGATGAATAATGTATAAAATTTGGCCATAGTTCTGAATCTATAAAAATCCCGATTTTGGGATTAAAGTGCATTAAAAATCTATTGATAAATTTCGGTATATCAAATGGTGCAAAAACATGTACAACATTACCATTAAATTTCAGCTTTTGGAATACAATACTAGAATTGAGCGTTACGCTGGAAATAAGGATAATGTGATTTTGCGATAACTGATTCACTATGTGGTTTATAGAATACATCTCTCCAACACTTGCTACATGAAACCATATCGGCCTCATTTTCGTAGTGTCAGCAAAAGTACTGCTTTGCCATACCTGTGCTATATCTTTGTATGCACCTATCTTCTCAAACATCCTATCGGAATCCTCTTTTTTCTTTGATAATCTATATAATAAATGTATTTTAGAGAATAATCCTAAAAACCTTGTTAAAATATTGTAAATTGCGTATAAAATCATTTTGCATGCACCTTGTTATATATTTTTGCTTGTAAATCTAAATCTTTCACTTGTAAAACCATAATATCCTCCAGCTCCTGCTCAGAAATATTTAGAGGATCTATGGGTTTTTCAAAATGTATTATAATTTTTGAAATAAATGGTATTGGAATAATAAATGAATCCCAAGATGGTAAGACGATTGCATAACTTGCTGAATAACTCATTGGTAGAATTGGTAATGCATATTTTTGCGCTATTTTCACCAATGATCCTTTGATCTTAAATTTTGGCCCAATTGGTCCATCTGGTGTGACAAATAACCTCATATCTTTTGAAGAAATTTTTAAAATATTCTTCATAGCCGAAAATGCACCTCTTCTTGAAGATCCACTAATCACTTTATGATGATAGTGTTGCAAAATATCCTGCAGCACACTTGCATCTTTGTGCGACGATGCGATGGCTTGAAATTTGCCAATATTGTTTAAAATAAAAAAAATCATAAACCTACTATGCCAACATGCGTATATCCCAGGTGCATTGTGACAGATTAATTCTTTAGAACCTTCGCAATAAGATACATTGATTCTACAAGTCCGCTTGATTAACCATAAATAAAAAATTAGAAAATATTTTATTGCAATATTCATTTGATTTTTGCCTCATATATCTCTAAACCATCAAAGGCATTTAAAACAGATTGCACAGCTGCATCATTATGTATGGACTCAGCCTTCAATTGCACCTTATCCTGCGTCTGTTGGGCCAAGGTTTTGTTATCATGACTTGGCATTTGGTCAGATACCTTAATGATCCAATGCATATCTGAATTCTTTTTTAAATATGATTTTAATGATTCTATCACAGATTTATTGGTATTAGGCAGTAAAAATAATGAAATTTCACCTTTTGCAAAATTTTCCAGAATCATATTGTTCCTAGCATGATGATATAAAATCATCTCATCCATTTTTAGCATACTTGCAACCAATTCATCCCAAGAATTAAAATCAAATTTTTGCTTATCTCCCTCTTTTTTTGTTGTTATAATTTCATTATTTTGATTATTTAACCCATCTTTATGCATTTGCTTTATCAATTGCTCAGGAGGTTGTAAAATAGAAATATAACACACCCTAATTAATAACATCTCCATGCTAATGATTGGATTATATGAATTTTTCACCTCATCATACCCTTTAATTAAAGCCATCCATATTCTATTAAGATGCAATAAATCAATAGATGTGATAATGTGTCTGCAATAATTTTGCTCTACTTCGTCTAACTCTTCTAGCAATGTTTCATCAATTTTGACTTTACATAAAGTATGCGTTAAACTTAAGAAATCTTGCAACAAAAGAATAGCATCAATAGAGTGCATTTGCTTGAAATAAGAAAGTGCTTCGTTTACATTCCTTTTTAATATTGCATCATATATCACATATAAATCTTTTGATGAAGATAACCCAAGCATATTAGAAACCTCAGCCGCTGTAATATCACCATTGGTGTGAGATATTGCCTGGTCTAATATTGAAAGACCATCTCTTACAGATCCAGATGCAACTTTGGCAATCATTGCAACTGCTTGCTCTTCAAATTTTATACCTTCCTTATTTAAGATAGCAGTAAAATGTGTTGTTAAATCTGATACAGATACACGTTTTAAATCAAATCTTTGGCACCTGGATAAAATAGTCATAGGTATCTTGCGTATCTCAGTTGTGGCAAAAATAAATTTCACATGCTCAGGTGGCTCCTCCAATGTTTTGAGCAACGCATTAAAAGCATTGGTTGATAGCATGTGCACTTCATCTATAATATATATCTTAAATCTTCCATTGAGCGGTCTATATCTGGCATTTTCTGTTATCTCTCTTATATCATCCACACCTGTATGACTTGCTGCATCCACTTCCAATATATCTTGATTCCTCTCTTGAGTGATGCTTACACATTGGCTGCAAGTTCCACATGGCTCAATTTTTACATCATTTATCTGCTCACAGTTTAATGCTTTGGCAATAATTCTAGCGGCTGTTGTTTTGCCAATTCCCCTAATACCAGTTAAAATAAAAGCGTGTGCCACCCTGTTCATTTTAATTGCATTATAAAGCGTTCTAACTAAAACATCTTGTCCTATCATATCACCAAAATTCTGCGGCCTATACTTTCTTGCAAGTACAAGGTAAGAATTTTTTCTATCATCAGATGGAAATAAATTATTATCTAACATCATCAATTTCCTCCATCATTATTTTTGGATAGTATCTTTTTCATCCTTTCTAATTCAGCATCAGAGAATATGTTGTCCATTTTTTTATCCTCCTCGTTATGTGCATCAATTAGATGTTGCAATTTTTTATTTTTATCATGAGTTTGCGCTAAATCAGCTTCAATATCTCTAATTTTCTGGCTATTCAGCACTTTTTTTAACTTCTCTATACTATCATCAACAAATCTTTCATCAGAAGTTTTATTTGTAATTTCACTATACATGTTTTCAAACCTTTGATAAAAAGAATCAGGTATAAAACTAGCCAAAATTTTACTGCCATCTTTTAAAAGTGGATATGTTTGAGATTGTATCAACCATTTAGGAAGTTCTGCCTTTTCTGTCTCATCAGATCCGTTAAAAATAGCTGTTGCTACTGTTGATGTTAAAAAGACAAAAGATAAGATGATAGAAGCCCTGATAACTCCAAAGGCAGCTCCTAATGCCCTGTCAATAATGCCTGATGTCATGCCTGTGAGAACAGATGTTGCAAGCAGATTGAATATTCCAAATAATATCAAAAATCCAATAAGTAAAGTTGCATGTCCAACCATAATCACTATGATTTGATTTGTGATTTTTTCATCTATTATTGGTTTTATCGATGGAAAAAATGTGTATGTTAAGCATATTGACGCAATCCAGCCAAAAAGCGAAAGAAAAGAGCCAATAAACCCTCTGATAAATCCAAGCAATGTAGAAATTGCAATTGTTAATAATACTACATAATCCAAATAAGTTAAGGAAGAAAAGTCTAACATAATCAATTTTACCCTATAATTTTTAATAAATTTTTAATATGCTCTATTTTTACAAGTTCTAATCCAGAATCATTGCTAATTTCAACATTCATTGGTATAATGGCGCGCTTAAATCCAAGCTTTTTTGCTTCCATTAGCCTACTTTCTATGTGTACAACAGAGCGCACTTCACCAGATAGGCCAACTTCGCCAAAAAACACAGTTTCTCTATCTAGTGTAATATTGCGTGCCGCCGAAATCAATGCAGCAATCACAGCCAAATCAGCAGCAGGTTCTGAAACTTTCAGGCCTCCTACCATATTTAAATAAACCTCTTTATCCAGTATATTGATGTTTAACCTGGCGTTAAGCACTGCAATGAGCATAGCAAGCCTATTTGCATCCCACCCAACGACAGACCTCCTAGGGCTTGCAAGATATGATGGAACGCATAATGCTTGCACTTCAAGCAGCAACGGTCTGCTACCCTCCATACTAACGAATATACATGATCCACTAGCATTTTCTGATGTCACGGGTAGGAAATATTTTGACGGATTTGAAACTTCTTCTAATCCGTTTTTGCTCATTTCAAACACTGCAATTTCATTTGCAGGGCCAAAGCGATTTTTAATTGCCCTAACAATCCTATACTGCACACCGTTGTCTCCTTCAAAATACAACACTGTATCCACCATATGCTCCAGTACTTTTGGTCCAGCAATAGCACCATCCTTATTGACATGTCCTATAATTAATAATGCAAAGCCTTTCTGCTTTGCCATTCTAATTAATTCAAAAGAGCAAGACCGCACTTGATTAACGCTGCCAGGTGCTGATTCTATTGCTTCATCATAAATTGTTTGTATCGAGTCAATCACAACAAAACCAACATCCTTTACTGTATCAATAGCTCTTTTAATTTCTTGCAAAGATGTAAGGCAGGAAACTTTGATGCCATCTTCTACAACTTTCAGCCGTATGGCTCTTAGCTGTATTTGTTGCAGAGATTCCTCGGCACTTAAATATAAAACATCCATTCCTAAAGACCTCAGCTTTGAAAGAATCTGTAGTACTAATGTTGACTTCCCTATACCAGGTTCGCCGCCAAGTAATATTGCAGCACCTGGCACTATTCCGCCACCTATTACACGGTCAAACTCTGATATTCCAATTTCTATCCGATTCACTTGCTCAACTTTCGCATCTAATTCATAAATGCTAATATCCCCATTGATTTTATAAAGTTTTACATCATCCTTTGAAATAGACTCGGCAACCAATGTGTTCCATTGCTCACATCCACTGCATTTTCCTGACCATTTCATATGAGCAGTTGCGCAATTGTTGCATATATACCTAACTACTTTTTTGCTAGAAGAAGATGACATATCAATTATTCCACAGTAACAGATTTAGCTAAATTTCTAGGTTGATCCACATTTCTATTAAGCAACACTGCTGCATGATATGCTAGCAATTGCAGTGGTATAGCATTAATGATGGGAGAAGTAAAATCATCAGAAATGGGAACTTGTATTATAAATCTGGAAATAGCAGATAGTTCCCTTAACCCTCTTTCATCTGTAATTGATATAATGAAACCCTTGCGCGCCAAAATTTCTTGAATATTTGAAACCAATTTATTGAATACACAATCAAATGGTGCTATTGCAACAATAGGCAATTTTTCATCAATTAATGCAATAGAGCCATGCTTTAATTCCCCAGCCGCCATACCTTCGGCATGGATATACGAGACTTCTTTAATTTTTAATGCGCCCTCAAGTGAAAGCGGATATGATGTTCCCCTTCCAATATACAGCATACTGTGTGTCTCCTTAACTGTATCTGCTATCAGCTTAATTTGCTCCTCCGTTTCAATTGCCTGCTGTACAGTATCTGTGAGGTTATGCAAATTGTTGATATAACTTAAAAAGCTATTTTTATCTACTACATTCTTAGCATACCCAGCATCTAAAGAAAGCATTGCAAGCAGCAATAACTGTGCCGTAAAGACCTTTGTTGAAGCAACTCCAATTTCATATCCACAGTCTAAATACAGCACAAAATCCGCTTCCCTTGCAATGGTGCTGTCTTGCACATTGATGATTGCAAGTGTATGTATGCCATAAGATTTAATTAGCTTCATAGCTGCCACAGTATCTGCTGTTTCCCCTGATTGCGACAAAAAAATACCAAGCGCACTTGTGTCAAGCACTGGGGATCTATATCTTAGTTCTGATGCTAAATCTATTTCCACAGGTATTTTAGCGAATTTTTCAATCCAATATTTGGCAATATTTGCAGCATGAAATGATGTGCCACAAGCAACTATGTATATTTTGTTATAATTGGCAAAACTAATGTTATCAAACATAAATTTGCTTTCTTCATGATTATAATATTTTAAAAATAATTTTGCCAAAATAAAAGGTTGTTCGTAAATTTCTTTCAGCATATAGTGCTCATATTCCCCTTTATCTGCAGAGCTCATATCTAGTTTTATTTTTTGTATGCTATGATTGACGATTTTACCATTGAGATTTGTGATTTTAAATGTATCTAAACTAATTTCAGCAATTTCATCATCTTGGATATAGATGATTTTGTCAGTAAGTGGTGCAAGTGCAAGTGCGTCTGAACCAACAAACATTTCGCCTTCTCCAACGCCAAGTGCAAGTGGCGCACCACGCCTTATTGCAATGAGCATATTTGTTTTTGCAAACATCACAACAATTGCAAAATTACCTTCTATCTCTCTAAATATTTTGTTCACTGCTTGATATTCAGTCAGCCCTTCGCGTATATATTTGGCAATCATATGCAAGACCACCTCTGAATCAGTATCACTTAAAAACTCTGCACCCTCTATTTTGGCCCTTAGCTCGTTGTGGTTTTCTATTATTCCATTATGTACCAATGCTATTGAATCAAGATAAAATGGATGTGCATTCCTTGCTTCTGGCTTGCCATGCGTCGCCCACCTTGTGTGTCCTATGCCTGAATTGCCTGGAATTGGTGATTTTTGCACAGAATGTTTTAAATGATCAATGCATCCAACTTCTTTTTTCATAGCAATTGATCCATCCTGTTGCAGCACAGCAATGCCTGCTGAATCATACCCACGATATTCTAGTAATTTTAAAGATTCTAAAAGCCTATCACTTACATTTTTATTGCTTAAAATCCCAATAATACCACACATTTTATACACCCATTTAATACTTCATTTTTTATTATCATCATGATACAATATCATAAGCTGACGGTCAATAAGTAGTTAATCTGCGCTTAAGCCTTTATCAATTTGATTTTCATGCTTGATTTTCATAGCCATTTTATAAAGATTTAGCTATATAATATGTGAAGATATGTTCTTAGATATCACATAAGGAATATCTAATATCTCATCTTCAAAGACACTGCCGTCCTGGTGATGGGAAGTTAACATCACGAGTTTAGCTAAAAAATCGGACTTTTGTTTCAAAAATATCAGGCGAGACGAAGTTTTTCGCAAAAAATGCGCGATATCTTTTAAATCCTCGTCGAATCTGCTTAACGATAATATCACATCATATTTTCTTTCCAGCTTTTCAACTACATTAAAATTGGCTGGTCTGTTAAATGTTGTGATCTTGTCGGAGTAAAAACATTCAACATTATCACAAAGCAATGAGCTGATATATGCAGCATATCCATCATAGCAATTATAGAGCAAAACATTCGAATTTTTACTAATGCCAGAATATTGTAATGCCAATGCCAAAACATGATTTTGTAAAATGACACCATTTTCATGGTAAAGCATTGCATCAGTATAAAGAAGTGGCATTAAATGTGCTGGGAAAAAATCCTCTTTTTCAGTTTGACTAATATGCATGAGTATTTCTTCATCCAAAACACCCATAGGAGCCAACTGATTGCGCACCATATTAAGTCTCGCTATAGAAGAATCTGTTTGCATAAAAGCCTCACAAATCGTTGTTATCAAAAAATCAGATAATCAAATTGAATTTATTAATCTTGATTTTGTATTTTCCATTGTCCATCAGGTTGCCTACATGCCTTGCCATAAGCAGTTTCAGATTTGCCACCAACATTTATAGTGTGTGTGTATTCCCTGCAATAAAGCATGGAATTATCACGAAATGTTTTGATAGGTTTAATTGACCCAGAAGCCCCTGTATCTGGATTTCTCCAAGCTGAAGAGATGCCTGAGCGATTATGTTCCAAAGCATCATAATGTGCATTTTGCATCATTTTAAGATCCTGATCATCCAATGACTTTCCAAGTGCACCACCTGCAAGAGAGCCAAGCAGAGCTCCAGCTATTATTGCTGCAGTATTTCCAGATCCTTTACCTATTGCTGAACCAAGCATGCCACCTGCAACAGCGCCGCTTGCCCCTAAAATAGCAGTTTTATTAGCTTTACCCGCTTCATTGGTGCATGATGCAAGGATGGAAACTAAAGCAAGGGAGGCGAAAAATTTTTTCAGCTGCATGTGAGATATACTTATGTTTGAAAGATATAACATACCATAGCATGTATCGTGCTATTTGTCAAGTATTTTGACGAGATTTTTTTGGCATTTAGCAAATATATTTTTCCACCTAGATCCACTTTTTTTATGCGCTATCAACTTTTACTGATTTGAGCAGTAGAAGCAGGTTTCGCAGTAATTTTGTCAACAAAAGTCTTCGCCAGCCCGTCTTGGTCTGCATAAGATTTTCGGATTTCTATTGCTTTTGATGCTGCATCTAAACTTACATTAAAAATATTTGATATGAATTCTAAAAAAATATCACATATTCTGCCAATCAAATCCTCTCTAGCGGCATCTTGAGCTTCTTTGATAGCATCATGCGCATTTTGTAACTGAGCTTTGGATGTTTCGTGAAATTTCTTTGCAAGCAGCTCAATGAAGAACGGATGTGTTTTTAGTTCAGTACCAGTTTGAATCATAAATCCTTTCACAATATTGCGGCACAACTCGATATCTTGCTCATCTCTATTTGCAGCGTCTTTGTGATGATATGATTTTTTGATATAATCCATAATCTTGCTTTTGACACCTTCGTTTGGATCTTGCAGATTTGTAAGACTTTTATCCAGTAAATAGAGGAATACTCTAGAGTTGGTAGAATGCTTATCATCATAAGAAAATAAGGCATCAATATATTTATGATTTTCCTTTGGGATCTTGCCATCTTGGTCTGAGATTATGTTTACATACATCTGAATAAGAGGTTTGTTATTTACGGAGTGATGCCTTAAGTAGTATGTATTATTATGTATAAATTCTATATCTATTGCAGGTGTATGCTTAGTCAGTTTAGCGCCATTTTTAAGAAGTATATTGAACATTCTTAATGTGAATGTTGGGATATCAGCACGGCTCTCAAGCGTGTTATCTTGTATATTCGTTCCAACTTTATCCAAAGCTGTGTAGCCCTCATGATCTTGTGCATTGATATCTATCTGACCATCTTCCAATAATTTCTCAACTTCTTCTATACCTGTTAGCGATCCTGCGATATAATGCAAAGGATAATTTTGTTTATATTCTTCTCTTTCTTTCTGAAGATTTTTGGTAAATTCTTCTGCTTTTTTAATACTTGTTGCTTCTTCTTCTGTAATCTCTGTCATTATTGCCATTTTATTACCTTGTTTTGTGTGATATTTTGCTTATATCTTTGATAATAATATAAAAATCTCGAATTTACAAGTAAAAATTTTTATAAATCTGAGAGTAAAACTTCTGCTTGAGTAATGTCATTTATTTAGCCATTTTATAAAGGTTTAGCTATATCGCATCAAATTCCACCAATTCTTGGAAAAATCATCTTTGGCTCAAAGATTGTGTGCCCATTTTCTATTGCAAATTCCCTAGATGCATTAAAAAGCAATCTCTGTGATTTATCAATATTGAGCATATCCAATATATCACTGGCAGAATCCGGCATCAAAGGTTGCAATGTAATTGCAATCACCCGAATGACTTCAGATAAAACATATAAAACTGTATCCATCCTATTAATATCACCAGACTTTTTTAAAACCCAAGGTGCTTGTTTATCAATATATTCATTTGCACTTCTTGCCAAAGAGATAGTGTGCTCAAATGCCCCATGTATTGCATTAATATCAAACTGTTTTCTCATCATATCAACAGTATTATATGCTAAATTTAAAATAATTGCATCTTCTTCACTCAAATTTGCTTTTTGCGAAACCTTTCCAAATGCATTTTTCCAAATAAAAGACAGTACTCTTTGCACTAAGTTACCAATATTATTACATAAATCGCTATTGATACGTGCAATAAAATTTTCCCTGCTATAACTATGGTCATTTCCAAATGGCATCTCTTTCATTAAATAATACCTGACATAATCTAGTCCAAACTCCTCTTTTAATGCAAATGGGTCGATAATATTACCAATAGATTTTGACATCTTCTGCCCATCTACTAACCACCATCCATGAGCAAAAATACGCTTTGGCAATTCCAAATTCGCTGCCATCAAAAATGCAGGCCAATATACTGCATGAAATCGCAAAATATCTTTCCCAACAATTTGCAAATCAGGTGGCCAAAATTTCTCCAACTGCTGATGTTTGATAGCAGAATAATAATTAAATAATGCATCAAGCCAAACATAAATAATGTGCCCCTCAGCAAATGGCACATCAATTCCCCACTTAAAACTCGACCTTGAAATGCACAAATCTTTTAAACCAGACTTCACAAATGATTTT
>JACCDK012195114.1_pt1 | contig 13653 bp, 13 predicted proteins | sample 7445871 | NCBI WGS metagenome assembly JACCDK01 (sample SAMN15323436, study PRJNA562643) | freshwater metagenome | isolation source: river surface water | place: USA:Blue River Watershed | collected 2017-08-15 | reverse complement strand
TCAAAATGAAAGAACAGAAAGCCCGCGTGGTAGACGCCCTGCACGCCTCCCGCGCTTCTGTGGAAGAAGGCGTCGTGGCTGGTGGTGGCGTGGCTTTGCTGCGCGCACGTCAGGCTGCTGGCACCATCAAAGGTGACAACGCTGACCAAGACGCCGGCATCAAACTGGTGCTGAAAGCCATCGCAGCGCCTCTGCGCGAGATCGCGTACATCGCCGGCGGCGAGCCATCGGTCGCGGTGACTGCTGTGTTGGCCGGTTCGGGCAACTACGGCTTCAACGCTGCCAACGACACCTACGGCGACATGATCGAAATGGGCATCCTGGACCCCACCAAAGTGACACGCACTGCCTTGCAAAATGCAGCGTCCGTGGCCTCTTTGATGCTCACCACAGAGTGCATGGTTTCGGAAGCCCCGAAAGACGACGCCCCAGCTGGCGGCGGCATGCCTGACATGGGCGGCATGGGTGGCATGGGCGGCATGGGCATGTAATTGCCCCGCTGTCTGGACTGAGGGTTTACACCCTCACCCGGCCAAAACAAAGCCCCGCAAGGTTCGCGCCTTGCGGGGCTTTCTTCATGAAGGCAGTTCAAGGCCTGCGAACGGTAGCCGCCGCCTGGCCGACCGGTGTGGGTCTACGAGGCTTGATCGCGGCGAGGACGCCGCTCCCAAAGTGGAGGGCCCTGCAAACTTCACTGGGCCAATTCAAAGGCTCACAGAGCCGCAGCCTCGATCTTCAGCACCCAGTAAGCGCCTTTGTCCTGCACGGCCTGAAAGCGGACTTTTTGCCCAACTTGCAAGGCATCAAGTTGGCCCGGCTCTTTGACCTGGAACACCATGCTCATGGGCGGCATGTCCAGATTTTTGATCTCGCCGTGCTTGAGTGCCACCTTGCCCGCAGCTTGGTCGATGCGCCTCACTTCTGCTGTGGCCCAAGGCAACGCGGCAGCGTCACCGCTCACGCGCTGCAGACCATCATGCTGCGCCATGCGGCGCACCCCCGGGTAGTGTTGAAAACTTTTCGTGCTGCCGTCTTTCTGAACCAGCAGCACGTCGTAGGCGTCTTTGCGGCCTTTGTATTCAGGGCCGTCCATACCAGGGCTGCCAATGGGCATGCCTGGCACCGACAAGCCCAAAGCCACAGGCCGCGCCTTGAGCAGGCGGTGGATGTCGGCAGCGGGCACATGGCCCTCAATCACATAGCCGCCCACACTGGCGGTGTGACAAGAACCGAGCTGCTCGGGCATGCCCAGCCGCTTGCGGGCGGCGGTGTTGCCCACATCGCGCACCTCGACCTTGAAACCACTGGCCTGCAGGTGTTCCACCCAAAGTTGGCAACAACCGCAGTTGGGATCTTTCCAGACCTGCACGGTGGTGGCCTGCGCCAGCGCGGTGCGCTCAAAACCGGTGAGGGCCAACACGGCGGCCGCAGCCAACCAATGACGTCGAGGCAAGGTATTGGGTTTGGAATTTTTCATGACTTGGCTCCCTGACTTGACGGTGATCAGTCGGCGTATTTTTAAATGATAAACCCTGTACCCCAAGACTCGGGGGTTCGGCTCCCAAAGACCGTCCGGGGACGGCACTCACACAAAGGCGTGCAAGCGACCACGTGCATCGTAGGTGGTCAAAAAAGGTTGTGCGTTTCGCACCGATGCCTGAGTCGTGGTGATGTGAATCAAGGGCTTCACAAACCTGGCGGGAGGTGGAGCGTACCTGCTGAGATCGTAAGCACGTCGCCGCTCGGGCTGGCTCAAAACGCTGTAGGCCTGGTTGATGCGCGCCATCTTGGCCACCCACAGGGCGGACGCGCCAGCTTGGCGATCGGGGTGGTAACGCTGAGCCAATGCGCGAAAGGCGGCCCTGATGACTTCAGGTTCGGCTTGCGGTGTGACACCGAGTTCAGCGTAAAGGTCCATGGGCTTGTCCATGGCCAAATCATAAAATATGAATACGTTTAAACTAAATAAAAATGCAATTTAATCGTATCAAATTGTTAAAAGTTGCCTTTTTCATACCAATCCAAGCGCACGCTTTGCAGCAAGGCAGCGCTCGAAGCATCCAGCCCCGCCGTCTCACCGGACAGGATGCGGGCATGGATGTCTTTGGCCAGCACCTTGCCCAGCTCCACGCCCCACTGGTCAAAGCTGTTGATGCCCCAGACCGAACCGCTGACGAACACACGGTGCTCTTGCAGGGCGATCAGCGCGCCCAGGCTGGCAGGCGTGAGTTCATCGAGCAACAAAAAGGTGCTGGGTCGGTTGCCAGTGAAGTGCTTATGTCCCCCCTCGTCGGCTTGGCCGAGCATCAGCGCCTGCGACTGCGCGATCGCATTGGCCAACAGCAGTTCGTGGTGGTCGGCCAGCTGGTGCGTGGGCTTTTTGACAGCGATGAACTCCACCGGAACCACCTCCGTGCCCTGGTGCAGCATCTGAAAATAAGCGTGCTGTCCGTTGGTACCCGGCTCGCCCCACAGCACAGGTGAAGTGCCATACGGCAGCGCGTGCCCGTTGCGGTCCACGCGCTTGCCGTTGCTCTCCATCTCCAACTGCTGTAAGTAGGCAGGCAAGCGGCGCAAAGCACTGTGATAAGGCGCAATCGAGCGGCTGGTGTAGTGCAAAAAGTTGCGGTACCAGACGTCCAGCAAACCCAGGCGCACAGGCAAGTTGGCCTCCAGCGGCGCAGATTGAAAATGCTGGTCCATGGCGTGCGCCCCGGCCAACAGATCCCGAAAGCCCTGCGCCCCGATGGCGATGGCCAATGGCAATCCAATGGCGGACCACAATGAATAGCGCCCGCCCACCCAATCCCAAAAGCCGAAGGTGGTGGTGATGCCCATCTCGGCCGCAGCCGCCACGTTGGTGGTCAGCGCCGCAAAGTGGCGCGACACATCTTGACCGCCTTGTGCCCGAAACCAAGCCAGAGCCGAGCGGGCGTTGGTCATGGTCTCGATGGTGGTGAAGGTTTTGGACGCGATCAGGAACAGCGTGTTTTCGGGCTTCAGGCCTTTGAGAACTGCCGCCAGTTCATGGCCATCCACATTGGACACAAAGTGAAAACGCTTGCCCTGCATCACAAAGTCTTGCAACGCGAGCACCGCCATCTGCGGCCCCAGGTCCGAGCCGCCAATGCCGATATTGACCACATCGGTGATCTGCGCATCGGTGCGAATGCTTTCGGCATACGCCAGCATGGACTTCAAGGTGTCGTGCACTTGCTGCAAAGGCGCGGCCAGATCTCCAGACAAGGTGCCTTCGGGCTGGCGCAGAAGCCAGTGCATCACAGAACGGCCCTCGGTGTTGTTGATGGGCTCACCCCGGAACATGGCGTCGCGGTGCAAGGCCAGGCCGGTTTGGCGGGCCAACTCGGTCAACAATGCTTGTGTGGCGGCATCGGTGTGGTTTTTGGACAGGTCAGCCAAAACATGCGGCGCAACAAGGCTCAGGCTTCGTACGCGCTCGGGGTCCTGGGCAAAGGCAACTCTCAAGTCAAAGCGATGGAAGGTGTCTGCATGCGCCTGCAAGGCTTTCCACGCGGGGGTTTGATCGCAGCGCACCTCAGACCTTTTGCATCAGCACTTCAAGTTTGACCGCATCGGCGCAAAAAGCGCGGATACCTTCAGCCAGTTTCTCGGTGGCCATGGCATCTTCATTGAGCGCCAAACGGAAGGACGCCTCGTCATAGCGCACCGCTGGCAAATCCAAGGCTTGAGCGGCAGCCGCGTTCAGCGCCTGGCTCAGTGGTGCCTCGGTCGCAGCCAACTGGGCCAGCAGCTCGGGACTGATGGTCAAGAGGTCACAACCGGCCAAGGCCGTGATTTGTCCAATATTGCGAAACGATGCCCCCATCACCTCGGTGGCGATGCCGTGCTTTTTGTAGTGGTTGAAGATGGCCCGCACCGACTGCACGCCGGGATCGTTCGCGCCTGACATGGCCGTTTCGTCCCACCCAGCGCCAGCAGTCTTTTTGTACCAGTCGTAAATGCGGCCCACAAAGGGAGAGATCAATTGCACCTTGGCCTGGCCACAAGCGACAGCTTGGCAAAAAGCGAACAACAGCGTCAAGTTGCAGCGGATACCTTCGCGCTCCAGCTCGGCCGCTGCCTGGATGCCTTCCCATGTCGCAGCGATCTTGATCAGTACCCGCTCACGCGAGATACCTTGCGCTTGGTAAAGCGCCATGATGCGCCGCGCACGCGCCACTGTGGCCACGGTGTCAAAGCTCAAGCGAGCATCCACCTCGGTCGACACGCGGCCCGGAATGGTCTGCAAAATCTCGCAGCCAAAACGCACCAGCAAATGGTCCATCACCACGTCCAGCGGCTGGCCCCGGTGTGCAGCCACGGCCTCGGCCAGCAGGGGTGCGTATTCGGGTTTTTGCACAGCCTTCAAGATCAGCGATGGATTGGTCGTCGCATCTTGTGGCTGGAACTGGGCCAATTGTTTGAAGTCACCGGTATCGGCCACCACGGTGGTGAATTGTTTGAGGGCGTCGAGTTGGTTCATGGGGGATTTGTCAAAACAGGCTTGAATTATCGATGAAACAAAGTTACATTACAAATCAATTTTCATGTAACCCAAGAACAACATGGCTTTTGATCTGGTTTTCTTCGGCGGCACGGGCGATCTGGTCTGGCGCAAACTCATGCCCGCACTGTTTCAAGCCTTTCGCCACGACACCCTGCCTGAAGGCGGGCGCATCATCGGCGTGGGCCGCGACGACCTGAGCGACGAACAATACCGCCAGCAAATCCAGTCTCGCTTCGAACAAGTCGAAGGCGACAAACGGCCCAAGCCCGAAGAATTCGCCCGCTTTGCCAGCTTGCTGTGCTATGTGCGCATGGACCTGTCCAAGCCCGAATCTTATGCCGCCCTGTCTGCCCGGCTGGCCGAGCGCGAGACCGACCATGTGGTGATGTACCTGTCCACCGCCCCAAGCCTGTTCACCACCGTGTGCGAGCAACTCGCCGCCAATGGTCTGAACACACCCCGAACCCGCATCGTGTTGGAAAAACCGCTGGGCCAAGACCTGGCCTCCAACCGCTCCATCAACGAGGCTGTGGGCAAGGTCTTCAAAGAACAGCAAATCTTTCGCATCGACCACTACCTGGGCAAACCGGCGGTGCAAAACCTGTTTGCCATGCGCTTTGGCAACGCTTTGTTTGAGCCTCTGTGGCGGCGCGAGCACATCGCCAACATCCAGATCACCATGGCCGAAGAACTGGGCGTGGAAAAACGCGGCGGCTTTTACGAGACCACCGGCGCGCTGCGCGACATGGTGCAAAACCACGCCCTGCAGTTGCTGTGCGCCATCGCCATGGAGCCGCCCATCAACGCCCACGCCGACGCCATACGCGACGAAAAGCTCAAGGTGCTGCGGGCCCTCAAGCGCTGGACGCCAGACACCCTGAGCCAACACGTCATTCGCGGGCAATACAACGCCGGCAATGTGGAAGGCAAGGCTGTGCCCGCCTACCGCGATGAACCCGGCGTGAGCACCACCAGCAGCACCGAAACCTTTGTGGCCCTGCGCACCGAAATCGCCAACTGGCGCTGGGCGGGCGTGCCCTTTTACATCCGCACCGGCAAGCGCATGGCCTCACGCGAGGCGCACATCCAGATCAATTTCCGCCCCACCCCACACGAAATTTTCAAAAGCCCCGTAGGCCAGGTGAACAAATTGGTGATCCACCTGCAACCCAAAGACGGCCTGGAGCTGCACCTGTTTGCCCAGGGCCAAAGCAAGCGCGGCCAGGGCAGTGGCGGCGCAACGCTCAGTCCGGTGCACCTGGACCTGGACTTTGACAAACGCTTTGGCAGCGAACGCGTGGGCGCTTATGAGCGCTTGCTGCTGGACGTCTTGGACGGTCGATTGAACTTGTTTGTGCGCAGCGACGAGCAAGAAGAAGCCTGGCGATGGGTCGAACCCATCCTTGAACACTGGAAAAACGACCCCACCGGTCCACGTCCCTACGCCGCAGGCACTTGGGGGCCCAGCGCATCCAGCGCCATGATCGCCCGTGACAGCTTTTGCTGGTCTGAAGAAATCTGACAAGGAGTTTCACCATGCTCGACCGAATCAAAGCCTGCCTGCCCTCCCTGGCTCCGGCCGAGCAACGCGTGGGCAAGCTGGTGCTGGCCGACCCCCGCGCCTTTGCCAAGCTGCCGGTGACCGAGTTGGCCGACCGTGCCCATGTGAGCAAACCCACCGTGGTGCGCTTTTGCCGCAGCGTCGGTTATGACGGGTTGTCCGACTTCAAGCTCAAGCTGGCCGGCAGCGTCAGCGAAGGCGTGCCCTTCATCCACCGCAGCGTCGACGCGGACGACAAGACCAGCGACATCGCGGTCAAGGTCATCGACAACACGGTCGCCGCTTTCCTCAAGTACCGCAACGACGCCAGCTCGTTTGCACTCGAACACGCCGCCCAGGCCCTGGCCGACACCCACCGAAGTGGTCGCCGCATCGAGTTCTACGGGGTGGGCAATTCAGGCATCGTCGCGCAGGACGCGCAGCACAAGTTCTTCCGTCTGGGGCTGCACACCATCGCCTACAGCGATGGCCACATGCAGGTCATGAGCGCCTCCATGCTGCAGCCTGGCGATTGCGCGGTCATCATCTCCAACTCGGGCCGCACCCGTGACCTGATGGACGCCTGCGACATCGCCAAAAAGCGCGGCGCCACCACCATCGTCATCACCGCCAGCGGCTCGCCCCTGGCCGGCAGCGGCCACATCCACCTCACGGCCGACCACCCCGAAGGCTACGACAAATACAGCCCCATGGTCTCGCGCCTGCTGCACCTGCTGATCATCGACATCCTGGCCACCACCGTGGCCCTGCGGATAGGCGAAAAGCTGCAACCCATGCTGCGCGAAATGAAGAACAACCTGCGCAACAAGCGCTACACCTGAGGCCAGCGCAGAGCCAGCGAGGTGCCCCTGCCGTCTTGCACCGGGCTGCGCAGCACCACCTGCGCGCCATGCTGGCGCGCGATTTCCTGCACGATGGCCAAGCCCAGCCCACTGCCGCTGACCCCCGGTGGGCAGGCGCGGTAGAACCGTTCGAAGACATGGGCCTGATGCTCCGCTGCGATGCCCGGGCCGTTGTCTTCCACCTCGACCCCCTGCGCATTCACGCGCACGGTGATGCGCACGCCCGGTCCCCCGTGGTGCATCGCGTTGTCGATGAGGTTGGACACCGCCTCCTGCAGCAGCACCGCATTGCCCTGCACCCACAGGCTGCCGGTCAGGGCTTCGAAACCCAGATCGTCCCCGCGTTCGTGGGCACGCCAGGAGTGGTCTTCGGTCACCTGCCTGAGCAGGGGCAGCAGATCCACCCGGCTCATGCGCTCCATGTCGGGTCCGTGTTCGGCGCGGGTGAGCGCCAGCAGCTGGGCCGTCAGACGTACCGCATCGTCGGTGGTGCGCAAGGCCGCCTGCAACACCGGATCGGCCACCGCTCCGTGCTGGCGTTCGAGCAGGCCCAGCTGGGTCTTGAGGGCAGTGAGCGGCGTGCGCAACTGGTGCGCGGCGTTGTCCAGAAAGCGCTTGCGGATCCCGATCAGGCGGCCCAGCCGCTGCATGTAGCCGTTGATCGCCGCCACCAGCGGCTGCAGCTCTTGCGGCCAGCCGCCGCCCGAGAGCGGCTGAAGATCGTCATCGTCCTTGCCTTCGATGATCTGACGCAGGCGCTGCAGAGGCTGCACCACCAGCCGCACCGCCAGCAACACCAGCAAGGCCACCGCCACCAGCAGCAAGGCCTGGCTGCCCAAGGTCTCGCGCAGGATGGTCTCGATCAGGTCATCGCGGGTCTCGCGGGTCTCCACCACGGTCACATGCACCACCCGGTCCTCGCGGTCGGCCTGGTGCAAGACATGGGCCAGCCGGGCCAGCCGCACCGGCGTGCCCCGATACTGGGCATCGGCAAAATCCACCAACGCGAAAAAATGCACCTGGGCGGGCTGGCCCGGCAGGCGCGGCAGATCGGTGGCACCCAGCAAATGGGCGCCGTCGTTGCCAGTGACCTGGTAGAACAGGCGCGAGCCGGTATGGTTCTCAAACAGGTAGCCGGTGCCCGGACGCATGTGCAGCTGCAGCTGCCCGTCGCGCCACTTGAGGTCCTCGGCCAAGGTGCGGGCGGTCAGGTAGAGCGAGCGGTCGTAGGCGTCGTTGGCCGCATGCACCGCCCGCTCGTAGCCAAACCAGGCCTGCCCGGCCACCAGCAGCAGCAAGGGCAGCAGCAGCAAGGCCAGTAGCCGCCAACGCAAGGAATGGCCAGGGGTTTCAGCCATGCGATCCCGCCGCAGCCAGCATGTAACCCATGCCCCGCAAGGTGACGACACGCACGCCGGACTCGCCCGTCCGCTGCTCGAGCTTGCGTCGCAGCCGGTGGATCAGCACCTCCACCGCCTCCAGTTCGACCGACTCCTCGCCAAAGACCTGCGCGTGCAGCTTGTCCTTGGCCACCGGCCGCTGCGGTGAAGCGAGCAGACCGCGCAGGGCCGCCACCTCCCGCGGCGTCAGGGCCAGGGGCTGGCCTTGCCAAAGCACCTCCCCGGAGTCGGGCAAGAGCTCGAGCGCCCCCAGACGCAGCGCCACCGATTTCATGCGGCCCGGACGCCGCAGCAAGGCCTGCAGGCGGGCTTCGAGTTCCCCCAGGTCAAAGGGCTTGGCAAGGTAATCGTCGGCCCCCAACTGCAGGCCCAGCACCCGGTCGGCCACCGCGGCGCGGGCGGTCAGCACCAGCACCGGCACCCCGTCCCCCTGGGCACGCAGGGTCTGCAGCACCTGCAGGCCGTCCTTGCCGGGCAGCTGCAAATCGAGCACGACCACATCAAAACCATGGCCGGGCGCCAGTGCTGCCAGCGCCGCCAGCCCATCGCCGACGTGCACCACCTCCAGGCCCGATTGGCGCAGGGCGGTGGCCAGCCACAGGGCGATGTCCGGCGTGTCCTCCACCAGCAGGAGGCGGGGCTTGAGGGTATTCACGGGGCAGGATTGACAGGAAATTGAAAGCCGCAGAGCCAGGATGGAACCGAGAATGGTTGTGATGGCCTGGCCCGTCCACTTTCATTTTCACACAGGAGACCTTCCATGAACCTCAGCAAACGCGACTTCCTCGGCCTGGGTGCCGCCGCCGGCGCCGGCCTGGTGCTGCCCGCCTGGGCCCAGGGCAAGCCCCTGTTTGACACGATCAACATGTTCGTGCCCGCGGCCCCGGGCGGCGGCTGGGACGGCACCGCCCGCGCCATCGAGCGCGCGGCCAAAGCCGCCGGTCTGGTGGGCAACATGGCCTTCGAGAACGTCGGTGGTGCTGGCGGCATGGTCGGCCTGCCCCGCTTCGTCAACCAGCGCAAGGGCCAGGCCAACAGCCTCATGGTCGCCGGTTCGGTGATGATCGGCGCCGGTATTGCGAACAAGAGCCCGATCACCATCAAGGACGTGACCCCGATCGCGCGCCTGACCGAAGAGGCCGGCGTCATCGTGGTGCCTGCGGCCGGCAAGATCAAGACCTGGAAAGAACTCGAAGCGGCCCTCAAGGCCAACCCCAAGGCCGTCTCGGTGGCGGGGGGCAGCGCGGGTGGCACCGACCACCTGATCCTGGGCATGGTGATCAAGGCCCTGGGCAAGAACCCGCGCGATGCCGCCTATGTGGCCTTCGCTGGGGGCGGCCCCGCCAATGCCGCCATCCTGGGCAACCAGGTGGTCGCCGGCATCTCGGGCTACTCCGAATTCGAAGAGCAGATCAAGGCCGGCAAGATGATCCCGCTGGCCGTCTCCGGCAAGCGCCGCATTCCTGGCGTGAATGTGCCCACCCTGCCCGAACTGGGCGTGAACGTGACCGAGTCGAACTGGCGCGGCGTGTTTGCCGCCCCGGGCATCAACGACAAGCAGCGCGAAGCCCTGATCGACTTCATGACCAAAGTCAGCCAGTCGCCCGCCTGGAAGCAGGAATTGGAGACCCGCAAGTGGACCGATGCCTTCATGACCGAGCGCCCTTTCGAGCGTGACATCGCCAAGGACATTGCAGACAAAGAAGTGCTGATGAAGGAACTGGGCCTGGCATGACGCCGCTGCGCATCGCCTTCTTGCTCGCCGCCCTGTGCGGCGTGGCCGCCTGGCAGGTCAGCGTGATCCCGCAGTCGCTCATGCAGATGACGGTCGGGGCCACGCTGGTGCCGGCCGCCGTCGTGGCCGGGCTGGCGGTGCTGGCGCTGCTGTACGGCATCAGCGCCTGGCGCGGCGGCCAGGCCGATGAAAGCCTGCAGGAAGACCAAAGCCCCTTGCCGGGCGCCAACCGGCGCCTGCTCTTTCTTCTCGGCGGCGGGCTGGCCTTCATGGGCCTGGTGGTGCCGCTGGGCTTCATCCTGCCGGCCACCCTGTGCGGCATGGGTGTGGCGCGTGCTTTCGACGCCCCGCTCAACCTCCAGTCCTTCACCCTCTGCGGCCTGATCGCCACCGTGTTCTGGGGGGTCTTTGCCCACGTGCTGGGCGTGGGGCTTGGCCCGGGCCTGCCCTGGCTGATCTGAGCCACCGGAGTCGCTGATGTCTTCAATCGATGCCCTGCTGGCAGGCTTTGCCAACGCCCTGCAACCCATGACCCTGATGTGGGGTTTCGTGGGCTGCTTTGTGGGCACCCTGGTCGGCGTACTGCCCGGCATCGGCCCGGCACTCACCATCGCCCTGCTGCTGCCCCTGACCTACCATGTGCCGGCCACCAGCATGTTCGTGATGTTCGCGGGCATCTACTACGGCGCGGCTTATGGCGGCTCCACCACCTCCATCCTGATCAAGACGCCCGGCGAGGCGTCGTCCATGATGACCGCTCTGGAGGGCAACAAGATGGCCCGGCGGGGTCGTGCCGGCCAGGCGCTGGCCACGGCCGCCATCGGCAGTTTTGTGGCCGGCACCATCGGCACCCTGGCCCTGACCTTCTTTGCGCCCATGGTGGTGGAGGCGGCCCTGGCCTTCGGGCCGGCCGAATACTTCAGCCTGATGGTGCTGTCGGTGGTGGCGGTGTCCGCCGTGCTGGGCAACTCCATGCTGCGCGGCCTCATCGCACTGGCCGTGGGTGCGCTGCTGGGCTTGGTCGGCATCGACCTGCAGACCGGGCAACCGCGCTTCACATTCGGTCAAGCTTCTTTGCTGGACGGCATTGAGGTGACCGTGGCCGCCGTCGGCATCTTCGCCGTAGGCGAAGCGCTGTACCTGGCCTGGCAGGGCCGCGAATCCAAGGGTGGCGAGGTGATGAAACTCTCGGGCAGCCTGTGGATGAGCAAAAGCGACTGGGCCCGCTCGTGGAAAGCCTGGTTCCGTGGCGCGTTCTACGGCTTTCCGATTGGCGCCATGCCTGCGGGCGGCGCCGAACTGCCCACGCTGCTGTCTTACTACACCGAGAAAAAACTCAGCAAGCACCCCGAAGAATTCGGCCAGGGCGCCATCGAGGGCGTGGCCGGTCCAGAGGCCGCCAACAACGCCGCGGCAGCGGGTGTGCTCATGCCCCTGCTGACCCTGGGCATCCCGACCTCGGCCACGGCCGCCATCATGCTCTCGGCCTTCGAGGGCTATGGCATCCAGACCGGCCCCCAGCTGTTCGCTTCGCAAAGCAGTCTGGTGTGGACCCTGATCGCCAGCCTCTACATCGGCAACGTCATCCTGCTGGTGCTCAACCTGCCGCTGGTGGGTCTGTGGGTCAAACTGCTCAAGATCCCGCCGCCCTGGCTGTATGCCGGCATCATCGTCATCTCCACCGCCGGGGTCTACGGCGCGGGCAACTCGGTCTTCAACGTCGGCCTGCTGTATGTGTTTGGCCTGATCGGCTATGCCATGCGGCGTTTTGACTTTCCGGCCGCACCGCTGATCGTCGGTCTGATCCTCGCCCCCATGGCCGAACAGTCCATGCGCCAGGCCCTGACCATCAGCATGGGCGAATGGAGCACCTTCGTCACCCGCCCCCTGTCGGCCTCGCTGCTGGCCATCGCCGCCCTGCTGCTGATCGGCCCGCCGCTGTGGCGCAAGCTCAAGTCAGGCTGACGCTTCCAGCTGGGCGCAGTGCCCGTCAGCGGGCCGCCCTGCGGCTTTGCAGCATGGCCACGTTCATCTCGCCATCGAGCGCCGAGGTGCTCAGCGCACTGTGCGATCTCCGATCCAGCGTTGCGACGAGGTGGTTGTTCATGCCGGCCTTCGCCTCACTGTCTGCCAAATGACAGCTTGTGGTTCGCGATCCGGCGCCTCGGTGGCAACATGGCGATCTCTACGTTTGCTCCATCCGAAACTGAGGTCATGCGCCATGACGCACCACACTCGCCCCGTTGATGCCCGAGGCTCTGTCGGCCTGCTCTTCCTGTCCCTGGCCACCGCCCTGCTGTTGGGAGGCTGCGCCATCGCCCCAAAAGAGGCGGCGCCCAGCGCCTCGGCTTGCCCCGCCGGCGTGCCCGCGGGCACCCGCTGTCTGCGCGGACAGGACTCGGCCGGTTCCCACTATTTGATCGCCATGCCTGCGCAGTGGACGGGTGTGCTGGTGGTGCACGCCCATGGGGGACCCGTATTGGGTGAGCCCAAGGCTTCCCGGGCCGAGGAAGACATTCAGCGCTGGTCGATCACGGTGGCACAAGGTCATGCTTGGGCAGGCTCGGTGTTCCGCCAGGGGGGCTTTGCCGTCACCACCGCGGCCGAGGACACCGAACGTGTGCGCCGCATCTTCATCGACCATGTGGCGCAACCCCGGCGTACCTTGCTGCACGGGCAGTCCTGGGGGGCGATGGTGGCCACCCGGGCGGCTGAGATGTACCCCCGGTCGTGGGAAGGCATCTTGCTGACCAGCGGCGTGGTGGCTGGACCCACCACCTACGATTTCCGGCTGGATTTGCGCGCCATCTACCAACACCTGTGCGGCAACCACCCCCGACCCGAGGAACCCCAGTACGCCCTGTCCCTGGGCTTGCCAGAAGGCAGCACCCTCAGCAATGCCGAACTGACCGCACGGGCCAACGAGTGCCTGGGACTGAACCGGCCGGCCGCGCAACGCACGCCCGAGCAGGCTCGCAAGATCAAGACCATTGTGGACGTGCTGAAGATCCCGGAAAACTCGATCGTCGGGCACCTCAACTGGGGCACTTTCATGCTGCGTGATGTAGTCACCAAGAGCGGGGGTGCCAGCCCGTTTGGCAACGATGCGGTCAGGTACCAGGGCAGTGCGGACGATGCCGCCCTCAATGCCGCCGTGCCGCGCTTCAAGGCCGACGCCCAGGCCAGCGACCGATTTGACGCCGACGCGAACCACCGCGGGCGCTTCAAGGTGCCGGTATTGACCACCCACGGTATCCGCGATTCCACCGTGTTTGTCGAGGGCAACGACACCCTGCGCCAGCGCATGGTTGCGGCCGGCAACGGTGATCGCCTGGTGCAGACCTATGTGGATTCGGGCGAGCACAGCTACCTGGGCGATGCCATCTACCCGCCGCTGTTTGAAGCCTTGCTCCACTGGGTCGAGAAGGGCGACAAGCCCACGCCCGCCGCCATCGCGCAGCGCTGCGTGAGCCTGCTGCCAGCGCAACCCTCGCAGTGCCGTTTCCTGCCCGATTACGTGCCACGCCCCCTGGCCACGCGGATCGCACCGCGCTGACCAGTAAGCGGGGCATCACTGCTGAGGAATG
>JACCDK010852674.1_pt1 | contig 13663 bp, 13 predicted proteins | sample 7445871 | NCBI WGS metagenome assembly JACCDK01 (sample SAMN15323436, study PRJNA562643) | freshwater metagenome | isolation source: river surface water | place: USA:Blue River Watershed | collected 2017-08-15 | reverse complement strand
TGGCGGGCTAGAAGATTCTAGATCGCAAACCGCCTAAATTTCCCAAGAGCAAGCCGATCAAGTACTTGGGCCCCAGTTCATTATTCTAAATGTTGAGACATCTTCTTTTACCGAGAGTTTTCAGAACCTCTGTGCTAAAGGCTCCGGAATTAGAACCTGCTAGGTTGTCCCACTATGCCCCTTCGACCCAAAGCGAACGGTCGCGGCGCTGCCTTGGGCGGGCGGTAATGCAGCGGAAGCGGCCGGTCGTGAAACGCAATCAATTTTGGTTTGTCAATAGTATCGGTTACTCAAACACACCCTACGATACTTCGGTATGACTGATATGCCGTGTATCTGTAAACCAGAAATATTCGAAGGGGGTCCTGTCCTGATTCGCAACGAACTGGTCGAGCAGTTAACAGTCACAGAGCGATTTACGCAGACTTAAATTTGGATTCTTGGTGGTCGCTTTCGAAATTCTTTAAAAAATCTGACAGTGATTGATTGAACTCATCTGGTTGATCCCTGTGCACACCATGTCCTGCATCCGCTATTCTCACAATCTGTGCCGACGAAATTAGACGAGTCAAGCTATAAAAAACACACTGATGAATGTCTGGACTGTCATGGCCACTGGTCAGCAAAATCGGCATTTTCAACCCCCTTAACGCCTCATCACCAGGTATCGGGAAAGGCTCGGAGGCTTCACATATAGCGCGCATCGCGGGAGCATTTTTGATGCGTTTTTCGAGGCCTTCTGGCGAAGTATCTTTTTGAATCTGGCCTCCATTAATGCCGGTCGTCAAAATACGGACAGCTTCTCGCTCGTCACCGTTCACATAAGCTTCGGCACCTATTGCCAACACCGCTTCAAAGTCTCTACGAGCTTGTGTACCACCTGGCGCTTGGTCGGCTAGACCTAGAAGTGGAGGCTCTGTTAATGCCATGGCTTGTATACGTTCTGGAGCTTGCAATGCGAGCATCAAGGCGGTGTAAGCGCCGTATGAGGTACCCACCAAAATAGCTTTCGGTAATTTCCAGATATCCAGCAAGGTCAACAAATCTTGGGCGTCCTGAGCAACCGCATGCTCACGCCAGTGGTTGCGGTTGGGCCAGCTGAATCTTCGGCTGTATGAAAAGCACCGATAAGTATTTGTGAAGTGCTGCCATTGAGGCGCCCAAGATGTCCAATCACCAAAGCCGCCGTGTATGAAAACGATCGGATAGCCCTGTCCAGCAGTCACATAGTGGAATTCGGTTCCATCTGCCGTTACAGCGCGTTCAAGCGGCAAGGACTCGATAGTGTGATTCATGCTTAGTCGAGCTTAGTGCTATCGATGAGCGTCTTAAGACGTCGGTACTCTTGAGCCATGAATTGGCTGGTTTGCATCGGTGTCTGGATATCGGGAATCATGAATCCTGCCCGCAGCTCATCTGATCGGAAAACTGGATCGGCCATGATTTTTCCAAGTGCGTCTCTAAAGCGCTGGCTTACAGCGGGTGGCAAGCCTTTGGGTGCCACCACGGCCACCCACAAATCAGCATTCACCCCCTTTAGCATTTGGCCTTCGTTGACTGTCGGAATGTCTGGCGCACCGGAATGCCGACGATCCGAGAGCACACCAATGGCTTTGAGTTTGCCTGCACGGATTTGTGGAAGCACAGAGGACAGAGCGATGGTACCCAGCTGTATTTGGCCCCCAAGCAAGTCTGTGACCAGCGGTGCGCCTGCTTTGTAAGGCACCGTCTGAATTTTGAAATCTCCCGCATCTGCCAGCAAATTAGCGCCAAAGGTCTGCATGGTTGCCTGGCCTGGAACTCCTATCTGAATAGGGGCAGCGGCTGAGCGCGCCATCCTCACGAGTTCATCGGCATTTTGGGCTGGAAAGGATGGATGAGCCACCAGCACTGTCATATCCAGACCCGTGCGCGCCAGCGGTGTGAAATCGTCCAAGGTGTAACCGGGCTTCATCACTGCCTGCCCAATTACCAGGTCGTTGTTCGTGCCGAGCATGATCGTGTAGCCATCGGCCTGCGAGCGCAGCAATCGCTTAGCTCCCAGTGTTCCAGATGCGCCTGCAACGTTCTCGATTACAAACGTTTGACCCAGCTGCTTTTCAAGTTGTTTGGCAATCGATCGAGCGGCACGGTCAGTTGCCGCACCAGCCGCAAAGGGCACAACCATGGTCATGGGCTTTGCCGGGAAAGTTTCGGCTTTTGCCAGTCCACTGCCCAACGTCAGCGAAACTGCCAGTAACCCCAACTTGCGACGCGAAAATGAATTGAACATGAATGGTCTCCTTTAATGATGTGGACGAAGCTTATGCTGCAAGTCATAGGTGGTCTAATAGAATAAGGTGCTCTCTCATAAGGTTTACCTATACCCATCATGATCCTTTCCGCTACAGTCATTCGCAATCGCCTACTGACCAAGGTGCGACTGCGTCATCTGCTCCTTTTTCAGAAAGTGCTCGAACTGGGCTCATTGCGTCTAGCTGGACAGGCCATTGGCATGACGCAACCCTCCGCCACAGAGGCACTTGCAGAGCTGGAGAGATTGCTGGGATGCTCCTTGTTTTTGCGACATACCAAAGGTATGGCACCCACTGATAATGCGTTGGCATTGGCACCGATGGTGAACCGTATGCTGGCTTTGGTGGACGACAGTGCCACGGTCCTCTCAGCGATGGACGATAGTTCTCGCTCTATGGTCAGCATAGCTTCTATTTCTGCAGCCATTACTGGTTTACTAGGCGATGCTTTGTCGGTCTTTTGCCAAAAGCATCCGCACATCACAATTCAGTTGCAGGAGGCCGATGCACGTCGTCAGTTCAGCCTGATTGCAGCCCATGAGATTGATGTTGCTGTGTGTCGCCAACCAGAGTTCCCCCCTGAGGGTTGGACGTTTTTACCCTGGATGCCCGATCGGTTGGTGATTGTTTGCAACAGTGGACACCCGTTGGCACAACGAAAAGTCATTAGCCAGCAGGATTTGTTGAATTGTGTGTGGATGGTGTCACCCACAGGTGTGATTGCTCGCCAGGCCTTCGACCAGTTGTTTGAGACAGCGCCCAAGCCTCCAAAAATGCATGGCATCGTCTCATCTGCTGCCTCAGTGGTGTTGCACCAGTTGCTGCGGGAAAACTTGTTGACCATCGTGCCAAAAAGTTTGGTCAGCAAACAATTAGTACAAGGTGAGCTTTTAGAGTTGCCATTAGCCAGCCCCATTTCGGTCAGTGACATAGGTTTGCTCGTACCTGCGGCGGATCATTCGCCAGCTTTGCATACATTGGTGCATTTTTTGCAAAGTTCATACATGCACCACGCATGACCAAATAGATATTTTTTGAAAACTACTCAAAATGAATTGACTACTGAGTCGCTTACGATGGAAAACTGATCCTCGGTTTCAGGATGTTTGTCTGCTTCGGGGTGGTTGCTAAATGCCACTTGCTCAATGTCTTTATGGCTGCTTTCAGCCTTTAGGCGACTTACAAGGGCGAAGGTCTGGAATGCAGCGTTTGCGGTCATCGATCGTCGCAAACGGAGCTACAGCTGTCGGCCAGAAGCGGTCGCCGGCATGCTCGTCCTGGAAGTCCGTTCTGGGGCGAACAGCGACTCAAGGCACGGTACTCCTTGCTCAGTGCACGCCTGAGGATCGGCAGATCACCCTAAGGTCAGATCGACCACGATGTTGCCGCGCGTCGCGTTCGAATACGGGCACACCTGGTGCGCTGTATCCACCAAGTCCTGCGCCACCGCACGGTCCAGCCCCGGCAGGTTGATGGTCATCTGCACGGCAATGCCGAAGCCCTGGGAGATCGGGCCGATGTCCACACTGGCTTCAATGCTGGCATCAGCAGGCACGGCTACCTTCTTCATGCCGGCCACATGCTTGAGTGCGCCCATGAAGCAGGCCGAGTAGCCCGCCGCAAACAGCTGCTCGGGGTTGGTCGCGCCGCCCATGCCACCCAGTTCCTTTGGCGGAGCGAGTTTCACATCAAGCAAGCCGTCGTCGGACACGGCGCGGCCATCGCGGCCTCCGGTCGTACGTGCCTTGGCGGTGTAGAGGACTTTGTCGAGTTTCGTGGTCATGTCATTTCTCCATTTCAGGGGTTAAAAAATCAATTCACGCCAGCAGCGCTGGCAAGCTTTTCTGCAAAGCAGTTTTGTTCGTTGTAGCCTGGCCTGCCAGGGCGAATCATCGATTCGCCCGCGAATGCGGCTTCGAGGTTCTGCCAGGTTTTGATTTCGGGACGTGCCATTTTTAAGCTCCTTGGTGGTGAAGATGTGTTGCGATGGGATGAATTGTGGATTTCGGCGATCAATCGGTCCAACGCATAATTTCAACTGAATCAATCTAAAATTCAGATAACAAAGCCCCAAGGAACCCGACCATGGCTGCCCTGCCCTCTCTGAGACAACTGCGCTACCTGCTGGCCCTGGCCGAGCACCTGAACTTCACCCGCGCAGCCGAAGCGAGTTTTGTGAGCCAGTCCACCCTGAGCACGGGACTCAAGGAACTCGAATCCACCCTGGGTGTGCAACTGGTGGAGAGGGACAAACAGACCGTGGCACTGACGGCGGTGGGCAAAGAGGTGGTGGCCCGTGCGCGGCAGGTGCTGGCTGCTGCCGAAGACCTGAGCGACTTTGCATCGGACGCGTCACGACCCATGCAAGGGCAGCTGCGCCTGGGTGTGATCCCCACCATTGCCCCATTTGTGCTGCCGACTGTCATGCCCGCCCTTCGCGAGAAATTCCCGCAGCTGCAGTTGGCCTTGCGCGAAGACCTGACCGCCCATCTGCTGGAGCGGCTGCGCGACCGCCAGCTGGACTTCGCACTGATCGCACTGCCCTACGACACGGATGACCTGCGCGTGCAACCGCTCTACAAGGACAAGTTCTGGCTGGTGGGACGAGAGCAAGACCCCACCATCACCGGCAAAGCGATCCAGCTCAGCAGCGCATGGACGAAGCGGTTGCTGCTGCTCGAGGAAGGGCATTGCCTGCGCGACCACGCTCTGCAGGCCTGCCGGACGGCAGAGGTTGCCAGTGTGGACGGAATGGAAGCCACCAGTCTACTGACGCTGGTTCAGATGGTCGCCTCAGGCATGGGCGTGGCCTTACTGCCGGAGATGGCGATCAAGAGCGGCCTTCTTCAAAATCTATCGCTCAAAGCAATGCCTCTGGCAAACCCTGCCCCCAAGCGGGTAATTGCATTGGTGACTCGCGCCACATCCGCCCACTCGGCCGAGTTCGAAGCGATTGCGAAGGTGATGGTTGCTGTCCATCGTAAAAAGAATTAGAAGCCTACCGTTACACAACTGCCGTATCGATGAATTGAAAGGCGGACATGCAGCAAACGCTGCTCACCGACTGCTTGGGGTCGGAAGCTGGCATTGGACCGGCTTGGGACGAGCGACAGCAACCAGCCTTTACAGGGCATGAGCCACAAACGCTCCTACCCCAACACCCATCACGCTTACCCCGCCTGCATGGGCTGTGCGTGGAGCTGGATGCCCAGCGCCGCCGTGACTTTCAGGATCGTGGCAAAGCTGGGGTTGCCCTCCCCTGACAACGCCTTGTAGAGGCTGTCCCTGCCCAGGCCCGTACGCGCGAAAGTTGCGACATGCCCTTGGCCCGGGCAATGGTGCCCAGGGCCTTGGCAGCATCATCCCCTGCCTCTTGCAGGCAGGCCTCCATATAGAGCGCCATGTCCTCTTCGGTCTTGAGGTGTTGGGCGCTGTCCCATTTCCGCAGTTTGAGTGCAGTCATCGGTTACCCCTTCAGTTGGCGCATAGATCGTTTTTATGGCGCTCTGTATCCATTGAGATACATTGCTGTCCATGCCGCCAAGCGGTGAAGCGGGTTCAACCCGCCATCGCCGCCACCGGCATCTGCAGCAGCGTGCTGGCCGGCGCCAGCGCCATGCGGTGGTGGGCGTCGGCGCGGGGCAGCAGGCGTTCAAAGTAGAACTGCGCGGTTTGCAGCTTGGCCTGGTAGAACGCCGCTGACTCTGGCCCCTGGCCGCTGTGCAGGGCCTGCTCGGCGCGCTGGGCCATCAGCGCCCAGTGGTAGGCCATCATCACGTAGCCGCAATACATCAGGTAGTCCACCGACGACGCGCCCACTTGCTCCGGGTCGGCCTTGGCCTTGAGCATGAGGCGCAGGGTGAGCGTATTCCATTGCACGGCGCGGCGCGCCAGGGCGCGGGCCATGCGGCCACGCAAGCCCCCAGCCAGCAGGCCCGGCCGGGCCAGCACCCACATCTGGGCGGTGAAGTCGCGCACGCACTGGCCGCGCGTTTGCAGCAGCACCTTGCGCCCCAGCAGGTCCAGCGCCTGGATGCCGGTGGTGCCTTCGTACAGCGTGGCAATGCGGGCATCGCGCGCGATCTGCTCCATGCCATGCTCGCGGATGTAACCGTGCCCGCCGTACACCTGCATGCCCAGGTTGGCGGCTTCCAGGCCCATTTCGGTCAAAAAGCCCTTGAGGATGGGGGTGAAGAAACCCAGTTCGCCGTCGTGGCGCTTGTAGCCGGCCTGGTCGCCGGCCCAGGCAGCGGCAAACATCTTGTCGGCCAGTTGCGCGGCGCCGTAGATCATGGCGCGGCCACCTTCGGCGATGGCTTTTTGGGTGAGCAGCATGCGCCGCACGTCGGGGTGCCAGACGATGGCGTCGGCCACCTGCTCGGGCTCCTTTTTGCCCGAGAGCGCGCGCATGGAACGGCGCTCGCAGGCATAGGCCAGCGCGCCCTGGTAAGCCAGCTCGGCATGGGCCACGCCCTGGATGGCGGTGCCGATGCGCGCGGTGTTCATGAAGGTGAACATGGCCTCCAGCCCCTTGTTCGGTTCACCGATCAGGGTGCCGATGGCGCCGTCGAAATTGAGCACCGCCGTGGCACTGGCGCTGATGCCCATCTTGTGCTCGATCGAGCCGCAGTGCACCGCGTTGCGCGTGCCTAAAGCACCACCCTCGCCCACCAGAAACTTGGGCACGATGAACAGCGAAATGCCGCGCGTGCCGGCGGGCGCCTCGGGCAGGCGCGCCAGCACGATGTGCACGATGTTGTCGGTCAAGTCGTGCTCGCCGCTGGAGATGAAGATCTTGGTGCCGGTGATGGCGTAGCTGCCGTCGCCCAGCGGTTTGGCCTGGGTCTTGACCTGCGCCAGGTCAGAGCCGCACTGCGGCTCGGTCAGGCACATGGTGCCGCCCCACTCGCCCGCCACCAGCTTGGGCAGGTACTGCTGGCGCATGGCCTCGGTGCCGTACTGCAAGATGGTGTTGATGCAGCCGATGCTCAGACCGGGGTACATGCTGAAGGCCCAGTTGGCCGTGCCCATCATCTCGCTCTTGAGCAGGTTGAGCGACACGGGCAGGCCCTGCCCGCCGTAAGCCGTGGGGAACGACAGGCCCTGCCAGCCGCCCTCGACGAACTGCGCATACGCCGCTTTGAAGCCCTTGGGCGTGGTGACCTCGCCCGCCTGAAAGTGGCAGCCCTCTTCGCCGCCCGAGACGTAGAGCGGCGCCAGCACCTCTTCGCAGTAGGTGGCGGCGGCCTCCAAAATGGCGTCCACCACCTCGGGCGAGGCGTCTTCGCCGCTGCCCAGCGCGCGGTAGTGCGCCGGGTAGTCGAACACCTCGTTCATCACAAAGCGCATGTCGCGCAGCGGGGCTTTGTAGTTCAACATGCTCATTTCTCCAGAATGGCCACGACGCCCTGGCCGCCAGCGGCGCAGATGGAAATCAAACCGCGCCCGCTGCCTTTTTGCGCGAGCAGCTTGGCCAGCGTGGCCACAATGCGCCCGCCGGTGGCGGCAAACGGGTGACCGGCGGCGAGCGAGCTGCCGTTCACATTGAGTTTGCTGCGGTCAATGGCGCCCAGCGGCTGCGCCAGGCCGAGCTTGTCGCGGCAAAACGCCGGGTCTTCCCACGCCTGCAGGGTGCACAGCACCTGGGCGGCAAAGGCTTCGTGGATTTCATAAAAGTCGAAGTCCTGCAGCGTCAACCCAGCGCGCGCCAGCATGCGCGGCACGGCGTAGGCGGGGGCCATCAGCAGGCCTTCTTTCTTGGCCGGGTCGGGGTTGAAAAAGTCCACCGCCGCCACCTCGCTGAACGTGAGGTAGGCCAGCACCGGCAGACCACGCTCGGCCGCCCAGGCTTCGCTGGCCAGCAGCACGGCCGAGGCGCCATCGGTCAGCGGTGTGGCGTTGCCTGCCGTCAGCGTGCCCTGGCCGGGCGCCACCTTGCGGTCGAACACCGGCTTGAGCTTGGCCAGCTGTTCAGCGTTCAGGCCCTGGCGCAGGTTGTTGTCCTGCTTCACGCCCAGGAAGGGCGTCATCAGGTCGACAAAGAAACCTTCGCCATAGGCGCGCGCCAGGTTGTGGTGGCTTTGCAGGGCCAGGGCATCTTGCGCTTCGCGCGTGATGCCCCATTCGCGGGCCATGAGTTCGGCGTGTTCGCCCATCGACAGGCCGGTACGCGGCTCGCCGTTGCGCGGCAGCTCGGGCTGGAAGAACTGCCCCGGGCGGATGCGCAGCGCCCGCTGCAGGCGCTGCCAGGGGCTGCGCGCGCGCGAAACATCGAGCAGGGTGCGGCGCAGTTGGTCATTGACGGCGATGGGCGCGTCCGAGGTGGTGTCCACCCCGCCGGCCACGCCGCATTCGATCTGGCCCACCGCAATTTTGTGCGCCACCAGCATGGCGGCCTCCAGCCCGGTGCCGCAGGCCTGCTGCAGGTCGAAGGCCGGGGTCTCGGGCGAGAGCGTGGTGGAGAGCACGGCTTCGCGCACCAGGTTGAAGTCGCGCGAATGCTTCATCACCGCGCCTGCGGCCACGTCGCCCAGGCGCTGGCCATGCAGGTTGAAGCGGTCCACCAGGCCTTGCAGCGTGGCCGTGAGCATATCGAGGTTGGAGGCGCGGCTGTAGGCGGTGTTGGAGCGCGCAAACGGGATGCGGTTGCCACCCACGATGGCGACGCGACGGAGGGTGCTGTTGGGGGTCATGGTGGGGCTCAGGAAATGGTGGGTTGATGCGCGGGTTCGGCGCGGAGTTCGGAACGCAGATGGACCTGCTCGCCGCGTGCGTCGCGCACCTCGAACACGGTCTGGCCTGTACTGGCCTGCGCCTGCCAGAGCGAGGCGCGTGTCGGCAGCAGCACGGGCCGCTTGAACACGGTGGTGAGCGAAGCGGCTTGCAGCACAGTGGCCGGCGCGGCGGCTTGCAACAGGGCCAGCGCGCGCGCCTGCGTCCACAGGCCATGCGCGATGGCGCGCGGAAAGCCGAACAAGCGCGCGCTCAGCGCCGACAGGTGGATGGGGTTGTAGTCGCCCGACACCGGGGCGTAGCGGCGGCCGGTGTCGGCGGGGGCGTCGAATGCACCGGCCTGGGTCAGGGCGAGTTCCGGCCCCACGGCGCCGTTGAACGGTGCGCCCACGGGCGACTTCACGCCCAGGCGCAGCAGGGTTTGTGTGGCCTGCCAGACGCATTGGCCATCGCCCTCGCCATCTGACTCGCGTAGCACGCGCAGGTGCAGCGTGAACACCTGCCCCTTGTCGTGCGCCAGCAGCTCGCCGCTGCTCAGCTCCACCCGCACCGCATCGCCTGCGGCCAGCGGCGCATGCTGGGTGATGGCGTTGGCCAGGTGCACCGTGCCCATGGCAGGCCAGGGGCAGGCGGGCGAAGTCATGTAGGTCATGACCAGGGGGAAAGTCAGCATCTGCGGGTAGGTGAGCGGCGCTTGCGCACTCGGGGCAAAACCGCAGACCTCGGCGTAACGCGCCAGGTGCGCGGCGTCGACCACGACGCGCGGCAGCACCAGCGTGACCGGGGCCAGCGCGCGCACCGGCCCGGGGCGCTTGAAACTGCTGGCCAGCGCACGGGCCAAGTTGCTCAGCGTGCTGGCGGGTGTGATGTTCTGGCGCTGCACCTTAAGCCCCCAGCAGGCTTTGGCCGCACACGCGCACCACCTGCCCATTCACGCCCTGCGAGGCGGGGCTGAGCAGCCAGGCGATGGTTTCGGCCACATCGACCGGCTGGCCGCCCTGCCCCATGGAATTCATGCGCCGGCCGGCTTCGCGGATGGCCAGCGGGATGGCGGCGGTCATTTGCGTTTCGATGAAGCCCGGCGCCACCGCGTTGATGGCCATGCCGCGGGGCAGGCGCGGCGCCTGGCTGTGCACCAGGCCGATCACGCCAGCCTTGGAAAACGCGTAGTTGGTCTGCCCCAGGTTGCCGGCAATGCCCGAGATGGACGACACGCACACCAGCCGTGCCTGGGGTTGGAGCGCGCCCCGCTCCAGCAAGGCCTGGTTGATCGCCTGCTGCGCCACCAGGTTGACCTGCACCAGCGTCTGCCACAGGTGCGGCGGCATCTTGGCGATGGTCTTGTCGCGGGTGATGCCGGCGTTGTGCACCACGCCGTCCCAGCCGCCGTCAGCCAGGGCCGCCTGGGCGATCTGCCCGGCGGCCGCCGGATCGGCAATGTCGAGCGCCAGCGCGCGGCCCTGCAGCCGCTCGGCCACGGCCTGCAAGGCGTCCTGGGCCTGCGGCACGTCCAGACAGACCACCTGGGCGCCATCGCGCGCCAGGGTTTCGGCAATGGCCGCGCCAATGCCGCGCGCCGCGCCGGTCACCAAAATCTTTTTGCCCGCCAGCGGCTGCACCCAGTCGCTCGGGGCCGGGGCCTCAAAGGGTGCCAGCCGCACCACCTGGCCCGACACATAGGCGCTGCGCGGCGACAAAAAGAAGCGCAGTGTGCCTTCGAGTTGCGCCTCGGCTCCCGGCGCCACATAGACCAGTTGCACCGCAATGCCGCGCTTGACCTCCTTGGCCAGCGATTTCACAAAACCTTCCAGAGCGCGCTGTACCGTGGCCTGCTCGGCAACCGGGCAGGCTTCGGGCGGGCGGCCCAGCACCAGCACGCGGCCGCAGCTTTGCAGTGAGCGCACCGCGTCGTGGAAGCACTGGTACAGCGCCTCGGCCTGGGCCACGGTGGCCAGGCCGGTGGCGTCAAACACCACGGCCTTGAGGGGACCGCCCGGCTGCTCGCCGGTGCTCCACAGCCCGCTCATCAAGCCGGCCTGGTTGGCCATCGCGGTCCAGCCCTGCACGCTGCGGTGCGCCACGGTGGCGGCCCGCATGGCGCGGAAGGCAGCCAGCAGCGCGGGCAGCAGTTCGGGCGTACCACCGGCGCCGACCAGCACGTCGCCAGCAACCACCGGTTGGCCGGCTTCGAACCGCTCGAGCGGCACGGGACGCGGCAGGCCCAGCATGCCGGCCAGGCGCGCGCCAAAGGCCGAGTTGGCAAAGTTGAGGTAAGCGTCGGACATGGACAGGGCTCCTTTGTTTGTGTACGATCGTACACCGAAAAACCCAAACCGCCAAATCCGTCCATGCCGAACGCCCGTCCCGACACCCCCGCCCCCGCCACGCCCGAGCCGCCGCTGAGCCGGCAAGACCGCAAGGACCTGACCCGCCAAAGCCTGGTGCAGGCCGCGCTGCGGTTGATCGGCGAGGGACGCAGCTTCACCAGCCTGGGCATCCGCGAGATCGCGCGCGAGGCCGGCATGGTGCCCAATGCGTTTTACCGGCACTTTCGCAGCCCAGACGAGCTGGGCCTGAGCCTGGTGGACGAGGTGGGGGCCACGCTTCGCGGCCTGCTGCGCCAGGCGCGCCAGCCGAGTTCGGCCCAGACCAGCGTGGTGCGCCAGTCGGTGCAGGTGTACCTGCAGTACGTGCGCGACAACCGGGTGCTGTTCCGCTTCATCTCGAGCGAGCGCGCGGGTGGCAGCCGGGTGCTGCGGCTGGCGATCCGCCACGAGGTGCAGCGTTTTGTGGACGACACGGCACGCGACCTGGCGCCGCTGGAGGCCTACCAGGGCCTGTCGCAGGCCAGCCTGCACATGGTCTGCGGCCTGATGGTCAACACCCTGCTGGCCGCCGCCCCCGAGGTTCTGGATCTGCCCGCCGACGAGCCTCAGTCCGAGCAGGCGATGGTGCAGGACTTCGTGCAGCAGTTGCAGATCATCTTGCTGGGCGCGGCCAGCTGGCGCGAGGCAGAGCGGCGCTGAAGCGGCGGTGACTGCCAATCGGCAGCCATCCCAAGAAACCCGCCCCCAATCCGCGACAATCGATGCTCTACCGAACCACACCCTGCAAGCCAAGACTTTCTCTCTTCTCCCCATCGCCCTGGCCATCGCTGTGGGCACCCTGTTGCCCAGCTCGGCGTCCTTCGCGGCCAAACACCCCGCTGCCGCCAAGCCTGCAGCGCACAAAAAGGCTGCGGCCGCCGCAGCCTCTGCAAACGCCCTGCCGCCTCTGGCCGCCCAGACGGCCCTGGCCGACAACCCGCCGGCGCTGCCTGCCAAGGCCTGGCTGCTGATGGACTTTGACTCCGGCGAGGTGCTGGCTTCGGCCAACGCCGACGAGCCGCTGCCCCCCCGCATCGCTGACCAAGATGATGACCAGCTACATCGTCGAGCAAGCGCTGCGCTCAGGCAAGCTCAAGCAGACCGATCTGGTCACAGTCAGCCAGAACGCCTGGTGCCGCGGTTCGGGCACCGAGTCGTGCATGTACCTGCCGCTCAATAGCCAGGCCACCGTCATTGACATCCTGCGCGGCATTGTCATCCAGTCAGGCAACGATGCCTCCAAAGCGATTGCCGAACACATGGCCGGTTCAGAGGCCGGCTTTGCCAAGCTGATGAACGCCGAGGCCCAGCGCCTTGGTATGACGTACACCCAGTTCGTCAACCCTACGGGTCTGCCCGATCCGGAGCACAAGTCCTCCGCGCGTGACCTCGCCATCCTGGCGCGCGCCATCATTCGCGACAGCGCCGAGTACTACCCCATCTACGCCGAACACGATTTCAAATACAACGGCATCAAGCAAGGCAACCGCAACGCCCTGCTCTACACCGACCCCACTGTGGACGGCCTCAAGACCGGCCACACCGCTGAGGCCGGTTATTGCCTGGTCACTTCGTCCAAGCGCAACGATATGCGCTTGATCTCGGTCATCCTCAACACCCACAGCGCACAGGCACGAGCCGACCACACGCGCACGCTGCTCGGCTGGGGCTTTGGCAGCTTCGAAAAAGCTGTCCCGATCCAGCCAGGTGCAGTGGTCACAACGGCCAAGGTGAGCTTTGGCAAGGCCGACACCGTGGGTGCGGTCCTGGGCGCGCCATGGATGCTTACCGTGCCACGCGGCCAGCAGGTGCAGGCCACGGTGGAACTGAAACCGGGCCTGGAAGCGCCCGTGGCCAAGGGCGCCGTGGTCGGCAAGGTGGTCGCCACCTCGAACGGCAAGCCGCTGGGCGAAACCCCGCTCGTGGCGCAGGCCGATGTGGAGCGCGCCGGTCTGTTGCTGCGCACATGGCAGTACGTGGCCAAGTGGTTCGGCAAGTGATGGCTTGAACGCAGCGGAGGGCTGACGCGGGGGACCTCTGCGGTCCCTTGGTTCTTAACGCATACCGACAGGCCACAGGCTGGCAGCTGAGGATATCGGCGTCGCAACGGGAACTATCGTTGGCTCAGACCTGCTGGCTGCTACCGGCCATTAGCTGACGGTCACAGCACTTGCCGATAGCAGTAGCTCGTGGAGCAGATCGGCCAGAAGCAGAAAGTCATTAGCGCAAGAGCATGGACCAGTTCGTCGCTGATTACCGGAATCAGGGCTG
>JACCDK010307459.1_pt1 | contig 13666 bp, 16 predicted proteins | sample 7445871 | NCBI WGS metagenome assembly JACCDK01 (sample SAMN15323436, study PRJNA562643) | freshwater metagenome | isolation source: river surface water | place: USA:Blue River Watershed | collected 2017-08-15 | reverse complement strand
TACGGTATTGAGTTAGTTCAAAAACCAGGGCCCTTTGTGTTGCAGAAACTCGAGGGCAAGAAGTCCTGTGATTTTGCAGAGATTAAAGTTCTTAGTAAAAACAAGTCTACCATTTATCTTAAATATAAAGGTACTGTTTATACTATGCACAGTAAACCAACCGCTAAAGGAGTAAAAAACGTAAAAAGGTTTGAGACTGAAAAACGAAATTTGGTATTCTTACAATTACCTGAAAAGGCCATGTTGCTGGATCATGTAAATATGAGACCTCTTTTGAATGAATGTCTTGATGTATAATGCGCTTGTAGCTTAAAGGCAAAGCAGTCGACTCATAATCGATCGAGTCTTGGTTCGAGTCCAAGCAAGCGCACCATTAGGGAAATTAATATGCGTACAATTAATGTAGAAGAAGTAAAAGAATTCATTGCCAGCCAATCTCCAGAGACAAAGATCTATATTGGTTGCGACTCTGAACGTTTCAAAATGAACGGTGTATGGTACGCAGACTACATTTTGGCCGTTGTTGTTCACATCGACGGTAAGCATGGATGTAAGTTGTTTGGCGAAGTACAACGTGAACGTGATTACGATCAAAAAGTAAGCCGTCCTCGTTTCCGTCTTATGAACGAAGCTTATAAGTTGTCCGAGCTTTACCTAAAGCTTGCCGATGTATTGGAAGACCGTTATGTTGAGATTCACCTTGACATTAACCCTTCTGAGAAGCATGGTTCATACTGCGCACTTCAAGAGGCTACAGGCTACATTCGTGGTATGTGTAACGTAGTTCCTATGGTTAAACCTAATGCGTTTGCCGCATCTTATGCTGCCGATCGTTACAAGAGTTTGAAAGTAGCATAAGTATTATTATTGCTGTGTGAAGCAAAGAGAAAAGTGTTCTGGACGCGGGTTCAATTCCCGCCTGGTCCACCAAAAAAGGATTGAATAATGAATGATGATTTAGCTAGATTTGCTATAGGCATTATGTTTGTAATCATTTTCGGTACTATAGTACTTTTTTGATGGGCCAGTCATGGTTTCGACAGGGCAAAGAGTAACAGAGTGGACAGCACGTCAGAGAAGACGTAAACACTAAATAAAATTAAATGCAAATGACGAAAGTTTCCGCATTGCTGCCTAATTAAAGGCTGCTAGGGTTTGCTCGTAGGTTTCCCTCGTAACAGAATAAGCCTACTACACACATTACACAGGAAAGATAAAAATGAGTTTAACACCATTTGAAATTCGTCTTGAGTTATTAAAAATAGCTAAAGATGTTCTAGAACAAGAGTACCACGCCAAGCGCGAGGTCGTTCTTAATAACTGGCAGGTAGCATCTGAGAACGCAAGAGTTCAAGGTCAACAGTTACCCATTCAGCCAGAATTCCCACCATTCCCCTCTGAGACAGAAATCATTAATAAGGCATCAGCCCTTAATGGCTTTGTGAGTCAAGTACCTACTGGGGATACAGTCAAGAAGAAATCTTGATAGAACGAGGGCGTGTCCCTCTTTAACAAGGAGAACTATGCATAATCTAGCAATAGGTGCTCGTCTACTAGCAATGGTAGTGGGTCTATTAATAGTTATATCATCTGTTCAAGTTGCTTTAACGCACAGAACACACAACTTAGTTATACCAGCAGAAGAAGGGTCTGCACGATACATTGAAAAACAATTAGCATGTCTTGCTAAAAACATTTACTGGGAAGCTGCATCAGAGCCTTTTGAAGGTAAAGTAGCCGTAGCCCAGGTCACACTTAACAGGATGGAGAGTGGTAAGTTTGCCGATTCTGTCTGTGGTGTTGTTTATCAGAAGACATCATTTAACAGCAAAACCGTTTGCCAGTTTTCTTGGTTTTGTGAGAGTAACCATTTAGTCAAATCTGTCTATAAACCACTCTATAAAGAGAGTGAAGAAGTTGCTAAAATGGTCTTACTAGAAGGTTTCAGATTACCAAACATGAAAGAGGCATTATACTATCATGCAGACTACGTCAACCCAAGATGGAACAAACCAAGAATCTCCCAAATCGGAAGACACATCTTCTACAAAGAACGTGACAATGTTTGATATAGAGAAGATTAAACAATTCTTTATAGATAACGCCGCTAAAGTTTCATCAGAAACTATTGGATGGTTAGCCGTAGTATTCATGCATGCAGCTACCATTCCTTCTATACTAGCATTAATCTTTGGTATCTCCGATCGATTGCCTTCCATAGACGTTGTTGCATTCTTATGGACAGGGTTACTATTATTTTTCGTTCGAGCCTTGATTAACCGCGACATGTTGAATATAATTACCATTGGTGTCGGCTTCATCATACAAGCTGGCTTACTTGGTTTCCTAGTATTCAAATAACATGTCAGAAAATGTACTATTAACAGAAATTAACGATGTAGAAGTCAGCTCAATCCGATCCCCTACCGCCTTCATGCAACAAATAGATAAGCTTGTTGAAGAGGACGGTATGGAGTATATTGAAGCGATTGTATATTATTGTGAAATGAACGATATTGAAATTGAAACGGCTGCATCTTTAATCAAAGGTAGTGCAAAGATGAAAGCTAAAGTTCAAATCGAAGCCGAAAATTTAAATTATTTACCTAAATCAGGAAAGTTGCCTATATGAGTGAACCGCTAGTTGAATATAATTATGTCATCCCACCAACCTATCAGCACCCAGAAGGTTTAGCTGAACACTTAGGTGGACACGAAGGTGAGACCCACCTTGATGATGGTGCATTGAGTTACCTTGTTGAGAAACTCGGCATTAAGTCTATGCTTGATGTTGGTTGTGGCCCTGGTGGTATGGTTGAACTTGCCTTAGATAAAGGACTAGCTGTTTGGGGCGTGGACGGTGACGATAAAGTCGAACGTTCAGATAAAGCAAAAGAGCGAATTGCTATTCACGACTTTGCAACCGGCCCCTATAAAACCGATGTATTTGATCTTGCCTGGTCAGTAGAGTTTGTTGAGCATGTAGATAAAGAATACATGCCTAACTTCCTTGAGACATTTAAGAGTTGTAAGTACGTTGCAATGACTCATGCATTACCTGGTCAACCTGGTCACCACCACGTCAATTGCATGCCAATTGAATACTGGTGTGGTGCAATGGAGGCGATTGGGTTCAAGTTACTTGTAGATGAAACTAATGAGATGCGCAAGGCCTCCACCATGCGTGAACGTTATATTCGTCAACAAGGATACGTATTTAAGAATGGACGCTTTTAACGCATATAAGATCTATCTTGCGCTCAAGTCACACTTCAATAACAAGACGTATGACTACTTTAAGTATAATGGGAGGACTAGGGCCTCCCTTAAAACTTTTGAGAACAGAAGCGACAAATATTTCTTTCAAAAATTAGCCAAGCATAACGATTGTGTTAACTACCTAGCCTCTAACTTCTTTGAAGGTGATTGCTGGGTAGGAGATTTAGTGAATGAACAATCAGCCGAGAAAACATATCGTGCATGGCGTAAACGAATCGATAGTCTTACATACATCTTTAACCAAGACCTGGATAAACTAGATGAAGACTATAACGCAAATCTGATTGTAGAAGATGGTCAGTATCCTAAACTACTCAAGATGTATCTACGTAAGGAAATATCTCCTGAGACCCTTCTTATCCTAAACGACATTACACCGTTCCTAGGATGTTGGAATAGACGGATTACTGATAAGGTTTTGTGGCCTACCCACCACCACAAGTTGAAAAAATACAGACCTTTCTTTACAATAGACCTGGACAAATATAAACAAATTGTCTTGAAACAGTTTAGCAAGGGCAGCTAAATACTATGTCCACCTAGGACATAAAACAACATACAACGTATATAACGCACATAAGGAGTTTACTATGTCAATTGATTTCTCTTCTCTTAAGAAAAATCGTCAATCCGTATTCAACAATCTCACCCAAGAGATGAACAAATTGAATACACAAGCCCCCGCAGATGATAACCGATTCTGGAAACCAGAAGTAGATAAGTCAGGTAATGGCTACGCTATTATCCGTTTCTTGCCTGCTCCAGCTGGTGAAGATGTTCCATTCGTTCGTGTATGGGATCATGGCTTCCAAGGCCCTGGTGGTTGGTACATCGAAAAGTCTTTGACTACTGTTGGTCAAAAAGATCCTGTATCTGAGTACAACGCCGAGTTGTGGAACTCTGGTATCGAGGCTAACAAAGAAGTTGTTCGTAAGCAAAAGCGCCGTCTTACTTACTACAGCAACATCTACGTTGTTAAGGATCCTTCACACCCAGAAAACGAAGGTAAAGTCTTTATCTTCAAATACGGTAAGAAGATTTTTGAAAAGCTAAATGCTGCAATGAACCCAGAGTTCGAAGATGAGGCTCCAATGAACCCATTCGACTTGTGGGAAGGTGCTAACTTCAAGATCAAGATTCGTAACGTTGAAGGCTATCGTAACTACGATAAGTCTGAGTTCGATACTCCAGCACCTCTCTTTGATGAGGACGACAAGCTTGAATCTATCTGGAAACTTGAGTCACCACTCAATGAGTTTATCGATCCAAACAACTTCAAGTCATATGATGAGTTGAAGGCTAAGTTGCATCGTGTTCTCGGGCTTACGGGCGCTGCACGTCCACAGACAACTGCTGAGAAGCAACCTTGGGATGAGGACGATACCCAACCTGCCAAACAATCCAAACAAGCCTTCGCTCCTAAAGCACCAGTGGCTGCTGATGAAGATGAGGATATGGACTTCTTTAAGAAGTTGGCTGAGGATGCTTAACTAGCGTAAGCGGAACTATATCTAGTACCTGAGTCAAGCGAACCGCGGTTGGCAATAGGTGCTGGTATTGACATAGGGGCCTGAGGGGCCCCTTTCCCTTGTGCGATTTTAGAGCCTTCGAGGTTGTTATTAATAACAGTTGGCTTACCGCCACCGGTACCGGCTGCTTCAACAGCCATAGAAGCGGTAGCAACTTTCTCACCAGTCATTGGTGTTGTTTTTTCTTGTGTGGCAGATGGTGTAGAAGAAGCGAGAACGGTGCCACTATTTGATCCACCACCTCTTATCATCGACACGATTGTACGTGCTCTATTACCAACTTGGGTATACCATTTACTATCTTCTAGACTCTTTGCAGCACCTTCCGTATCACCACCAGCCAATGCCTTACTGAAGTTTGGCCATCTCTTATACCAAGCCGGTCCCATATTAAATGTTAAGTCAATAAGAGCGGCCTTTCCGGTTGCATTTAACTTTTCAAAACCAGGGATCTTTTGGGCAGCTTCTTTATGGTGTTTATAGTCTTCTGCAAACATGGCATCAACTTCGGCCATGCTAAACTCTCTATTCATTTCCGGTGGTAAAGATTTACCATCACCAATAAGACGGCCTACACCCACCGTCCAAAGACCTAGACTATCCTTATAAGGTCTAGTTCTTACACCTTCATGTTTCTTAATCATTTCCATGATAGGTTTATCTTCACCTGTCATGACTGGTGCTTGTTCGGCTTTAATACCTAAACCACCTTTACCAGGCTTGATGCCCATACCACTATCGGCACCTGGTTTAATACCTGTACCTGGTACTTGTGTAGAAGGGGCAGACTCAGCTGCTGGTGCTGGAGCAGGTGGGGTAGAAGTAGCGGCAGGTGATGGTTTGCTTTCAGCCTTTGCTTCAGGTTTCTTTTCATCACCAGACATTAGAACGGCAGCTGTACCAGCGCCAGCGACCCCGGCTGCAACAGCACCTGCACTTGGAGCTTTAGTAGCAATATCCTTGCCTAACTCCTTCATTCCACCTCTACCGAAGTACTTGCCAAACTTCTTCTTAGCAGCAACAATAAGTTGTGTAACGGTAGTAAGAGCTTCGCCTACTTTTTGTAAGGCTGATGCACCAAGATAAGTTGCAAGACCTACCCCAGCAGAAATTAACCCTTTTTCGAACGTTGATAGTTCATCTTTAGTACTCATTGCACCATCGGCAAAACCAGAGAAGAAGCCGTTAATTCTTTCCTTAACATCTTTTGGTAGGAAGAGATATACAATACCAGAGAATGCAGCAATGACTGCTGGATTGGTAAAGAAGTCTTTAAGTAAACTGCTAATTGAAGATGTATCTTCTTTCTTTGAGGTAGCAGCCGGCTTTGGTTTAGAGACAGGTGTTGCCTCTAATTTAGCCTCCTCAGTCTTATATTCATCTGCTTTCTTCGCAGACTGTAAGCCTCTTAAAACATTTTCAACACTAGAAAGGCCTACAGCTACTTGACCCATACCATCGGCGATTGAGCTTAGTTTAGCAAGAGATTCCTTCTCTACAGGATTTTGCTCAGTAGGCTTATCTGGTGTTGTTACATAGTCATAAATGTCATAGACATCTTTTTCTACAACATCTAGTCTCTTCTCAATTAAACGAAATGGACTGGTTTCTCTTATTTGAGAAACAATATCATCTATCTCTTTATTTGAGACAAACCTATTATCCTTTGCAAACATAGCCCCTCTAGACTCATACCCTTGCTGTTTGAGTTGATGTAGTTCTTCTGCTGATAATAATTTTTTATCGTTTTCCATTATCTACCTATCGAGCTGGATGAGGTTATTACTTTAGGTTCTGGTTTAGTTTCTTCTCTTGCAACCACAACCGTTTGATTGCTTACATTATTAATGACGACAGCACCACCTGAATTAGATTGATCTTTCTTTTCAGCTACAACTGTTTCAGATACCTGTTGTAGTGATGAACCATCTGATGTTGGTTTAGGTGCTTCTGGTAATACTGGTGCTGGAGCAGCGGCACTCATTTGAGTAGCTGGTGATGAAGTAACGGGTGCTTTACTTTCCGATGTAGCTGCTGTAGCTGGTTTAGAAGTAATATTACCACCTGTAGAGGTAGTAGTAGCTGCAGCTTTATTATCTTCCTTTTTACCAAAGACATTCTTCCAACCAGATGCTACAGATGATACAACATCCTTAGCAATTTGTACGAAGTTAAATGAGTCAACTAAATTCTTAATTAAAACATCACCGAACTTTGATGCCTCAGACTGTTCTTGTACTGCTACTTCAGGTTCATCATCCCCGGTGTCGGCTTTATCTTCTGCCTCAATAACCTTTTCTTCGTCCCCGGTTGCATAATCAATCAGTGAATCGATAAGAATACCAGAACCAATACCAACGGCTATACCAATTGGACCTCCAATCAACAAAGCCTTTCTAAGAGTACCAGCAATCTGTTTGGCTTTCTTTACTTGTTTGATTCTCTTTAGACGCTCGGCTCTTTTGCTTTTACGGGCTTGTTTATTTTTTTCTTTTTTCTTATTGTAGTCTTCTTTGTCTTTATCGTGCTTTTTCTTTTCTTCTTCTATACCATCATCTGCACTATTAACAACAGAGAAAAGAGTTCCAACTAATTGGCTTAGTCTAACAAATGTAGTAATGGTATCAGCTACTTGTTGGAATACCTTAACAGCAAATACAGCAGCAAGTACACCAGTGACTACTTTGAGACTAGTATTAATAGCCTCTAGATTATCAATACCAATTAACCCACCTAGGAAGCTTGCAAGATAGGTTCTTGCTTCATTGTTAATTAGTAAGGGTAATGCAAAGCCGAGCCAGGCGAGATCAATGCCACGAGACTTCATAGCATTTGTTTTATCTGGTCTTAGTGTATCTTCAGTGGTAGATGTTTGAACGGCTTTTGGAGGCTCGGCCGGTGTCGGTTGTAATATACCACTTTCAAGTCTAGCAATTGCCTGCGCACTCTTAGCAGCTGCAGTAACAGAGTCTAGAATCTTATCTAGAATAGGATTAGCAGCAAGAAAGAAACTAACCTCTGAAACTACCGCTTCAGAGGCCTGATCTATTGCTACTTTCTTATCATCCATATTATCTGTTTCTCTCTAACCTGTCTTTTTCTCTCTCCAAATAATCAATTAACATATCAACATAAAGATCACGTTCGTATGGTATAAGATTTTCAATTTCTGTTATTGACCATTTGTGATGCTGAGCCAAACTAAAGTTAACCTTGTAGTAGTTTAAAATATTGTTATGACTCAGCCCAACGAAAAAAAATCGTTTAGTGAACTGAGAATAATTGTTCTTTCATTACCTAAACTGTTTGTATACTTTACTTCGTAGTGTAGTTTTGGTAAAGTAGAAAAATACTTTTGAATCTTAGTGAATGTCTTAACATCTAGATTCTGTAAGAAGTCATCTAATTCTTCGTTTGATGAATCACTTGCTTGATAAACGTTCTCACTATCGTAAATGGTATCGATACAGTTCTTAAGAATGCTAAAGAATAGATCAGTTGAATCTTTAATGTCTTCAGTAATCTTATCGGCAATGTTTGACTTTGGTGGCTTAAGATAAAAGCCAATAGTGTCAGTAACTTCGATCTTGTTATTGTTTTCTTCACTATAGATGATTTCAACTTTATCTAAGTCTACTTCAACATCATATCTCTTCTCATCTTCTAAGTCTCTGTAAGTGAGTGAAATAATGTTGTTAACTGAACGCGCTCTTAGTCTAATAAAGATGTACTCGAGATCAATTGTCGCTAGTTGTTCTACATCTACACCTTCGGTTATAATACAATTGTTAACAACCTGAAGGATAGAGTTTAAGATCTCTTCACTATCCTCACCTTGCATGGCCGATAGTAAGATCTTCTCTTCTTTAACTAGGAACGGTCTTAGTTTAATAACTTCTTTACTAGAAGGTAATGTCAAGTCAAATGTAGGGTATTCAATTTTTGGTAAAGCCATAATATATCTCCTTATCTAAGGCCTCCTAATAGGATTGTCGCATTGTTAACCACGTTCGTAATATCGGCAACGTTATTTGGTTTGCGTAATGATGAAAGTATTTGTACTGCTGATGCTGTCTTCTGTAACGTACCAAGTAAGTCACCACCTGGTCTATTAGGTGTTCCTTCTTCCATGGCAAAATTAGCATCATCAAAGTTTGTAATTTGATAGTTGTAGTAGGTAAATGTAATAGGTAGTCTTGCAATACTGTCAGAGTCAGCCCAACTTAAAGGTATATCACCCATAAAGATTGGATATGCATCGAACAGTTTTACCTTTGTGACATCGTTACCTGCTTCGTCAATTGTTGTAATAATAATATCTGTTGCATAGTCATCTTTGAAACCTACTTCAAATGGTGACATATTTTGACCTGTAGGTGGATTTGATGTAGAGCCACCATTAATTAATGTGTTATATTTGACAATTGAGTTCATCCAGTAGTAGAAGAAACGTTGGATGAGACCAGAGTTATCAACGTAGAAAGAAAGAGTAGTATCCACAAAGATCGGTGCATATGGTTTCTTTTCTACTGGACCATAACCATGTCTTCTGATATCTGTTGTTGCTAATGATACACCAGGCAATGCTGCTGACTCAGTTAAGAAGGATAAAGTAGGAACAATACTCATCCAATTCTTAGCACAAGGTGGTACATTTATTTCAACATAGTAGTGTGAGCTTCTCTGTAAGCCCCTAACCTTATTAAGTGTACCTAGAAAGTTAACTACGTCTTTTTTATTCTCAGATGGTGACGGTCCATTTATACCTGGAAAAAGTGATCCACCAGAAAGTACATTAGCCAAGCCAGCCAGTTGGGTAGCTTTGGCAATACCTTTATTAATTGAATCAGAAACGGCCATTGTTGGTCCTTATTTGTCTTAAACTGTCCCTATAAACAATAGATTCATTCTTCTTTGCAAATCTTTGTATTGGGAGAAAGAGCGCTGTATCCCATTCCTCAACATTAACGTGTAGAGTTCTGGTGCGTATCTGACTATTTAGATAGTGTTTCAAACAAGGTTTATAATATCTTAACTTAGAAGCATTCTGTAAAATGTTATAAGTTATCTTCAATCTTGCATTATCTTCTTCACCTCTTTGGTAAGGATAAAGTCTATCCATCAGAAGTGCTCTGAATTGATATGGTAAATAATGTAAATTAAGTCCTAAGAACCCTTCTTTAGTAGGACTTACTACAATAGGAATAGGGTATCTATCGTAGAACGGCAACTGATCCTTAGTAATAGGGTCATATCTAAACAGATATATTTGACCTAATCTTCTTCTATTGACAGCAATAGCCTGGGATTGTCTGATAAGTTTAGCACTATCAATACTATCAACCTCAAAGGCCTTCTGTCTATACCAATCCCTTGCCTTTGCTATGTCGTCTTCAGTTGGTTGCTCGGTAATATAGCGTTTAAAAAAATCATAGTTCATGCTAATCCTAGTTCTTTCTCTGTCATAAGCATGAACTTCCAGTTCCTATCTTCACAGAAGTTCTTTGCAGCTTTCCATTTAGCCTCGTTTATACCCCAGGTCATCACTTCGTTAATATACTTCTTCGTTCTTTTCTTTTGTACAGCCGGGGGTCTGGTCTGCACCTTTGGTTTAACTTCTATAAGTAATGTCTCGATTTTACCATTGACTTCCTTCTTAACATAGAAGTCTGGAAAGTATCTATGCAGTCTTCCGTCAATAGGAGAACGGTAAGGAATAACTATTTCCTCACTCGACCACTGTACCACTTCCGGATGTCTGTCTAAATATATCATTAGTTTCAGTTCCCAGCTGCTACGATAAATAACGTTATTAGGGTCACCTTTGTATTTACTTGGGTTGGTGGGCCTAAAAATTCCTTTATAACTCATAAAAAATATTTATGTCAAGTCCGGACCCTCTAAACCTCAAACAGAATGTTTCTGTTGCCACCCAGCAGGCCAAATCATTTGCTTCATCAGTAAAAGATGTTGGTAGTGCTATTAGTGGAGGATTACAAGCTGCCACCCCAGTTCTTTCTGGTATTGCTGCAGTATCTGCTATCAGTGGTAAACTAGGAGGTAAAGGTCTTACAGCTGTAGCCGCCTTAGGTACAGCAATGTCAGCTATTGCTGGTTTCTCTAGCGCTTCTAAGTTTGCTGATACTTTTAAGTATCCAGCTAAGTTGAGAGACTTACCTCCAGAGAAGACCAAACGTCAAGGTCTATCTCAACTTACATTTCCTCAAGACATTGGGGATTATTTTATCAGCTTTACATTTAAGAAGTATGATAGAAAGATACCGCTTGGTAATAGAGTAGATTTACCGCAGGCAGTTATTAACTTGCCAATACCAACCAATCTGCAAGAGTCATTTAATATGCAGTATGCAGATAAACAATTAGGTGTAGCCGGGTTTCTAGAAAAGGAATTAGGTACAGCACTCGCTGGCACTACAAGCGGTACACCAGAATCGTTTAAAGCTGCTGGTGAGAATATCGGTAGAACGCTTGTATCAAAAGAAGCAGCTTTTTATGGTGCAAGAGCGCTCGCTGGTCTAAGCGATTCAGCAGGTGGAGCATTAGATAAGGCAACCGGTACAGTACTTAACCCATACCAGGCCTTAGTATTCCAAGGTGTTAATATGAGATCTCATTCATTCTCATATCGCTTTTCACCTAATAATAAAGCAGAATCCGAGACTCTTAAACAAATTGTACAAGAGTTTAAAACGAGAATGCACCCAGGTAAAGATAATTTACTTTACTATTTTCCTGATGTATGTGACATTGCATTTGGCAAGTCAATGAATGAGCCATACTTCTTTAAGACTTGTTTCTTAGAAAGCATGTCAGTTAATTATGCGCCACAGGGCACCCCTGCATTCTTTAAAGAAAATTATAATCCTGTTGAAGTTGAAATATCACTTACATTCAAAGAAATCGAGCCTCTCACAAGAAACGATTTCCTTACCAAGTATAGCGATGGTGAGTAAGCATGTCACTCTATAACTACTTTTCTAAAATCGGTACAACACCTTATAACGATAGTATTGTTAATAATATTATTACGAGTATAAGATTTAAAGATGCTGTTAATAAACAAGAAGTAATCTACTATCCATATACAATTGTTGAAGGTGAAAGACCAGACACAATTGCTTTTAATTATTATGGAGATGAGAGATATGCATGGCTTGTACTATTAGTTAATAATATTATTGACCCTTACTACCAATGGCCATTAAGTACAAATGAGTTTTACGATTATATTGTTGACAAATATGGCACTGTTGCCGATGCACAAGAACAGGTAGCGTTCTATAGAACAAATTGGTATAGCGATGATTCTATGCTTACACCAGCTGGATACAATGCACTTACTACTGCACTTAAAAAATACTGGCAACCGGTTGTTGGGTATAATGGTGCAATCGGTTCTTATGTTCGTAAGCAAGATGATTTAGTTCTTGATACAAATAAAACGGTGCTTATTACTCTTAATAGTACCACCGGTCTTAGTATCGGGGAAAAGGTTATTCAAAAGACATCTGGTACTATTACTGCTACCGGGTACATTAGAGCGATTACCGAAACATCAATTACAATCAATCATGTGACTGGTGCATTTGCTGTAACGAGTGGCTCTGTAGGTAGTTTAACTAATACAACATCGACTGTTTCAAAATCAGTATCAGCCACCACAACTGTTTACAATGGTATACCTACCGCAGAAGCTGCTTACTGGGAACAAGTAACCCAATACGATTACGAGAATGAATTAAATGAATCTCGTAAGATAATTAAATTGCTGGATAGACAATATCTAGATACAGTTGAAGATCAAATGATCGAATTGCTCTCATGAGTAAACATTACGAAACGGGTGATATTAAACTTGTTAAAGCGATTCTTCGCAATAACAATGGCACAATAAGCACTGGTATTCAGGGCCAACTTATCTCTTTGTCTATTTTTGAAGACATTGAACAGCCTACTTTGTATTGTGAGCTTACTCTACTTGACTCGATTAACCTTGTTCAAGACTTCCCTATCATTGGTGAAGAGACATTAGAGCTATCTTACTATACACCTGGTAGAGATGCACCTACAAAAATATCGTTCAATATTTACGGTATTGAAGGTCAAAGCTCGGCACCAACCTCTAAGGGGTCTATTTACACATTAAAGGGTGTTAGTGCACATCATTTCTATAATGCATCTACTACAGTATCAAAATCTTACAAGACTGTTATAAGTGATATGGTAGCTGACATACTTACTGATATGAGTAATAAGACTGGTATCAAGTCTCGAGTAAGTATAGAGCCAACAAAAGGCCTTGTTCCGATTACTATACCTAGATTATCACCGTTTTCTGCTATTGACTTTTTAAGACAGAGATCGGTTAGTGCTGAGAATCCTTCTGGCGGTGCGTATGTATTCTTTATGAACCAATATGGTTTCCATTTTAAAAGTATAGAGAACTTGCTTAAAGAAGGGAAGGCAGAAGTAGGGTCAAAGAAATTTGTTTACTCACCGGATACAAAATCAGATAAAGAACGTTCAGCATATTCTTTCCGTAACATCATTAACTTCACACACCTATCAAAATTTGACTCTATAGATAAGTTACAGAGTGGACATGTAAATACTGAAGTCCAGCACTTTGATATTTTCACAAAAGAGAATAAAGCTGCTGTTACAAAGTTATCAGAGAAGATGAATACTTTTGTATCTGCTGATGGTAAGGGTAGAATATCCTCTTCACCAAACTATATCGAAAAGTACGATAATAGTTCTAGAAGTGTTTTCTTTATTCCAAAGGATTCATCAAGAGGTGATGACTTTTTAGATATCTCATTAGGTATTAAAAACTC
>JACCDK011069147.1_pt1 | contig 13669 bp, 12 predicted proteins | sample 7445871 | NCBI WGS metagenome assembly JACCDK01 (sample SAMN15323436, study PRJNA562643) | freshwater metagenome | isolation source: river surface water | place: USA:Blue River Watershed | collected 2017-08-15 | reverse complement strand
AGCCAATGCCGGCAGCCGCCCAGCCGGAATAGCTGTTCAGCATGGACACCACCACCGGCATGTCGGCCCCGCCAATGGGGATGATGATCAGCACGCCCAGCACAAAGCTCAGGGCCAGCATCACAAAGAAGGCCGGCCAGTTTTCGGTGAGCGCAAACACCACACCCAGCACTACGGTGGCAATGCCCAGCACCAGGTTGAGCATGTGCTGTCCGCCAAACACCACCGGCGCGCCCTGGAACAGGCGGAACTTGTACTTGCCACTGAGCTTGCCAAAGGCAATCACCGAACCGCTGAAGGTGATCGCACCAATGGCCGCACCCAGGAACAGCTCCAGCTTGTTGCCAAACGGGATCAGCGGCACGGTGCCATCCGCGTTCTTGGCCACGATTTGGAAGGCAGCCGGCTCGGCCACCGCAGCCACGGCGATGAACACTGCGGCCAAGCCGATCATGCTGTGCATGAAGGCCACCAACTCGGGCATCTTGGTCATCTCGACCTTGTTGGCCATATAGGCGCCGGCCGACCCACCCACCAGCAGGCCCACCAGCACCCAGATCATGCCCTGGGCGCTGCCGCCACCCAGGCCCAGTTCACCCGAGAGCTTGACGATCAAGGCCCCCGTGGTGAGCACAGCAATGGTCATGCCCACCATGCCGAAGACGTTGCCGCGAATCGAGGTGGTGGGGTGGGACAGGCCCTTCAAGGCCTGAATGAAGCAAACGCTGGCGACAAGGTACAGCAGCGTGACGAGGTTCATGGACATATTGAGATCCTTGCGAAAAGACGCCTGTCAACAACGAATGGTCATTCCGCCTTCTTGGCGGGCGTCTTCTTCTTGAACATCTCCAGCATCCGGCGCGTCACCAGGAAGCCACCGAACACATTGACCGCCGCCAGCGCCACCGCCAGCACGCCCATGGTCTTGCCCAGGCCGGTTTCGGTCAGCGCCGCAGCCAGCATGGCGCCCACGATGACGATGGCCGACACCGCGTTGGTCACCGCCATCAGCGGCGTGTGCAGCGCAGGGGTCACCGTCCACACCACGTGGTAGCCCACGTAGATGGCCAGCACAAAGATGATCAGGTTGGTGATCGTGGGCGAAATCAGTTCCATGAGGGTCTCCTTCAGGCGCGCAGCACCGCGCCGTCGCGCGTGACCAGGCATGCCTTGACGATGTCGTCTTCCAGGTCGATCTTGAGCTGGGCGGCTTCTTTCTCCAGCACCAGCTTGAGGAAGTCCAGTACGTTGCGGGCATACAGCGCTGAGCTGTCGGCGGCCACCGTGGCGGGGATGTTGGTCTCGCCCACGATGGTCACGCCATGCTTGACCACGGTCTTGCCTGCTTCGGTCAAGGGGCAGTTGCCGTCAAAGCCTTGCGCGCCCTTGCCTGCAGCCATGTCCACGATCACGCTGCCGGCCTTCATGCTGCGCACCATGTCTTCGCTGATCAGCACGGGCGCGGCGCGGCCGGGGATGAGCGCGGTGGAAATCACCACATCGGCCAAGGCCACGCGCTTGGCCACCTCGGCCTTCTGCCGGTCCAGCCAACTCTGGGGCATCGGGCGGGCGTAGCCCCCCACGCCCTCGGCGGCTTCCTTCTCTTCCGCGGTCTCGTAGGGCACTTCGATGTACTTGCCGCCCAGAGACTCGATCTGCTCTTTCACCGAAGGCCGCACATCCGAGGCCTCGATCACGGCGCCCAGGCGCTTGGCCGTGGCGATGGCTTGCAAGCCGGCCACACCCACACCCAAGATCACCACGCGCGCTGCTTTGATGGTGCCCGCGGCCGTCATCAGCATCGGGAACAAGCGCGGGTAGTGGTTGGCCGCCATCATCACCGCCTTGTAGCCGGCAATGTTGGCCTGAGAACTCAGCACATCCATCGACTGCGCCCGGGTGGTGCGGGGTGCCGCTTCCAGCGCAAAGCCCGTCAGGCCCGCGCCCGCCAGGGCCTCCAGGCCGCTGCGGTTGAAGGGGTCGAGCATGGCCACCAGGGCGGTGCCGGGTTTCATCAGGCCGAGTTCGTCGGCCTGCGGGCTGCGCACCTTGAGCACCAGGTCGGCGGCAAAGGCACCGGCTCGGTCGGTGATCTCCGCACCGGCGGCCACATAGGCCTCGTCGGTGCAGCAGGCCAGCAGACCGGCGCCGGCCTGAACCCGAACCGTGTGGCCCTGGGCTTTGAGCTTCTTGACCGTCTCAGGCGTGGCCGCCACTCGGGTTTCGCCAGCCGCGGTCTCGTGCGGCACTCCAATCAGCATGGGGCCCTCCTGGGGTCTTCTCGAACATGGCCTCGCGGCGGGGCGCAGAGGTTTGGGGTTAACCCTAAATCATAGACAATTTGTCCAGACGGCACATTTCAGCATAGCCGCCACCCCCAAGCCAGCCGGGGTTTGAACAACCGACCAAATCGCATGACCGGTGCCGCCGCCTCACTGCCCAAGCCCGACCGGTGGCGCCCCAGCGTCACCGTGGCGGCCATCATCTCGCGCCGGGATGCCGACGGCCAAACCCGTTTCCTGCTGATTGAGGAACACACGGCCGAGGGGCTGCGCCTGAACAACCCCGCAGGCCACCTCGACCCGGCCGAATCCCCCGAGCAGGCCGTGGTCCGCGAGGCGCTGGAGGAAACCGCCCGCGTCTTCAGCCCGGAGCACTTCCTGGGCGTGTACCTGTCGCGGTTTCAGCGTGCGTCCACCGGGGAGGACATCACCTACCTGCGACTGGCCTACGCCGGCACGGTGGGCGAGCCCCTGCCGGGCCACAGCCTAGACCAGGGCATCGTGCGCACCCTGTGGATGACCCTGCACGAAGTGCGCAGCAGTGCGGACCGCCACCGCAGCCCTCTGGTGCTGGAGTGCATCGAAGACCTGGTGGCCGGCCGGCGCTACCCGCTGCAAGCCGTCACCACCCATCCTTCGGTCACCCAGCCCGCACCCGCTGCAGCGCCGCGCAACTGAGGCCTGTCGGACAATCCCCCCATGGCCCTGCAGATCGGCGCGAGCACCCCAACCGTCCGGCCCCAACGCGTGGTGGTCGGGCTCAGTGGCGGCGTGGATTCGGCCGTTTCCGCCTGGTTGCTCAAGCAGCAGGGCCACGAGGTCGTGGGCCTGTTCATGAAGAACTGGGAAGACGACGACGACAGCGAGTTCTGCTCTTCTCGCCAGGATTGGCTGGACGCGGCGGCTGTGGCCGATGTGATCGGCATCGACATCGAACATGTGAACTTCGCTGCCGACTACAAGGACCGCGTGTTTGCCGAGTTTCTGCGCGAATACCAGGCGGGCCGAACCCCCAACCCGGACGTGTTGTGCAATGCGGAGATCAAGTTCAAGGCCTTCTTGGACCACGCCATGCGCCTGGGTGCCGACAAGATCGCCACCGGCCACTACGCGCGGGTCCGCGCCGCGCCTGGCCGGCCCGAAGCCTTTGAGCTGCTCAAGGGCTTGGACCCGCTGAAGGACCAAAGCTACTTCCTGCACCGGCTCAACCAGGCCCAACTGGCGCGCACTTGGTTTCCCGTGGGGGAGTTGCCCAAGACCGAGGTTCGGCGCATCGCCGCCGAAGTGGGTCTGCCCAATGCCCAGAAGAAGGACTCCACCGGCATCTGCTTCATCGGCGAGCGGCCGTTTCGTGAGTTCCTCAACCGCTACCTTCAGTCCGAACCCGGCCCCATCCTGGACGAGCGTGGCCGGCGCTTGGGCCAACACATGGGCCTGAGCTTCTACACCCTGGGGCAGCGCCAGGGCTTGCACATCGGGGGCGTCAAGGACAAGGGCGCCCCACGTGGCGGCGGCGACCACGCCCCGTGGTTCGTGGCCCACAAAGACTTGACGCGCAACGCCTTGGTGGTGGTGCAGGGCCATGACCATCCCGCCCTCCTGTCCCACGAACTGGTGGCCCAGGACCTGAGCTGGGTGGCCGGCAGTGCACCCGCGCCAGGGGCCCTGGCCGCCAAGACCCGTTACCGCCAAGCCGATGCCGCCTGCGAGCTGCAACCGGAGTCCTCCTTGGGCCCAGCGGCCATCCGGCTTCGCTTTGACCAGGCCCAGTGGGCCGTCACGCCCGGGCAGTCGGCGGTGCTCTACGACGGCCCGGTTTGCCTGGGCGGTGGGGTGATCGAGTCGGCCACCCGCACAGTCCCCGCGCCTCGCACGCGCCATCCGCAGATGGAGACCCCATGACCTATTGCGTCGGCATCCGGCTCAACGCCGGCCTCGTGTTCCTGTCCGATTCGCGCACCAACGCGGGTGTGGACCAGATCAGCACGTGCCGCAAGATGATGATCTACGAGAAGGCTGGCGACCGCTTCATCGTCTTGCTGTCCGCGGGCAACCTGTCCATCAGCCAATCGGTGCGCGAAATCCTGCAGGTTGAGAAGCTCGAGCGCTCTGGTGCAGAGCCCCTGACCATCTGGAACGCCACCAGCCTCTTCGATGTGGCCCGCGTGTTGGGCAGCGCCGTGCGGCGCGTGTACCAGCAAGACGGCCCGGCCCTCAAGGCCGCCGGCCTGGACTTCAACGCCTCCTTCATCTTGGGCGGGCAGGTCAAGGGCGAGGCCATGCGCCTGTTCCAGGTCTACGCACCGGGCAATTTCATCGAGGCCACCCGAGAGGCCTGTTTCTTCCAGATCGGCGAGAGCAAGTACGGCAAGCCCATCCTGGACCGCGTGTTGGCGCCCAACACGCCGCTGGACGAGGCCACCAAGTGCGCGCTCATCTCCATGGACTCCACGCTCAAGTCCAACCTGTCAGTGGGCCTGCCCCTGGACCTGGTGGTGTACCGCGAAGGCCGATACGCCAGCGACGAGCACATCTGCATCGACGAACAGAACCCGTATTTCCGGATGATCCGCAGCACCTGGGGCCAACGGCTGCGCGAGGTCTTCGAGGGCATCGAAGACCCCCACTGGAACGGTGGCCCGGTGGACACGCCCCTGCGCACGCAGTCCGAACGCTACGAACCCTTGCGCAAGGTTACCCACCCGGGGCAGCTCATCGTCTGACCGAAGCGCCGCCGCAGCTGCACCGCGCTGGTGCATGATCGCGGGCATGCGGCTTGCACCACGGGGCAAGTCCAGCCCGGAGCCCAGCCTTGTCGATCTGCGTTCGCCTCGAACACCTCACCCACTACCGCTACGACCGTCCGGTGCGGTTGTCGCCTCAGCGCATCCGCCTGTGCCCCTTGCCGGACAGCGTCACCCCGCTGCGGCACTACGACCTGCGCCTGGACCCTGAGCCTGAGCGCTTCGTCTGGGAGTTCGACGCCTGGGGCAACCGCTGCGCCCGGGCCGAGTTCGACCACCCCGTGACCGAGCTGCGACTGTGGGTGGACCTGGTGGCCGACATCGAACGGCACCCGGTGCCCCGCGCGCCCCTGGCCAAGGCCGCGGTGCACGCGCCGGTGCACTACGGACCCGCCTTGGAGGCCGAACTGGCGCCCTACCGCCGTGTGGGTTCTGCCGTGCCCTGCCCTGAGATGGCGGCCTACCTGGGCGATTGGCCCGAGCGCACCGGGCCGACCCTGGGCCTGCTCGAAGCACTCAACCGCCAACTGCACCGGGACATCGCCTATACCCACCGGCCCGAGCCCGGTGTCCAAACGCCTCAGGAGACCCTGCGCCGTCGCTCCGGCTCGTGCCGAGACAGCGCTTGGCTGTTGGTGCAGCTGCTGCGCCAATGCGGCTGGGCTGCGCGCTTCGTGTCAGGCTACCTGATCCAGCTGCACCAGGACCACGCCGGTGCAGCTGTACAGGGCGCGCAGCAGGACGCCACCGAGCTGCACGCGTGGTGCGAGGTCTACCTGCCGGGGCCGGGCTGGGTGGGCCTGGACACCACCTCTGGGCTGTGGACAGGCTATGGGCACTTGGCCCTGGCCTGTGCGCCCGAGCCGCCCCAGGCCGCGCCCCTCACCGGCTCGGTCGACCCGTGCAACGTTGAACTGCACCACGAGGTTCGTCTGCAGCGCCTGGCCTCGGCCGCGCAGCCCCACCCGAGCGCCGCACCCTCGGCCCAAGCCCCGGTGGAGCTGGCCCAGGATTTGCATCGCTCCGGCCCTCAGCAGGAACTCACCATGGGACCGCCCTTCGACGAGATGCGCAGCAGCACCAATGCGGTGCGCCCCCACTACCAGACCTATGCCGAATGGCTCGATCGGCAAAGCCTGTCGTCCATGTCGGTGCGCCGAGAAGAGGCCGAGGTCATCTTTCGACGGGTGGGCATCACCTTCGCCGTTTACGGCGAGAAGGACGAGGACGGTGCCGGCAACGAGCGGCTCATCCCCTTTGACCTGCTGCCGCGCATCATCCCGGGTGCGGAGTGGCAGGCCATGCGCCGCGGTTTGGAGCAGCGGGTGACGGCGCTCAACCGCTTCATCCACGACGTCTACCACGGCCAGGACATCCTCAAGGCCGGTGTCGTGCCGGCCGATGAGGTGCTGCGCAACCCCCAGTTCCGTCCTGAAATGGTGGGGCTGGATGTGCCCGGCGGCATCTACGCGCACATCGCTGGTATCGACATCGTGAGGGCCGCCCAAGCCGACGGCAGCGGCACCTACTACGTGTTGGAAGACAACCTGCGCGTGCCCTCTGGCGTGAGCTACATGTTGGAAAACCGCAAGATGATGATGCGGCTGTTTCCCGACCTGGTCTCGCTGCACCGCGTGGCACCGGTGGCCCACTACCCAGACCTGCTGCTGGCCACCTTGCGCAGCATGGCACCCGGGGGCGCCAACGACCCCACCGTGGTGGTGCTCACGCCCGGCATGCACAACAGCGCCTACTTCGAGCACGCCTTTTTGGCCCAACAGATGGGTGTGGAATTGGTGGAAGGGCAGGACCTTTTTGTGCGCGACGAGCGCGTGTACATGCGCACCACGCAGGGCCCCAAGCGGGTCGACGTGATCTACCGGCGCATCGACGACGACTTTCTCGACCCGCAGGCCTTCCGCCCAGACTCCAGCCTGCGCTGTGCCGGCCTCATGCGCGCCTACCGCAGCGGCCACGTCACCCTGTGCAACGCCATCGGCACGGGCGTGGCCGACGACAAATCGATCTACGCTTACGTCCCGCAGATGATCGAGTTCTACCTGGGCGAAAAGCCGCTGCTGGACAACGTGCCCACCTGGCGCTGCCGCGAGCCCGAAGCCCTGGCCTATGTCTTGGCCCATCTCAAAGACCTGGTGGTCAAGGAGGTGCATGGTGCCGGGGGTTACGGCATGTTGGTGGGGCCAGCGGCCACCCGTGCCGAGATCGACGCCTTCGCCCAGCGCATCAAGGCCCATCCGGCGAACTACATCGCGCAGCCCACGCTCAGCCTGTCCACCTGCCCCACCTTTGTGGAACAGGGCATCGCCCCGCGCCACATCGATCTGCGTCCCTTCGTCTTGTCGGGCAAGACGGTGCAGGTGGTGCCCGGGGGCCTGACCCGCGTGGCCTTGAAGGAAGGCTCACTCGTGGTCAACAGCAGCCAGGGCGGCGGCACCAAGGACACCTGGGTCTTGGACGCCTGAACACCGCAAAGCCCGCAAGAAGGACCCCCGATGCTCTCGCGCACCGCCGACCACCTGTTCTGGATGGCCCGCTATATGGAGCGGGCCGAAAACACCGCGCGCATGCTGGATGTGAACTACCAGACCTCGCTGCTGCCGGAGCGGGCGGTCAGCGCCGAGGCCGCCTGGAGCGCCGTCTTGGGCATCAGCGAGCTGCACGGCGCGTATGCCAACCGCCACCGCCAGATCAGCGGCGAGGGTGTGATGCACTTCATGGTGCGGGACATGGGCAACGCCTCGTCCATCGCCTCCTGCTTGTCCGCTGCGCGGGAAAACGCCCGGGCGGTGCGCAGCGTGCTGACCACCGAGTTGTGGGAAACGACCAACCAAACCTGGCTCGAGTTCTCGCGCATGGTGGCCTCCGGTGCGCTGGAGCGCGACCCTTCGGCCGTCTTCGAATGGGTCAAGTTCCGCTCACACCTGTCCCGCGGCGTGGCGGTGGGCACCATGCTGCAAGACGAAGCCCTGCACTTCATGCGCTTGGGCACCTTCTTGGAGCGCGGCGACAACACCGCGCGGCTCTTGGACGTCAAGTTCCACGGCCACCCCAATGTGGATGGGGCCGCACCCCCGGCCGACAGCAGCCGCCTGATGCGCCCACCCGGCTTGCCGGCGCCGGCCATCGCACCCGAGACCGACTTCTATCACTGGTCCGCCTTGCTGCGCTCGGTCTCGGCCTTTGAAATCTACCGCCGGGTCTACAGCAGCGTCATCCTGCCCGAGAAGGTGGCCGAACTGCTCATCCTGCGGCCGGACATGCCGCGTTCCCTGGCCGCCTGCACGGGCGAACTGGTGAACAACCTCAGCCAGGTGGCCAACCAGCACAGCGGCGACACCCTGCGCCGGGCCGGCCGTCTGTGCAGCGACCTGCAATACGGCCGCATCGACGAAATCCTGGACGACGGGCTGCACGCCTACCTCACGCGCTTTCTCAACCGCATCAACGACATTGGCGAACGGATCGCCCGGGACTTCTTGGCCGCGGCCTGAGCGACCAGCCGAAGATATGTATTAAATTGCAATCATCGGCGATAAACAAGGGTTAGTACTGAGCATTATTTTGCTCGGTAGCACTACAGTGCCGGTGAGGGGAGACGGTGTGCCATCATGGTCCGCTGTTTTAACCACCACCGTACGGAGGAGACCCATGAGCACCCGTCGCGTCGTCCTGACCCGCTCTGCCGCCCTGTTGGGCGCCGCCAGCACCAGCCTGTTGCTGCCCCAGATCGTGCGGGCCCAGTCCAACAAGCTGCGCATCGGATTGATGCTGCCCTACACCGGCACATTTGCCGCGCTGGGCATCAACATCGAGGCTGGTTTCCGGATGGCTGTGGAGGAGGCCGGTGGCAAGCTCGGTGGCCGCGACATCGAGTGGTTCAAGGTCGACGATGAATCCGACCCGCCCAAGGGTGTGGAGAACGCCAACCGTCTTGTTCAGCGCGACAAGGTCGATGTCATCCTGGGCACGGTGCACTCTGGCGTGCAGATGGGCATCCATCGCGTGGCCCGTGAGTCTGGCGTGTTGAGCATCATTCCGAACGCCGGTGTCCACGTGGCCACACGAGCCCAGTGCGCGCCCAACGTCTTCCGCACGTCCTTCTCCAACAGCCAGCCCACCTTGGCCCTGGGTGAGACCATGGTCAAGCGCGGTCACAAGAAGGCGGTGTGGATCACCTGGAAGTACGCCGCCGGCGACGAGGCGTTTGAGGGATTCCGCGACAGCTACACCAAGGCAGGCGGCACCATCGTCAAGGAACTGGGCCTGCCCTTCCCGAACGTGGAGTTCCAGGCGCTGCTCACCGAAATCGCCTCGCTCAAGCCCGACGCCGTGGCCTGCTTCTTCGCGGGCGCGGGTGCGGCCAAGTTCATCCGTGACTACGCAGCAGCAGGCCTCAAGGGCAAGATCCCGCTGTATGGCTCGGGCTTCCTGACCGAAGGCGTGCTCGACGCCGCTGGCCCGGCCGCCGAGGGCATCCTGACCACGCTGCACTACAGCGACTCCCTGGACACCAAGCGCAACCAGGACTTCCGCCGCGCCTTTGCCATCCGCAACAAACTGCAACCCGACGTGTACGCGGTGCAAGGCTACGACTCGGGCCTCCTGTTGGCCCAGGGTCTGAATGCGGTCAAGGGCGACTTTGCCAACAAGAAGGCCCTGTATGCGGCCATGGAAGGCGCCACCATCGACAGCCCGCGCGGCAAGTGGACGATGAGCAAGGCCCACAACCCCATCCAGGACATGTACCTGCGCGAAGTCAAGGACAAGGAGAACAAGGTCCTCGGGATCGCCGCCAAGCAATTGGCCGACCCCGCCACCGGCTGCCGCATGGCCTGAGCCCTGTCCATTGAACCTTTGCGCCTGAACGCTGTGGCGGCCCATAAGGGCTTTGGTCTTTGAGGCCGCCACCCTCACCACATGGCGGCTGTGGCCGCCATTTTTTGTGCCCTCGATCCACTTGGCTTTACCCCCGACCGCGCACCTGAGCCCACCATGACCCTGGCCAACTTCCTCATCCAGCTGCTCAACAGCGTCCAGTACGGGCTGCTTTTGTTCATGCTGGCCGCGGGCCTGACGCTGATCTTCGGCATCATGGGCGTGGTCAATCTGGCGCACGGCAGCTTCTACATGCTGGGCGCCTACCTGGCCTACACGCTGGCGGCGCAGTTGGACTCCTTGCCCTTGGCCATCATCGTGGGGGCGGTGTTGGCCGGCCTGTTCGGCTTTGTGCTGGAGCGCCTGTTGTTTCGGCACTTCTATCACCGCGACCACCTCGACCAGGTGCTGCTGACCTTTGGCCTGATCTATGTATTTGAGGAGTTGCGCGCCATCATCTGGGGCAACGATGTGTTGGGCGTGAAGGTTCCCGAGTCGCTGGACTGGTCCATACCCCTGACCGACACGCTGAGCTATCCGGTGTACCGGCTGTTCATCTCGGCGGTGTGCATCGGACTGGCGCTGGCCCTGTACCTGCTGATCTCCAAGACCCGGCTGGGCATGAAGATCCGCGCGGGGGCCTTCAACCGCGACATGACCGAGTCGCTGGGCGTCAACATTGAACTGATCCACGCCCTGGTCTTTGGCTTGGGCGTGGGCCTGGCGGTGGTGGCCGGCATGGTCGCTTCGCCGGTGTCCAGCGTGTACCCCAACATGGGCAGCCCCGTGCTGATCATGTGCTTCGTTGTCGTGGTGATTGGGGGCATCGGCTCGGTTCGCGGCGCGCTGATCGCTGCGCTGCTGGTGGGCTTGGTGGACACCTTTGGCAAGGTGTTGCTGCCCCAGGTGGCGGGCATGTTGGTGTACGTGCTGATGGCCGCCGTGTTGCTGTGGAGGCCCGAAGGGCTGTTCAAGCAGTGAGATGACGCCATGAGTGCTCCCAAGTCCCACCTCGAAACCCTGCCGCGCAGCGTTCAGTTCCTCCTGGCCACGGCCGTGGTGGGCCTGGCCCTGTTTCCGATCATGGGCAGCGACTACGCCCTCCAAAGCCTGTCGCGCATGATGATTCTGGCGATCTTCGCCATGAGCCTGGACCTCCTGCAAGGGGTCACGGGCCTGGTGTCACTCGGCCACGCCGCCTACTTCGGCCTGGCCGGCTACGCACTGGCCTTTCTGTCGCCCGTCAACGATCCGGCCGCCTTGTGGTGGACGCTGCCTGCGGCCATGGCCTTCTCCGGTTTGGCGGCCCTGGTCATCGGCTTCTTCGTGGTGCGCACCCACGGCATCTACTTCATCATGGTCACCATGGCCTTCGCGCAGATGCTGTTCTACCTGTTCTTTGACAACAAGGTCCTGGGCGGCAGCGATGGCATCTACGTCAACATCCGCCCCGGCAGCGGCCCGGTCGACCTCGAAAACAAGGTCACCCTGTTCTACGTGTGTCTGGTGTCGATGGTGGCGGTCTACGCCTTCTTGCGCCGCCTCTTGTGGAGTTCGTTTGGCCGGGCCTTGGTGGGCATCCGGATCAATGAACACCGCATGAAGGCGGTGGGCTACTCCACCTTTGGCTACAAGCTCAGTGCATTCACCTTGGCCGGTGCATTGGCCGGCTTGGCGGGCTACTTGTGGGGCGCACTCAACGGCTTTGTGAACCCCGAGTTGATGGGCTTTCACATGAGCGCGCACGCCATCATGATGGTGATCCTGGGCGGCATGGGCAACTTCGCCGGTGCGGCCATCGGTGCCTTTGTTTTTGAAGGCGTGCTGCACTGGGTCAAGGACTTGCCGCAGGTGGGCTCGGTTCGCCTGGGAGACCACTGGCAGTTGTGGATGGGCCTGTTCATCGTGGCGGTGGTGATCTTGGCCCCGCGCGGTGTCTTGGGCCTCGTGGGATCGTTGCTGCAGCGCCTGCGCGCGTCCAAGGAGGGCGGAGCATGAGCGCCGGCGAAGTGCTGCTGTCCGCGCGTGGCCTGACCAAGCGCTTTGGTGGCTTGGCGGCCAACCAAGATGTTTCGCTGGACCTGTGGCGGGGACGCATCCATGCGGTGATCGGCCCCAATGGCGCCGGCAAGAGCACCCTGACCAACCTGCTGTCGGGAGACCTGCCGCCCACCAGCGGCACGGTGACCTTGGGTGGGCATGACATCACCGGCCATCCGCCGCACGAGATTTCCAGGCGCGGCCTGGGCCGCAGCTACCAGAAGACCAACATCTTCTTGCCCTTGACGGTTCAGGAGAATGTGCGCCTGGCTTCTCAGTCGCGTCAGCGGCACCGCCCCTGGAATCCTGTGCACTGGGTGGATGCCGCCACGCACCAGGCGCAGGTGCAGGCGCGTTGCGAACGCGCCTTGGCGCTGGCCGGCCTGCTGGACCGGCGCGAGGTGGTGGCTGGCACCTGTTCGCACGGTGAGCAGCGCCAGCTGGAAATCGCCATGACCCTGGCCACCGAACCTCAGGTGCTGCTGTTGGACGAGCCCCTGGCGGGCATGGGCGTGGCCGAAGCCGAGCGCATGGTGGAGTTGCTGCTGCGGCTCAAGGCCGAGCACGCCATCATGCTGGTGGAGCACGACATGGACGCCGTCTTCACCCTGGCCGATCACCTCACGGTGATGGTCAACGGACAGGTGATCGCCAGTGGCACACCGCAGGCCATACGCAACGACGCAGCCGTACAAGCGGCCTACCTGGGCGAGGAGCATTGACATGGGTGCCCACACACCGCCGTCTTCAGGAACGGAGCTGCTCATCGATGCACGTGGGCTGCAAACCTACTACGGCGCCAGCCATATCCTGCGCGGCGTTGATTTTCAGGTGCGCCGCGGCGAGACCATCGGTCTGATGGGCCGCAACGGCATGGGCAAGAGCACCCTTCTCAAGAGCCTCATGGGCCTGGTCAAGCCGCGTGGTGGCGAGGTGCGGATCAAGGGCGCGGCCATGACCGGTGCGGCGCCCTTTCGCGTGGCGCAACAGGGGATCGCGTATGTGCCCGAGGGCCGCGGGATCTTCGGCAACCTCTCCGTGAAGGAGAACCTGATCATGGCCGCGCGCGCGGGCACGCAAGGCCGTCGCGATTGGACCTACGAGCGGGTCTTGGACACCTTCCCTCGGCTCAAGGAGCGTCTGGGCCATGGCGGGCAGCAACTCTCTGGTGGTGAGCAGCAGATGCTCACGATTGGGCGCGCCTTGATGACCAACCCGGACGTCTTGATTCTGGACGAGGCCACTGAGGGCCTGGCCCCGCTGATCGCGCGCGAGATCTGGCGCATCTGTGGCCTCATCCGCGACAGCGGCATCAGCAGCATCATCGTCGACAAGAACTGGCGCCACGTCACGCAAGTCACCGACCGCAACGTCATCCTCGTCAAGGGCGAAGTGGTGTTCGAGGGCAGCAGCGCGACGCTCTTGGCCCAACCCCAGGCGCTCGAACAATTCCTGGGTGTATAGTCCGCCTCCCTTCAATGGATCCCGTCGCTGAGACGGGCCTGGCGGGCGGGGGCAGCTGATGCCCGTGCCACCGTGCTTCACGAAGGGTGCGGCCTGCGCCGCAGGCCTCGGGCAACCGGGGCCAACGGGCTTCGGTGCTCGACAGTTGACACGGTCTAAAAAAACGTGTCACAATCGCAGGCTCTGCTGCAAACGGTGGGGTGCTTAGGTGACGGCTCTTTGGGGCGTGTGGCCTAGGTGCTT
>JACCDK010403926.1_pt1 | contig 13670 bp, 9 predicted proteins | sample 7445871 | NCBI WGS metagenome assembly JACCDK01 (sample SAMN15323436, study PRJNA562643) | freshwater metagenome | isolation source: river surface water | place: USA:Blue River Watershed | collected 2017-08-15 | reverse complement strand
GCTGATCGACCGCACCGGTACGCTGGCCGATGCACTGAAGGCCGCGCGCGAACGGGCCAAGTTGCCCGAAGATGCAGGGGTCCGCTATGTCGAGAAGTCGCCGGGGCCCCTGGTGGAATTGCTCCAGGGCCTGGGCCTGGAGGCATCGGTGGTGCAGCGCCTGGTGGCCATGGCCTCGGTGCTGGGTTGGGCCGCGGGCGAGCCGATTGCGCCATTGATCGATGCCTCGGCGCCAGCCGGTTTCCCGGGCCTGCAGCAGACGGGCGTGATGGCTGACCTGTGGTGGCTCAGTGATGTGGTGAACGCCAAACGGCCCTATTCGGCGGTGGTGCACTGCTTCTGCGGCAGCGAACGCTGAACGCCGGGCTGCGCGGGGATCAGCCCGTCTGAACGCCGGGCTGGTGCGGATCAACGGCGTAGCGGGCCACCACGCGTGCGCCGCTGGCGGGGTCTTCGATGTTGTCGACCACGAACAGGTGGCCGATCAGCGCCTTGTCGTCGATCTCGAAGGCCATGAAGCCGCGTTCATCGATGCGCGCGTGGTGCATGTGCGGGTTATGGCGGTGGGCCGCCACCACGCGTTCGGGTGATCCGCCGTAGCTGGTGATCGACGTGCCGCAGAACTCGCTGGCCACCACCTTGGCGAACAGGCTGTCGTAGTCGAGCTGAAGGTTGCCGACGTAGTTGCCGTGCACATCGCCGCCCAGCACGACGGCGTTGCGGATCTTGCGGTCCACCAGCGACTGCAGCAGCCGCTTGCGCGCGTGCGGGTAGCCATCCCACCCATCGGTCCAGTAGGTGCCGCGGCCGGATCCGTGGGGATCGCTCCAGCTCCAACGGCTCATCAACGTCTGCTGGCCCACGAGATTCCAACGCCGCTGCTCGTCCCAGCCCTGCGCAAGCCACTGTTCCTGTGCGGCGCCCAAGAGGGTTCGATGTACTTGCTCCAGCTCAGGGCAGTCGATGCGCACCACGGTGTTGCTGCCGCCGCGGCCGGCGCGCGGGCAGACCTGCGCATCACGGTACTGTCGGTCGTCCAGCAGGTGCAGCCGGGCCAAACGGCCCCAATCAGCACGCCGATACAGGTTCATCGAAGCGCCAGGCGTACCCAGGTCGGGTTTGAGCCGATGCGGCAGCGGCATGTGTTCCCAGTAGGCCTGGTAGGCGCTGCGGCGTTGGTTGGCGAAATCGGCCTGCAGGCGTTGCCCCTGAAGGCCGGCGTAGTCGTTGTCGACCTCGTGGTCGTCCCAGATGGGCATCCACGGCGCGCAGGCATGGGCCGCCTGCAGGTCGGGGTCGCCCTTGTACTGGGCATAGCGAGCGCGGTACTGCGCCAGGCTTTGCACATAGCCGCCGGCATGGCGCCTCACGCGGCCCGTGGCCGGCGTGGCGGTTTCGTAGATGTAGTCGCCCAAGAACAGAATGAGATCGGGCTGCCAGGCGGCGGCGTGCCGCCATGCCGAGTAGTAGCCCATGTCAAAGCGCTGGCAACTGGCGATGATCAGCCGCAGCTTGGCGCCGGCATCAGGTGCTGGCGCGGTGCGCGTGCGCCCAATCGGGCTGCGCTGGCCCAGCGCGGTGAAGCGGTACCAATAGGAGCGGCCTGCTTGCAGGCCTGAGGGTTCGGCATGCACGCTGTGGGCCCAGGCGGCGTCGGCCAGTTCGGTGCCACGTGCGGCGATGCGGGTGAAGGCCTCGTCCTCGGCCACTTCCCATTGAACGGGAACGGGTTCGTCGCTGGGCAAGCCCGGGCCCATCAGCCGGGTCCACAGCACCAGGCCATTGGGCGTCGGTTCACCGCTGGCCACACCCAAGGCAAAGCGCGGCTCGTCGGCGGCGCGGGCGTGTGGAAGGTAGGCCGGTACGCCGGCGATCCACGCACACAGGGCCGGGCTGGTGGCGAGCAGGGTGCGGCGCTTCATCGGGGGTAGTGTGCAGGAATCGGCAAGGCGCGCCTGCCGCCGTTCGGGTGGCAGTCTTGTCGGCTGTCGTGCCCTTTGTAACACGGCCAAGTGCGGCCAACCCATACCCGGGCTTGGCTATGATCCGGCGCCCCGTCTCGACAGTTGCTGCGCTTTCACCCACCCCCATCCGCATGTCCACCGCGTCAGCCCCTGTCGGTTTGAACCCTGCCCAGCTGCAGGCGGTTCACCACCTGGACGGACCGTGTCTTGTTGTGGCTGGCGCCGGTTCGGGCAAGACGCGCGTGATCACGCACAAGATCGCACGGCTGCTGCAAGCGGGGCTGGAGCCTGGCCAGATCGCGGCCATCACCTTCACCAACAAGGCCGCGCAGGAAATGCGCGAGCGCACCAAGGCCTTGGTGGGGCCGCGGGCAGCCACCGCCCTGGTGATCAGCACCTTCCACAACCTGGGCGTTCGTCTGCTGCGCGAAGACGGGCCTGCCCTGGGCCTGAAGCCGGAGTTCAGCATCCTGGACAGCGACGATGTGCTGAGCCTCTTGCGCGATGCGGGGGCCACCACCGACGCCAAGCTGGCGCGGCAGTGGCAGTGGGCCATCAGCTTGTGGAAGAACCAGGGGCTCGACAGCGACGGAGCTGCGGCCGTGGCGCAGAACGAAAACGAACGCGTGGCCGCTCGCGTGATGAAGCTCTATGAGGAGCGGCTGCAGGCCTACCAGGCGGTGGACTTCGATGACCTGATCGGTTTGCCGCTGAAGCTGCTGCTGCGCGACGATTCGGTGCGGCTGAAGTGGCAGGATCGTTTTCACCACGTGCTGGTGGATGAGTATCAGGACACCAATGCGGTGCAGTACGAGCTGATGAAGGCGCTGGTGTCGCATCCTGATCCACGGCGCGCGGCGCGCTTCACGGCGGTGGGGGACGATGACCAGAGCATCTACGGTTGGCGTGGCGCCACCATCGACAACCTCAAGCGCCTGCCGCAGGAATTCCCGCAGTTACGCGTGATTCCCTTGGAGCAGAACTACCGCTCGACCGGGGCGATTCTGCGTGCGGCCAACCATGTCATTGCGGGCAACCCCAAGCTCTTCGAGAAGAAGCTGTGGAGCGAGCTGGGCGAAGGTGAGCCAGTGCGGTTGGTGCAGTGCGACAGCGACGAACACGAGGCCGAGCGCGCAGTGGCCTTCATCCAGGCCATTCGCGGCAACGGGGGTCCTTCGATCAAGCTCTCGGACTTCGCCATCCTTTACCGCGCCAACCACCAGGCCCGGGCCTTTGAGCAGAAGCTGCGCGCGGCGCAGATCCCCTACAAGGTGTCGGGCGGGCAGAGCTTCTTCGACAAGGCCGAGATCAAGGACCTGTGCGCCTGGCTGCGTCTGATGGTGAACCAGGATGACGACCCAGCCTTCTTGCGTGCGATCACCACGCCCAAGCGCGGTGTGGGCCACCAGACCCTGGGCAAGCTCGGTGAGTTCGGCTCGAAATGGAAGACCAGCCTCTTCGAATCCCTGTTCGCACCCAGCCTGGGGGCGGTGTTGTCGGCCAAGGCGGTGGGTTCGCTGCATGAGTTCGGACGCTTCGTGAACGACCTGTCGCACAAGGCCGGGCAGACCTCGGGCTCCGAAGATGCCAAGGCCCTCCTGATGGACTGGCTGCGTGAGATCGGCTACGAGCAGCACCTCTTCGACGGCGAGGACAACGAGAAGCTGGCCGCGGCCCGCTGGGCCAACGTGCTGGACTTTGTGGACTGGATTGGCAAGCGCTGCGGTGGCGAGATCGACAACCTGGGCGGCATGACCACCGAGACACCCAAGCGCACGGTACTGGAGGTGGCACAGACCATCAGCGTGATCATCAGCCTGGCCGAGCGTGGCGACGAGCAGGACGTGGTGACCTTGTCCACGCTGCACGCGGCCAAGGGTTTGGAGTGGCCGCATGTGGTGCTGGCCGGCGTGAACGAAGGCCTGCTGCCCTTCAAGGGTGAAGACGATGAGATGACGCCCGAGCGCCTGGAGGAGGAGCGGCGCCTGATGTATGTGGGCATCACCCGCGCGCGCCAAACGCTGGCCGTGAGCACCCTGCGCCGGCGCAAGCGCGGGCGCGAAACGGTGGCGGGCATCCCGAGCCGGTTCATTGCCGAGATGAGGCTCAACGAGAGCCCCAACCGCGAGGACCCGCGGGAGAAGTTGAAGCGGATGCGGGAGGAACTTGCTGCCAAAGCGGCGGCCGCCGCGCCTGCGCGACCTACATTCCCTTGAAGACGCCCGCGAAGCTGCGGCTGACTTCCAGCTTCTGCGGATGGCCGTTCAGGTGAACGATTTGCCGTCCGCGTTCGTCGCGCACCACCTGGGCCACGGCCTGCACGTTCACGATGGCGCTGCGGTGGATCTGCCAGAAGTGTCGGGGGTCGAGTTCGTTGACCAGTTCCTTGATCGGCTTGCGGATCAGGGCCTCGGCGGCGGCGGTCTGTACGCGGGTGTACTTTTCGTCGCTCACGAAGAACAGCACCTCGCGTACCGGGATCACCTGAACTGTGCTGCCGGCGTTGGCCTGAAGGACCTCCAGGTATTGGGGGGCTTGCCCGCTCAATTGCGCGGACAGCTGCTGAAGCAGGGCCTGCATCGAAGCGGGTGAGGAGCCCGCGCCGGCGCCACCTTGGGAAGCCGATGCAGCCGGCGCATCGGCCTGGGCCTGCGCTGGCTGCAGGCGGGCCGCCAGCCGCTGCGCAAGGCGTTCGGCCGTCTTCACCAACCGCTCCACGGCTGCGGGCTTGAGCACATAGTCGACGGCGCCGTGTTCGAAGGCCTGTACGGCGTACTCGTCGTAGGCGGTGATGAACACGATTTCAGGCAGCCATTCGTCCTCGGCCGTCTCCATCTGCAGGATCTCGCGCGCGGCGTCCACGCCGCTGAGCCCGGGCATGCGGATGTCCAGGAACACGACTTCCGGGCGGTGCTGCGACACGAGTTCGACGGCCTCCAGGCCGTTGCGGGCCTCCCCCACGATGTCCAGCGCCGGCCAGGCCTGTGACAGGCGCAGCCGCAACTGCTCGCGCATCAGGCGTTCATCGTCGGCCAGCACGGCCCGAATGGAGGCTTGCATGGCGTCAACCGGATGGTTCACGAGGGCTGCCGTGAACGCTGCACCAGCCACCAGATCAGGCCGGCCACGATGATCACCGGCGCCAGGGCGAACAGCCCACCTCTGATGGTGCCGATGAGGCCCAACACCAAGGCCAGCATCACCAGCACCGGCACCACTGTCAGCAGCAGGAGCAGGCCAAGCGCCACCCCTGCCAACACGCCCACGAGGCCCCAGCCGGTGGGCATCTTCATGGACCAGGTTTCACCGTCGACGATGACGCGCACCGCCTCTTGGTCCCCGACCCAACTCAGGATGCCGGCCACCGCCAGGGTGCCCAGCACCACGGTGAGCAGCAGGAGGGTGAAGCCGATCCGCCAAAGGGTTCTCATGTGAATTTCCTCGTAGATGGGAAGGTTGCATCAGGCCGACTGGGGATTGGAATCACCCTGCGGCCCAGGGGTTCCGGCCCCGGGACTGACGACGCGGTAGGGCAGGCGAACCACCACCCGGGCACCACCGCCTTCGCGTGGCTCCACGACCAGCTGTGCCGCTGCACCGTAGCGCAGGGCCAGTCGCTCGCGGATGTTCTTCAGACCGGTGCCGCTCGAATCCTGCCAGCCCGCTCCCAGGCCCACGCCGCTGTCGGTGACCGTCAGCCGCAAGTCGCCATCCACCACGGCGGCCTGCACCTGCAGAAGGCCTCCCTCGGGCTTGGGCTCCAGACCATGCTTGATGGCGTTCTCCACCAGCATCTGCAGCACCATGGGAGGGCACTCAGCCGAATGCAGGCCTGCAGGAATGTCCACCGAGGTCTCCAGCCGATCATCCATGCGAATCTTCAGGATGGACAGGTAGGGTTCGATGACGGCCTGTTCCTGGCCCAGGGTCCGGTTTGCGGCCACCCCACCGTCGCGCAGGGTGGGCATGGTGGCGCGCAGCAGGTCGATCAGGGCGCGCTGCATGCGGCCGGCCTTGGGTGGGTCGGTTTCGATCAGGTGCTCGATGGAGGCCAGGGTGTTGAACAGGAAGTGGGGCTCCACCTGCGCCTGCATCGTGGCCATGCGGGCCTCGGCCAGTTGGCGCTTGAGCGATTCGGCCTCGGCCATTTCGGTGGCCTGCACCGCCTGGGCGCGCGCCTGCAACTGGCCCTTGTAGGTCAGCTTGATGATGATGGACGCCAGGATCCACAAGGCCGCCAGGTCGGTGAGGAAGTCTTCGGTGTGAACGCGGCTGATGCGCACCTTGTTGCCCGACGGGCGCGGCCCTTCCACCGCTTCGATCGCCGGCTCGCGCAGCGCCTCCTTCACCGCTTGCTTGGCCTCTTCAATGGCGTCGCGAACCGAGTCGGGGTCCACACCTTCAGGCAGCGTCACCCGGATGGACGCCTGGTCCTTGCCGTCGGCGTTGCGCTGCACGTCCACCCGGATTTCACGCGGCGATTCCCCTTGAGCCGCAGGCGAGGCCCCTTCCGGCGCTGCCGGTGCCGTGGTCTCGGTTCGCTTGATCACGCGCACACCCTGGGAGTCGATCCGGATGTCCACGCCCTTGGTGGCCTCGTCCGATCCCTTTGGGCTGGTCTCGATGCGGATCACGGGTTCGCCGTTGCCGCGCGGTGTGCGGGGTGCGGGCGGCGATGGCGGTGCCGGTGGTGGCGTCGATACATGCTCCTCGATGACCTCGCGCATCGTCCAGCTGAAGGGCGGCATCGACTGAAGAATGGCCGCCAGGATCATCAGCAACAAGGACAGCACGATGAAGCGCTTCCAGGTGATGCCCACCAACCAGGTGGCGTAGGTGTGAAAACCCCGTACCAGCGGCTGCAGGCGCTGGCTCCAGGGTGTGGTGGCGGTGCTGTTCATTAGGGGCTCCATCATGCAACGAACCGTCACTCTAGGTGGCTGAGCCCGCGCAGGCAGCCTGAATGCGACAGGCTGCATCCCTGGGCGACGAAGTGGTCAGGCGGCTGGGCTTCAGGAACCGGGTGGGGTTGGCGCGAGCGCTGGGGCTGGTCCGCTGCGCCCATGGCGGGCAGCCCTCTCGCTCAGGGCGTTAGGGAAGAACAGCGCCGTCAGGCTCTTGCTGTGCACAGGGGAAAAAGCGGCGCCGCCGGCGCCGTGCGAAAGGCCGGGTGGGGCGTCGCGCCGCCAGTCGCGCACCCAGTGGATTTCGTCGGCCACTTCCAACAGGCCCATGGTTTCACGATCGCCGATCAGCAGACCGAAGACGCGCAGGCTCAGCCGTTGACGCGCCGCATCCAGCTGGTCAAGGGTGGCGCGGGTGCAGCCGAACTCGCCGTCGCTGACGATCAAGATGTCGGCACTGGCCCACTGCCGCTCCCGCACCCGAAGCAGCGCGCACTCGATGGGGGTCTGTACATCGGTGCCGCCATCGAAGCCCTGGCCGATGAGCTGCAGCAGTCGGGCAAAGCCATCGGGGCTGAAGTCGAGCGTCTGCTCGATGACCTCATCGGGCCCACCAAAGGCGATGACCAGACAGCGGCGCCGCTCCCGCTGCGCCACCCGTGCGGCTTCCAGCACCACCGCCTTGGCGATGGACTCGGGCGCACCCTGCATGGACCCCGAGGTGTCCAGGCAGATGATGAGGGGGCCTTGCTCCAGCGCTTCGGGCTCCGGTGGCTGCGGTCGTTGCTGCGGTGGTGCCTGCGGGTCGGGTCGCCAGTCGATGAGCATGGCCTGGGTGTCGTAGGTGAGTAGCCGTGCCTCCGCCTTTCGGGCGCGCCAGAGCTTGTGCAACACCGGGTGGCGCAGTTGCTGCAGCTCGCTGCCCAGCAGTCGCTCGATGCGGTCGCCCAGACGAATGCCGCGCAATTCACCGGGTGCGTCGGGCAGCACGGTCTCCATGGCCCGCACGCCCACCGGCGCCTGCAGGCCCTCGCACAGCGCTTGTGGTGCCGGTGGTGCCGCTGTCTGCACGCCGCGCCGTGTACGGCCGATGCGGCGCAGCAGTGCGGCCAGTTCGGGTCGCTGCGCCATCAGTTCGGAAAGTCGTCGGGCCTCTTGCCACTCGCGGCTGCGCAGATGACCCTTGAGCGCGTCCCAGCGCAGGTGCTCGCCGTCGCCCAGTCCTTGCAACAGGGCCTGAGCCTCTTCCCAGTCCGCGCGCTCAAGGACCCACTCGGCGCGGAAGGCCTGTGCCATGCGCACGATCGCTGCCGCGCGCGGTTCCGATTCGTGTCGGTCGATCAGACGGTCGGCATGCCACAGCGCGGTGCGCAGCAGCTGCAGCGCGGTCGATGGGCTTTGGCGGGTCAGGGCCGTGAGATTCAGCTCGGCCACCACATTGCGCAGTGCCGCGGTGACCTCGGTATCGCTGAAGTCGGCGTGCACCGGGGGCATCTGCCCGGCCACCAGCGCCTCATGCCAGTGCCGGATGTGGTCCAGCCTTGGCTGCAGACGCCCGCTGCTGCACACCAGGCCCGGCAACCACAGCTCACGTGGCAGGGCATCCAGTGCGGCGCTGGGCTCCATCACACGGGATGTGTCAGGGAAATCGGCGCGGGAACGTCTGCCAGCGACTCGTCCACGGGTAGGGCGGCGAAGCCGGCCTCAGCCGCTTGCAGCCGATGCGACAGGTCCGACAAGAGGGCGATGCGAAGGCGCAGTGGCTCCAGGCTCTGCTCGGCCAGGGACGGCGGCAGCCACAGGCGATTGCAAAGGCGGGCCGTCCAGGCATTGAACGCCTGGCGGGTCTGTGCCAAAGCCGCTTGCACGGTCAGCCGCACCTCCCGAACCTGGGCCGCGCGCGCCCGGATGTGCAGTGGGCTCCAGCGCTTGCGCAGGCGCTCTTCCAGTCGGGCCGAGTACAGGCGAAGCATCTCACCAGAGGCGCCGGGGTTGTCGGTGCCGCCCACGCTGCGGGCCAGGGCCATCTTGCCGGCGGCCTCGGCGCCTTCTTCGGCCTGAGCGCGCGACTCGATCTCCAATTGCTTTTCGAAGGCCTCGGTGCTGCGTTGCCAACCGGGCGAATCGGCCGCACCGATTTCAAGCACGGTGTCCTGCCACCAGCGCAGGATGGCCGGCACCTGGGCGATGTCAGCCGGCACCACATAGGCCACCAGCCAAAGGTCCTCGGGTTCGACCGATCGCCTGCCCTCGGCTGCGGCCGCCACGCAAAGCAATCGAGCCAGTTGTCGCCAGCGGCGGTCGGATACGCCGGGCCCCGGATGGGCGCCGGCCTGCGTGCGCAGGAACTGCCGCAGCGTGCGCAGGGCCACCAAGGTGTCGGGCGCCAGATCGACCGCATCGGCAGCCATGGCCATCGCGTGTCGCTCGGCCTCGCCCAGGGGCGTGGCCGCCGGCTCGTTGTCGGGTGCAACCGGCTGCGCCGACAGCAGTTGTTCAAACGCCCCGTCGCTGACGGGTTGCACCGGAATGCGGATCAGAAAGCGATCGAAGAAGGCGTGCAGGGCCTCGTCAGCTGGGGTTTCGTTGCTGGCGGCCACCACCGAAACGAGGGGCACGCGCAGGCGCTGGGTGCCGTTGTCGAACACGCGCTCATTGAGCAGGCTCAGCAGGGCGTTGAGGATCGCCGAGTTCGCCTTGAACACCTCGTCGAGGAAGGCCACCTGCGCGGTGGGCAGGTAGCCATCGACCAGACGCTCGTAGCGGTCGTCCTCCAGCGCCTTGAGCGACAGCGGCCCGAAGAGCTCCTCCGGGGTGGAAAAGCGCGTGAGCAACCTTTCGAAACAGGCCGGGCCCAGCCCGTCGCAGGAGGGCGCGATCTCGGCATGAAGCCGACGCGCCAGTTCGCTCTTGGCGGTGCCCGGTGGGCCGATCAGCAGCACATGCTCGGCGGCCACGGCAGCCAGCAGCATCAGACGCGCGGCCGTGTCGCGTTCAAGCAGTCCGTCCTCAAGCCGGCGCACCACCGCTTGCAGGGCTGCGGGGTCATTGCAGGGGATCCGCTCCATCGATGTCACGCCACCAGCTCCACCTGATCGCCCGTCCGCTGCACCACGCCATCGTCCACCAGGCTTTGCAGGATCTTGCGGGCCATCGGCAGCGGTTCATCCTGCAGCAGCCGCTGAACGGCCGTCCGGTGGGCCATGGGGCTGTCGGCCATCCATGCGCACACGGCTTGCTCGGGGCGGCTTCGGTGCGCCATCAGGTGGAACACCATCAGCACCCGCAGCGCATGGCGCGCGTGCAGGGCAGGCTGCGCCTGCAGCTTGCGCAAGCGGTGGCGGCTGATGGCCAGGGCATCGTTCACTTCGTCGAAGGGTTCGCCGTGGCCAGGGATCACGATGGCCGGTTTCAGCGCCTCGATGCGGTCCAGCGTCTGCAGCGCCGGCGTGAAGCCGTCCTCACCGTCAAGCTCGGGAAACGTGACCGCCACCTTGTTCCGCCAGAGCGCGTCGCCCGAAATGAGGACGCGCTGCCGGGGCTCGAAAAGCACCACGGCATCGGGATCGTGCCCGCCCATGGCGTGTACCTGCCAGGCATGGCCACCGAGTTCGATCGCTTGGCCGTCCACCAGGGCATGGTCGACCCGGAAGGGGTGACAGCGTTGTCCGGTCAGGCGGTAGGTGAGCCGCTCCTGGTCCCAGGCCTTGACCTTGGGGAAGGCCGCCTGCGGGACCCAGGTCAGGGCATCCGGGAAGCGCTCCTGCAGGGCCTGGTTGCCGCCGCAGTGGTCCGAATGCAGGTGGGTGTTGAGAATGCGGGTGAGTGGGGCGTGCCCGCGCGCGAGGTCGACCAAGGCCAGCGTTTGGGGCGCGTGGCTGACATAACCGGTGTCCACGACCGACACGCCGTCAGCGTCACGAAACACGATCTGGTTGGACGACAGCCAGTCGCGCTGCAGCACCTGCAGGTGCAGGGCATCGAAGACGGGGGCGAACGACGCGGCCATTCGCCCATTTTGGCCTCAATGGTCGCTGCGCAGCTCCCGGCGCAGGATCTTGCCTACATTGCTCTTGGGCAGGTCGTCGCGGAACTCGATGATCTTGGGTCGCTTGTAGGCGGTGAAGTTGTCGCGGCAGTAGCCGGCAATGTCGTCTTCGGAGATCGTCGCCCCGTCCTTTTTCACGACGAAAAGCTTGACCGCCTCGCCCGAGCGCTCGTCGGGGATGCCCACGGCCGCACACTCCAGCACACCCGGGTGCAGGCTCACCACCTGTTCGATCTCGGTGGGGTACACGTTGAAGCCCGACACGAGGATCATGTCCTTCTTGCGGTCGACGATGCGCACATAGCCGCGCTCGTCCATGATCCCGACGTCACCGCTCTTGAAGAAGCCGTCGGGCGTCATCACTTTGTCGGTCTCGTCCGGCCGGTTCCAGTAGCCGGCCATCACCTGGGGACCCTTGATGCAGATCTCGCCAGGCTGACCGATGGGCACATCGCGCCCGTCGTCGTCCCGGATGGCGATTTCGGTGCTGGGGATGGGCAGGCCGATGGTGCCGCTGAACTCCTTCAAATCCAAGCGGTTGGATGTGGCCACCGGCGAGGTTTCGGACAGGCCATAGCCCTCCACCACGGGGCAGCCGGTGATGCGCATCCATTTCTCGGCCGTGGCCTGCTGCACGGCCATGCCGCCGCCGTTGCTCACCTTCAGGCCGGACCAATCGAGCTTGGCGAACTCGGGCTCATTGGCCAGCGCATTGAACAGGGTGTTCACCGCTGGGAACATGTTCACCCTCACGCTGCGCAGGGTGTTGATGAAGCCGGGAATGTCGCGCGGGTTGGGGATGAGCAGATTTTGCGAGCCCATGCGCGCGCCCATCAGGTAGCAGATGGTCAGCGCGAAGATGTGATACAGCGGAAGGGCGCACACGATCATCAGCTGCTTGTCGCCGATTTCGTCGAGTTTGGGCTTGAACCAGGCCTCTGTTTGCAGCACATTGGCCGTGACGTTGCGGTGCAAGAGCGTGGCACCCTTGGACACGCCCGTGGTGCCGCCGGTGTACTGCAGGAAGGCCACGTCGTCGGGCGACACCACGGCCCGCTGCAGTGGGCGCCGGCGCCCCTCTTCGAGCACCTGGCGCCAGCGCGTCACGGTCCGTCCGCCGTCCAGGGGCAAGCGGTACTCGGGCACCATCTTGCGCAGATGGCGCACCGCGAAATTCACAAAGCGCCCCTTCCACCAACCGATCAGGTCGCCCAGGCCGGTCACCACCACATGCTGCACATCGGTGCGGTCGATCGTCTCTTCCAGGGTGCTGGCGAAGTTCTCCAGCACGATGATGGCCTTGGCGCCCGAGTCCTTGAGCTGATGCTCCAGTTCACGCGCGGTGTACAGCGGGTTCACGTTGACCACCGCATAGCCTGCGCGCAGGATGGCGGCGATGGCCACCATGTACTGCGGCACATTGGGCATCATGATGGCCACGCGGTCGCCATGCTTCAGGCCGGTACCCTGCAGCCAGGCGCCCAAGGCCTGCGAGAGCTGGTCGATCTGACCGAAGGTCAGCGTGCGTTCGAGGCAGCGCGAGGCCGTGCGGTTCGCGTAACGGCGAAACGAGTCCTCCAGGATGTCCACCAGGGTGAGGTGGGCGGGGATGTCCACGGTGGCGCCCACCCCGGCCGGGTAGTGGTTCAACCAGGGGGTCGACGCGTGGCTTGAGTCGGGTCGGATGGCGGCGTGCATGGCACGAAGTGTAGGGCGGCGCAGGCGACACAAGTCCGCGAAAGGCTCGGGGTTTTTGGGCGTGCCCGTCGGGCCGTTGAGCTTGGTTAGGATGACGAATTACCGGCGGAGACCCTTCATGACCACCCTAGGCACACCCCTTTCCCCTTCGGCCACCCGCGTGATGCTGCTGGGGTCTGGCGAACTCGGCAAGGAGGTGCTGATGGCACTGCAGCGCCTGGGGGTTGAAACCATCGCGGTCGACCGCTATGAAAACGCGCCGGGCCACCAGGTGGCGCACCATGCGCACACCATCACCATGAGCGATGCGCAGCAGCTGCGCGCCTTGATCGAGCGCGAAAGGCCGCTGATGGTGGTGCCCGAGATCGAGGCCATCGCCACGGCCGAGTTGCAGGCACTCGAAGCCGAGGGTGTGGTCAAGGTGGTGCCCACCGCGCGTGCGGCCCGCTTGACCATGGACCGCGAAGGCATCCGCCGCCTGGCTGCCGAGACCCTGGGCCTGGCCACCAGCCCCTACCGCTTTTGCGATTCGCTGGCGGAATTGCAGGCCGCCATCGATGGCGCGGACGGATCGGCGCCCATCGGCTACCCCTGTATCGTCAAGCCGGTGATGAGCTCATCGGGCAAGGGCCAGAGCCGCGTTGACGGTCCGGCTGATGTGCAGGCCGCCTGGGATTACGCCATGGCCGGTGGACGGGTCAGCCGGGGACGTGTGATCGTCGAGGGCTTTATTGATTTTGACTACGAGATCACCCAGTTGACGGTACGGGCTTTGGGCGCAGACGGGCAGGTTCAAACCCATTTTTGCGAGCCCATTGGCCATGTGCAGGTTTCTGGGGACTATGTGGAGAGCTGGCAGCCGCACCCGATGAGCCCGGCGGCCCTCGCAGCGAGTCGACGCATAGCGCAGGCCATCACCGACGACCTGGGCGGGCAGGGCCTGTTCGGTGTTGAGCTGTTCGTCAAGGGCGATCAGGTGTGGTTCAGCGAAGTCTCGCCGCGTCCGCACGATACGGGGCTGGTGACCCTGATTTCCCAGGATCTGTCCGAGTTTGC
>JACCDK011683890.1_pt1 | contig 13671 bp, 9 predicted proteins | sample 7445871 | NCBI WGS metagenome assembly JACCDK01 (sample SAMN15323436, study PRJNA562643) | freshwater metagenome | isolation source: river surface water | place: USA:Blue River Watershed | collected 2017-08-15 | reverse complement strand
TTGGCCGGCATCGGCAACTACGGGGGCCAGTTGGCCAGTGCTGAACAGTCATTTCTATTGAAGTATCTGCTGTCCTCGCAGTCTGCCGTCCTCTGGATGTGTGCCCTGTATGGTCTTGGCTGCCTGTCTTATTGGGTGGGCTTGCTGTTTCGCGGCGCCACGGCACTCTGGGCTGGGTCGGTCCTGACCTGGGCCGCCACGGTAATGGGCATGGTGGGCCTTCTTGTTCGTTGGTACGAGTCTTATTTGATCTCTCCGGATGTCGGGCACATCCCAGTGAGCAACCTCTATGAGGTCTTTGTTCTGTTCTCATTGCTCACTGCGTTGTTCTACCTCTTCTACGAGCGTCGCTACCAGACCCGTAGCCTCGGTGCTTTTGTCACTTTGGTGATTGTTGCTGCTGTTGGTTTTCTGCTCTGGTATACGGCGACTCGATCTGCACATGAGATCCAGCCATTGGTGCCTGCCTTGCAGTCTTGGTGGATGAAGATTCACGTACCGGCCAATTTCGTCGGGTATGGCACTTTCTCGATTGCCGCCATGGTGGCCTTTGCGTATCTGGTCAAATCAAATGCCCAGACCAAAAGCAAGGCAGCCCTTATCCCGCTGTTCGTTCTTGGCGTGCTCTTGTGTGCCGAGCCGCTGGTCTTTCGGCGCTCCGGCCTTCCTGACTATTGGGCGCTTTATTTTGGGATTTCTGCCGCAGCAGTTGGCGGCATATTGGCGGCCCGCCGGAGGATTGCAGAGGTACTGCCGTCTCTAGAGATTCTGGACGACATCCAGTACAGAGCCATCGCCATTGGATTCGCCTTCTTCACCGTCGCCACCATTCTGGGGGCACTCTGGGCCGCTGAGGCCTGGGGGACCTATTGGCAGTGGGACCCCAAAGAAACCTGGGCCCTCATTGTCTGGCTCAACTATGCCGCCTGGCTACACCTTCGTCTGATGAAGGGCTTGCGCGGCCAGTTCGCCGCCTATTGGTCCTTGGTGGGTTTGTTGATCACGGGTTTTGCGTTCCTTGGGGTCAACATGTTTCTCTCGGGCCTGCACTCCTACGGGCAGCTTTAAATGGACATTCGGGCTTCAGAGATCACGCCCGAGGCCATTTTTCATGGGCGCCGCCGACTGCTGGGTGCTGCCTCGGCCCTGACGGCCCTTGGTTCGGGGCTGTCACTGGCGGGTCCCGCCCATGCAAAAGACCCTCGCCAGCAGGCTCGCCTGGCCGAGCCGACGCAGCCCCTGCGCTATACCCCTTGGCCCGGCATGCCAACCGAGAGGCTCACGCCGATCCACGATGTCACCGGTTACAACAACTTCTACGAGTTTGGAACTGACAAGGCTGATCCGCAGAGAAACGCACCAGGTCGATTGTTGGTCAGACCTTATCAACTCAGCATCGAGGGCCTCGTCGCCAAACCACAGGTACTGGGCATCGATGACCTGATAGCCCAGGCTGGCTTGGAGGAGAGGATTTATCGCCTGAGGTGCGTCGAAGGCTGGTCCATGGTGATTCCCTGGGTCGGTTTTAGCCTGAGCAGGCTCATTGCCAAGGCCCAGCCACTTGGTTCCGCCAAGTACGTCGAGTTTGTCAGCCTGGCTGATAAGACCACGATGCCAGGCTTGTCCTCGCGAGTCCTGGACTGGCCCTATCGTGAGGGGCTTCGCCTGGATGAGGCCATGCACCCCCTGACCACATTGGCGGTGGGCCTCTATGGCAAAACACTGCCTGCTCAGAATGGTGCACCCATCAGGCTGGTGGTTCCCTGGAAGTATGGCTTCAAGAGCGCCAAGTCGATTGTCAGAATCAGGCTCATCGAACAACAACCAACACCGAGCTGGGTTCAGGCTGCTCCTCAGGAATACGGTTTTTACTCCAACGTTAATCCCAGCGTGCCGCATCGTCGTTGGTCTCAGGCCACGGAGCGTCGAATTGGGGAGGACGGTCTGCTCTCCCCCCGGCGTCCAACGCTGCCGTTCAACGGGTATGCAGAGCAGGTGGCCCATCTCTATACCGGCATGGACCTACGACAGTACTACTGACCCAGCATGGGGCTGTCTTTATCACTCTGGGCGGTTGGGCCACTCGTCGAACTGGTGATCCGTCTAGCCCTAGATGCATTGGGCGCGAACCCGCAGGAGGAGATTCTTCGGGGCCTCGGTCGGCAGACCTTGATGATCCTGTGCCTGGTTCTTGCCATGCCCGCCTTGGCAAGGCTCCGCCCTGAGACCCGGCTACGCGGAGTTGTTCAACATCGACGCGCCATGGGGCTCTGGGCCTTTGCCTATGCCTGTATTCATGTTCTGGCTTATCTCCAGTTTGAGCATGATTTGGCTTGGTGGGCCATTTGGGACGACCTCTGGCACCGACCTTTTGTCACAGTGGGGGTGGTCTGTCTTGCCGCGATGAGCCTGTTGGCCATGACCTCTAATCGTTGGAGCATGCGCCGCCTCGGACACAACTGGAAGCTACTTCACCGCTTGAGCTGGCCCATTGTTCTGATGGGAATTCTTCACTATGCCCTGCACAAGGCCGGCAAGAATGATTTCACCCAGCCGGTCGTTTTTCTGGCGATCTGGTCTGGTCTGCTGATGATGCGACTCAGGCCGAGTTGGAGGAAGTAAGCCAAAAACCAACTGGCCGTGACGGGAGATTGGCGAGGTCAGAGCCTTTCCGCCGCAACGAGATCCTCGAATGTTTCCCGACGTCGAATAAGCCTGGGCGAGGCATCGGGGTAGATCATGACTTCCGCAGGCCGGGGCCGCGAATTGTAGTTGGAGGCCATTGAGGACCCATAGGCACCAGCGGAGGCCAGAATGACCAAATCACCCTCTCGAAGACTTAGCCGGCGCTGACGACCCAGCCAGTCCCCACTCTCACAGACCGGTCCAACGATGTCCCAGGTCTGGGGTGGCGCCGAACTGTCCTGGCTTACCGCCAAGATCTCATGCCAAGCCTCATAGAGACTGGGTCGCATGAGATCGTTCATGGCCGCGTCAATAATTGCAAAGGCAGTGGTCTCTGGGGAGCTCTGGGGTTTAAGGGCGACGACGCGGCTTAGCAGAACGCCTGCAGGCCCGATGATGGCTCGTCCAAACTCAAAGATCAGCTTAGGCATCGGCCGGTTGCGGGCCATTGACCAGGCCCTTACCTTGCCGACGAGAGACTGCATCAGGGCCTGTGGAGTAGGAGGCGTCTCGTCGTGATAGCAAATGCCCAACCCGCCACCAAGGTCAATGTGATCAATCGCGATGCCCTTGGCTTCCAGGGCGTCTACAAACGTCAAGACGCGGTCTGTCGCGTCCAGGAATGGCGACAGTTCGGTGATCTGGGAACCGATGTGGCAGTCCACTCCGACGATCTGGAGGTGGGCGAGGGCTTTGGCGTCTTGATAGCCTTGCGCGGCCTGCTCGATCGGCAGTCCAAACTTATTGGATTTCAGACCGGTTGAGATGTAGGGGTGAGTCTTGGCATCGATGTCTGGGTTGATCCTAAGCGAGACATGGGCCTTGCAGCCAAGCTCCTCGGCGATTCGATTGAGTCGGTGCATTTCTGAAAGACTCTCGAGGTTGATGCAACCAACCCCGGCCACCAGAGCGTCACGCAGCTCAGCGTCGGTCTTACCCACTCCTGAGAAGACCATCTTGTTGGCCCGCCCACCTGCAGCCAGTACCCGTCTCATTTCCCCGGCCGAGACGATATCGAAGCCAGCCCCAAGGGCCGCTAACTCTGCGAGGATGGCCAGATTGGGGTTGGCCTTGACCGCATACAGAATGTCCACCTCAGCGCCGAGAGACTGACAGGCGTCTGCAAAAGCCCGGTAGGCCGAGCGGATGGCTGCAGCACTGTAAATGTAACAAGGGGTTTGGAACTGCTCGGCGAGCTTGGACAGGCTGTGCTGCTCGCAATGCAACTCGCCCTGGCGCCAGCCAAACGAGCCTGGCAGCATGGGATGCTCGGATTCATAACGATCGGTCACCGCGCCTCCTGAGGCTGGGTTGCTTCGCCGTCGGGGGGGAATTGTGGTTTGGGCAAAAACAGAGGGCCTTTTTGTCCGCACCCGCTTAGAGCCAGGGCAAGCATCAGGGCTGACAGGCTCACTGCCATGCCACCCTGTCGACCAAAGCCTTGTTTATCCCCAGGATTGCACCGGGAAGTCTGGTCCCCGATCTGAACTGATGGACAATGATGGTCGTGCGTTTTCATGATGGTGGGAGTATGACGGAAACCGAGTATCTTGAAAAAATAGAGTCTGCTTTTGCCTGGATTGAGACTCAGGTAGACAACTGGAATCAGTCCCATGACATGGTGATTGAGACCGGCCGTCATGGCCCTGTGTTGGAGACCGAATTTGAGTCGGGACAAAAGATCATCACCAACGCTCAGGCACCCACCCAACAACTCTGGATGGCCTCCCAGTTCGGTGCACATCACTTTGTGCTCACCACCGAGGGGTGGTTAGACACGAGGGGCGCTGGCCTGTTTGAGCAGGTATTTGCGTCTCATGCCAGTCAGTTGGCGGGGGTGGACTGTCCCCCTAGGGGACGAACCGAGGACTTCTAGAAGGACCCGATCGCCGCGGGGCTTCAGGGATTGTTGACACCAAGGGATGGGACCCCGACACCCGGGGCATTATCGGGAACGTAATATTCATTTCCGATCTTGAGCATCCCCGCAGGCGGGTTGACCGTTTGTTGCGGTATTTTCTTCAGGGCCTCTGCCATAAAAGACATCCAGATGGGCAAGGCAAGACCCCCACCAGTCTCCCGTTCACCCAGTGTTCGAGGCTGGTCGTAGCCCACCCAGGCTACCCCAGCCAATTTGGGCTGATAGCCTGCGAACCAGGCATCCTGAGCATCGTTGGTGGTACCAGTTTTGCCGGCGAGGTCTGTTCGCCCCAGTTGTAGCGCTTTGCGTCCAGTCCCGTTTTTCACCACACCCTGCAGAAGGTTGTGCATCAGGTACGCGTAGCGCTCATCCAGCACCCGGGGGGCCTCATCACCGGCCTTGGCGGGTTCGGTGCGACTGACGAGCGCGCCGCGCTCGTCGACCACACGGTCAATAAAATAGGGCGTGACGCGAAAGCCACCGTTGGCAAAGGCCGCGTAGGCAGTGGCCATTTGAAGTGGAGTGACGCTACCCGCCCCCAGGGCCAGCGTGAGGTAGGGCGGATTCCGCTGCGCTTCGAAACCGAAGCGTGAGAGGTAGTTTTGGGCGTACTTGGGCCCAACCGCATGCAGCAATCGAATCGAGACCATGTTTTTGGACTTGGCCAGGGCGTCACGAAGGGTGATCGGCCCCTCGTAGGTGCCGTCGTAGTTCTTCGGGTCCCACACCTGTCCGCCGGTCTGTCCGGGGTCAAAGTTCACAGGCGCATCGTTAACGATGCTGCTCGCAGAGAACCCTTTTTCCAATGCTGCTGAGTAGACAAAGGGCTTAATGGTCGAACCAGGCTGACGGTAAGCCTGCGTGACGTGATTGAACTTGTTCTGCCGAAAATCAAAGCCGCCGACGAGGGCCCGCAGGGCGCCCGTGTCAGTCTGAATGGCGACGAATGCCCCCTCGACCTCTGGGATCTGGCTGATTTCCCAGCGCTCTGCATCGAGTCGTTGGATCCGAACAACGGCACCGGGTCGAATTTTCAGGGCGGGCAGGGCGCTGGCCGAGAGTCCTTTGGAGGCGAATTTCAAGCCATCACCCTGAATGTCAAAGGTTTTGCCTTGAGCCCGCATGACCCGCACCGATCCCTCTTTCACCTCGATGACGACCGCGGTGAGCAGACCATCGCTATCGGGCCTATCTGCCAGCGTGTCCTCCACCAGGTCTTCTAGCTCCGGACCGTTCTTGGGCAGCGTGACAAAGGCCTCCGGACCCCGCCAGCCTTGACGCCGGTCAAATTCAATCAGCCCTGAGCGCATCGCATTCTGGGCCGCTTTCTGCTCATTGGCCCGAATGGTGGTGAATACAGTGAGTCCTCGGCTGTAGGCGTCGTCTGGAAACTGGGCAACGATTTGTTGGCGAACCATTTCAGCCAGGTAGGGCGCTGATACGGCATAGTCCTCGCCTCGGCTCACCACTTTCAATTCCTCTCGGCTGGCCTGGTTGAACTGGGCATTGCTGATCAGCCTGAGCTTTTGCATTCGACCCAGGATGTATTGCTGCCTGGCCTGGGCCCTTCGTGGGTTGGCCACAGGGTTGTAGCTGGAGGGGGCTTTGGGCAGACCCGCCAACATGGCAGACTCCGCGATACTTAGGCGCCCAATGGGTTTTCCGAAGTAGATCTGTGCAGCGGATGCGAACCCATAGGCTCTGCGTCCCAGGTAAATCTGATTGATGTAGAGCTCAAGGATCTGGTCCTTGGTGAGCTTGCGCTCAATCTCAAAGGCGAGCAGCACTTCGTAGATTTTTCGGGTAAAGGTTTTCTCGGTCGACAGGTAAAAGTTACGAGCCACCTGCATCGTGATGGTGCTCGCGCCTTGGGCTTTGCTGCCAGCCAAGAGGTTGGCGAAGACAGACCGCAGAATGCCGGCGGGGTCGATTCCGGCATGTTGGTAAAACTGGTCGTCCTCGGCGGCCAGAATGGCGTGAATGAGGGATTTGGGCACTTCAGAGATTCGGACGACGCTTCGCCGTTCCTCGCCAAACTCCCCAATCAGGACCCCATCGGCCGTCAGGACCCGAAGGGGTACTTTCGGCCGGTAGTCGGCCAAGGCAGTGACCTCTGGGAGCCGTGGCGTGGCCAGGGCAATGACCAGCAGGCTGATGCCGACCAGGCCTAGAAAGGACCACAGCCCCAGGAGCATGAAACGAATCAAAAGGCGCATAACAACCAAGTGTATCGCCTGCTAGACTGATTTCGATGAATGGCCAGCCAAAAAGAAATATCGTCCTGATCGGCCTGATGGGCGCCGGCAAGACCACGATTGGTCGGCGGCTGGCACAGCGAATTCAATGGCCTCTGGTCGACACCGACCAGGTCATCGAGTCCCGTTGCGGGACGTCCGTGGCGACCATTTTTGAGGTGGAGGGTGAGGCGGGCTTTCGTCGGAGGGAGTCCAAGGTACTCGCTGAGATCATGGCCCAACCGGGCCAGATTGTGACGACTGGCGGAGGCGCTCCGATACAGCCGGACAATCGGCCAGTGATCGCCCAGGGCTACGTGGTTTACCTCCACGCATTACCCAGACAACTCTGGCAGCGGCTGCGGCAGGACACCAGTCGGCCACTGCTCACCCAGTCTCAAGACCCCAAGGCGACCCTAGAGGCGCTTTACCAATCGAGAGACCCGGTTTATCGTGACTTGGCCTCGGTGGTGGTCCCCAGTAGCCAAGGGTCGCCTAGCCAGGTGGTCAGTCAGGTCATCGGCCATCTGCTGGCCGATGGCCTTATTTCTCATACATTCGAAGACTCCCAGCATGAATCAGATCTCACCGCGCCCTCTCGATAAGACCGCCGCAGAATCCGGACCGCATGGCGTACGTGCGACGGTCCAGGTCGGCTTGGCTGACCGCAGTTATCCGATTTGGATCGGCGAGGGTCTGCTCGATCAAGCCAAAGTCTGGCGTCAGGCCCTTGGGCCCGGCCGGTCGGGCCGGCCCGGTCGTGTGGTGGTGGTCTCCAATGAGGTGGTCATGCCGCTGTATGGTCATCAGGTCCTGGCGGCTCTGACGGATTTGGGCTGCCAGACTTCGCAGGTGGTGTTGCCCGATGGCGAGTCCCATAAAGACATGACCAGTCTCATGAAGATTTTTGATCACCTCATGGCAGAGCACGTGGATCGATCGGCCACGGTCGTCGCCTTGGGGGGCGGTGTGATTGGGGACATGGCCGGCTTTGCAGCGGCCTGTTACCAGCGTGGTATTGATTTTGTTCAGGTCCCCACCACCCTGCTCTCTCAGGTCGACTCCTCGGTGGGCGGCAAGACGGCCATTAACCACCCCTTGGGCAAGAACATGATTGGCGCTTTTTATCAACCCAGGGCCGTCATCATTGATATGTTGGTTCTGAGAACGCTTCCTGCGAGAGAGGTCTCCGCTGGGCTTGCGGAGATCATTAAATACGGCTGTATTTTGGATGCCGACTTTTTTAGCTGGCTAGAGGCCAACATGTCCGCTCTGGTTGCGAAGGATTCTGCTGCTCTGGCCTATGCCATTGAGCGGTCTTGCCAGCTCAAGGCGGGGGTCGTATCCGCTGATGAACGGGAATCCTCTGGCCAGAGGGCTCTGCTTAATTTTGGCCACACCTTTGGACATGCCATCGAGGCCGGTATGGGCTACGGCAGCTGGCTTCATGGTGAGGCGGTGGGCTGCGGTATGGCCATGGCAGCATTGCTGTCATCTCAGCTGGGTCAACTCGATACCCCATCGTTCAAGCGAGTGATTAACCTCATCCATCAAGCTGGTTTGCCCCTTACGCCTCCTGGTTGGCCAGCGCAGGATTACCTGGACTGGATGGCCCATGACAAAAAATCTTCTGGCGGTGCCATTCGGTACATCCTGCTCAAAGGGCTTGGTCAGTCCGAACTCAAGGCGGTGGATGATGCCTTGGTTCGCACGGCCATTGAGGCATCACAAAAAGGGCTGGCATCTGCGTGAGCGGGTCTGCGCAGACCGGTCCGCTGGTGGCCCCGTTTGCGGCCCAGGCCCATCGCAGCAGGGGCCGTCTTCACCCCGAATCAGAGCCGATGGGTCGATCCGCTTTCCAGCGGGATCGAGACCGCATTGTTCATTCAACCGCTTTTAGAAAACTGCTCTACAAGACGCAGGTCTTTGTAAACCATGAGGGTGACCTCTTTCGAACGCGACTGACGCACAGTCTAGAGGTGGCGCAGATCGCCCGATCTGTTGCGCGACGCCTTCAGCTAGATGAAGAGCTGACCGAGGCCATCTGCCTGGCGCACGATCTTGGGCACACGCCTTTCGGCCACGCTGGCCAGCATGCCCTCAATCAGGCGCTACGAGATGCCACCGCGGGTCAAAAAGGTTTTGAGCACAACCTGCAAAGCTTGCGGGTGGTGGATAAATTGGAGCAGCGTTACGCAGCTTTCGATGGCCTTAACCTGACATTTGAGACCCGAGAGGGCATCCTGAAGCACTGCGCAGATTCTCTGGCTCAGGAGTTGGGCGAGGTCGCACACCGGTTTGTCAAACGCGAGTCTCCGAGCCTAGAGGCTCAGCTGGCCAATTTGGCTGACGAGCTAGCCTACAACCACCACGACTTGGATGATGGCCTTCGGTCCGGGCTGCTGGTGTTTGAAGAGGTCATTGAGCAGCCTCTGGTGGCCCCTCATGTGCGGCGATTGCAGCAAGCGCACCCGCAATTGGCTCGTCACCGTCTGATGGCTGAGGTGATTCGCGGCATGATCAACGAACAGGTGGATGACCTGACGCAGACCACCCGGCAGCAACTGCTCAGCCAGGGCATCGCTGACGACCAGGATGTCCGGCGTCAAGCCCTGCCCCTGGTTGGTTTTTCTCTCGAGTTGGGCCGACAGGTCTTGGACCTCAAGCGGTTTCTTCGGCAGCGGCTCTATCGCCATCCTCGCGTGGTGGACATGACGAATGTGGCCGAGCGAGTGATCCATGATTTATTCGGCTGGTTGCTGGAGCAACCGTTTGATGCTTCGGATGACAGGTCTCCCCATCGCCGCGCTGCGGACGAGATTGCAGGTATGACCGATCGATATGCCGCCCTGACCCATGCCAGAGTCTTTCCCGGCAGGGCCTGTTGGCCGTCTCCGATCGGGCTTTAGGGCGAGATGGGCAGATAGGCCTATGAGGAGAGCGAGGGCCATTGCCACGGGCCGCAGCTATCACCTGATGCAGCGAGGGCATGGTGGACACGCCTTCTGCCTGGATGCCCAAGACCGGCAGCTTTACCTGGACTTTTTTCTAGAGGCTGCTCAGGGCTGTGGGTTGCTGGTCCATGCCTGGTCTTGTACCGACCGGGAAGGGCATTGGCTGGTCACGCCCCAACGGGCCTCCGCGGTGGCGGAGGTCATGCAGCAATTGGGGCGTCGCTACGTACCGATGTTCAATCGTCGATGGTCTCGAAGTGGGACCCCGTTTGACGGCCGGTATCGGAGTTATTGGGTCGAGGCCGATGTCTTTGGCTTGTCGGTGGCTCGCTACATTGACGGTCAAGCGCAGCGCCAGGGCCTGGTGGGATTGGCCGTTGATTGGCCTTGGTCGAGTGCCGGGGTCTGGGCTGGACAGCGCCCCCCAGTCGGCAGTCCGGTGCGTGAACTGGCCAGTTACTGGCGCCTGGGGAATACGCCGTTTGACCGAGAACAGGCTTACCGCCGAGTGCTGCAGGAGCCTCTCGAGGAGGGGGTGTTGGCGAACATTCACCGGGGCTTGGCCCAGGGCCGCCCCATGCTGTCTGCCCAGGGGTGGTCAGCATGCCCGCCTGGGTTTGTCCAGCAATGGACGCTTCGTCCAAGAGGCCGGCCACCCAAAACGCCTCAGGCCAGCGAGGCCTCGTCCGATTCGGTTGGCTAGGGCGGGGGCCCTTCCCCTGTGTTTGTTATGTCACCAATAAAAACATCAAAAATCTTACTGGGGTGAATAAAATGATCTGACCCCATTAAAAAACTCGATTTTAAGGGGGTTTGAAGAGATTTCTGTTCACCCAAAAAAAATCGATTGAGTGACAATGAACGCCCTTTTTGTAAACGAGAGCAGCAGAGTCATGGCCCAAACGCCTTCTTTTACCGAGCAAAACGTCAGCCAGCAAGCCTTCGGCCTCTACGATCCGGCCCACGAGCACGATGCGTGCGGAGTTGGCTTCGTGGCCCACATGCGCGGTCGCAAGTCCCACGACATGGTCCAGCAGGGCCTGCAAATCCTGAAAAACCTCGATCACCGGGGTGCTGTTGGAGCGGATCCGCTGATGGGAGACGGCGCTGGCATTCTGTTGCAGATTCCCGACGCCTTCTTTCGCGAGGAAATGAGTCGTCAGGGCGTCGCTCTGCCGCCCCCCGGCGAATATGGTGTGGGCATGGTCTTTCTGCCCAAGGAACACGCCAGCCGCCTGGCCTGCGAGCGCGCCCTTGAGAAGGCTGTGGTGGCTGAGGGACAGGTGGTCTTGGGCTGGCGGGACGTGCCGACCGACGCCCAGATGCCGATGTCACCTCGAGTTCGGGCCAAAGAGCCCGTGATGCGTCAGATCTTCATTGGCCGGGGCAACGACGTCGTGGTGCAAGACGCCCTCGAACGCAAGCTCTATGTCATCCGCAAGACCGCCTCCAGCGCGATTCAGTCCTTGGGACTCAAACACGGCAAAGAGTATTACGTGCCCTCCATGTCCAGTCGCACGATTGTCTACAAGGGCCTGTTGCTGGCCGACCAGGTGGGGGTCTACTTCAAGGACCTCTCTGACCCACGCTGTGTATCCGCCTTGGCTCTGGTCCACCAGCGGTTTTCGACCAACACCTTTCCCGAGTGGCCTCTCGCCCACCCCTACCGAATGGTCGCCCACAATGGTGAGATCAACACCGTCAAGGGCAACTACAACTGGATGCGCGCCCGTGAAGGCGTGATGAACAGCCCCGTCCTGGGCGCAGACCTCCAAAAGCTATATCCCATCAGCTTTGCTGGGCAGTCCGACACGGCGACCTTTGACAATTGCCTGGAGCTGCTCGTAGCCGCTGGCTATCCATTGGCCCATGCCGTGATGATGATGATTCCTGAGCCATGGGAACAGCACACCACCATGGAGGAAAGCCGAAAAGCCTTCTACGAATACCACGCCTCCATGATGGAGCCCTGGGACGGCCCCGCCTCTATTGTCTTCACGGATGGCCGTCAGATCGGCGCTACGCTGGATCGCAATGGACTGCGTCCGTCTCGCTACTGCATCACTGAGGATGATGTGGTGATTATGGCCTCCGAGTCAGGCGTGCTGCCAGTCCCGGAGAGCAAGATTGTTCGCAAATGGCGTCTTCAGCCGGGCAAGATGTTCCTGATCGACCTTGAGCAGGGCCGCATGATTCATGATGACGAGCTCAAGAGTGCCCTGTCCAAGTCTCGTCCTTACCAGCAGTGGATCGAGAACGTCCGTGTGGAGTTGGCAAGCCTAAATGCCCAGGCTGAGAACTCACCAGAGCCCAGTCCCCTGGCATTGTTAGACCGGCAGCAGGCGTTTGGCTACACCCAAGAGGACATAAAATTTTTGATGGCACCAATGGCCCAGGCCGGTGAAGAGGGCATTGGTTCGATGGGCAACGACTCTCCCCTGGCCGTGCTGTCCGACAAGAACAAGCCGCTCTACCATTACTTCAAGCAGTTGTTTGCCCAGGTGACGAATCCGCCGATCGACCCCATCCGTGAGGCCATCGTCATGTCGCTGAATTCCTTCATTGGGCCCAAACCGAACCTGTTGGATATCAATCAGGTCAACCCACCCCTGCGACTCGAGGTCAGCCAGCCCATTCTGAATTTTGCGGACATGCGACGGCTTCGAGACATTGAGCAGCACACCCGTGGCAAATTCAGAAGCCAGGTGCTTGACATCACCTACCCCCTGGCCTGGGGCAAAGAAGGCATCGAGGCCCGGCTGGCGACGGTCTGTGCTGAGGCAGTTGATGCGATTGCCGCCGGCGCCAACATTCTGATCATCAGCGACAAGGCCGTAAGCCCTGACCGCGTGGCCATTCCGGCCCTGCTGGCGCTCTCGGCGATTCATCAGCACCTGGTCCGAGAGGGCAAACGCACACTGGCTGGCCTGGTGGTTGAGACTGGCTCGGCCAGAGAGGTTCATCACTTCGCGGTATTGGCCGGTTATGGCGCTGAGGCGGTTCATCCTTACCTGGCCATGGAGAGCATTGTGGACTTTCACAAGACGCTTTCTGGCGATCTCAGCCCCGAGAAGGCGGTGGCCAATTACATCAAGGCCATCGGAAAGGGCCTCTCCAAGATCATGTCGAAGATGGGCATCTCCACCTACATGTCCTACTGTGGCGCCCAGATCTTTGAGGCCATTGGTATCAACCAGGCCACCATCGACCAGTATTTCACCAACACCCCGAGCGCTGTCGAGGGGATTGGTATCTTCGAAATGGCAGAGGAGGCCATTCGGACTCACACCGAAGCCTTTGGTGACGACCCAGTCCTGAGCAACCGCCTCGAAACGGGCGGTGAATATGCTTGGCGTGTCCGCGGCGAGGAACACATGTGGACCCCGGATGCCATTGCCAAGCTGCAGCACTCTACGCGCGCCAACAGCTACAACACCTACAAGGATTACGCTCAGATCATCAACGACCAGAGCCGTCGGCACATGACGCTGCGTGGCCTATTTGAGTTCAAGGTGGATCCTGCCAAGGCCATTCCCCTCGACGAGGTGGAGCCAGCGGCTGAGATCGTTAAGCGATTTGCCACTGGTGCGATGTCACTGGGCTCTATCTCGACTGAGGCTCACGCCACACTTGCTGTGGCGATGAACCGAATCGGTGGCAAGTCCAATACTGGCGAGGGCGGTGAGGACAAGCGTCGGTATCGCAATGAGCTCAAGGGCATTCAGATCACGGCCGGGACCAAACTATCTGATGTCATCGGCAGCAAACAGATCGAGTCCGACTACAGCCTGGAGCAGGGCGACAGCCTGCGATCCAAAATCAAGCAAGTGGCCTCTGGACGCTTTGGTGTGACCACTGAGTATTTGGTCTCCGCCGA
>JACCDK011777340.1_pt1 | contig 13674 bp, 12 predicted proteins | sample 7445871 | NCBI WGS metagenome assembly JACCDK01 (sample SAMN15323436, study PRJNA562643) | freshwater metagenome | isolation source: river surface water | place: USA:Blue River Watershed | collected 2017-08-15 | reverse complement strand
AGCTATCGGGAGCACAGGAGCAAAGAAAAACTCTGTGAAACTTTGTGTGTACTTTGAGAAACTCTGTGAGCTATTTTTTTTCGCCAACTCGTCTGTATCCAAAATAAAGCAATCCCGTTGCGATTGCTTTCCCATAACCAATAATGGCTAAGTTTATAAATCCTACTTGAAAGGCATTCGCAAAACTTGTTCCCGAATTTATCATTAATACTAATACGCCTGAAACGTATAAAGAAGTTTGTGCAAGAATAACGGCGAGCATTATCATCCAAAAATTTCGTTGGTGACCCAACAATCCTGCGATGAATGCGGCAATAGGAAAGGCAATCAAATAACCAACGCTCGGATCGGCTAAAATATCTATGCCGTAAGTATCGCCAGCATATACTGGTGTAAAAACACCTAACAATAAATAAATTAATTGCGATGTAATTCCTGCATTTGCACCCGCAACAAGTCCGGCCAACAATACAAAAACACTTTGCAAGGTAATAGGCACATCGCCGTTCGGAATGTATACTTGCGCAGCTACAGTAGTTAGAAAAGCAAACAAGGTACTCGCAATGGCAAATTTTTTGAAATCCATGTTATTCTAAAATTGCTCGGATATCTTCTTCCGAAAGTGATTTAATAAACGATTCTTCGGTGGTAATTAAACTGTCGGCAATTCTTCGTTTGCGTTCCTGTAAGGCCAATATTTTTTCTTCCACCGAATTCTTGGTGATAAATTTATAAATAAATACGGTATTCTTTTGTCCAATTCTATGTGTTCTATCAATAGCTTGTTGCTCTACTGCGGGGTTCCACCATGGGTCGAGAATAAATACATAATCGGCTTCCGTTAAATTTAACCCTACACCACCGGCTTTAATTGAAATTAAAAACACTTGAATTTCTTCGTTCGTTTTAAATTCCGTTACTACGTCTTGTCGATTCATTGTAGAACCATCGAGGTATGAAAAAGGAATCTGCTCTCTTTGTAAATGTTTTTTAAATAACTCTAAATGTTTAACAAATTGAGAGAAGATAAGTACTTTGTTGCCCTTTGTTAAAATGTTTACGAGTGTATGCATTACGTCGCTAAATTTCCCCGACTCGCCTTCGAATGCTGGATCGGTCATGGCTGGGTGATTAGCAATTTGACGTAGTTTGTTTAAGCCTTGCAATAATTGTATTTGCGAACGCCCAACACCTTGTTCGGTAATCATCTTCAATAATTCATTTCGATAGTACGACTTCGTTTCTTCGTAAATTTTCTCTTGCTCCTCACTCATGTCGGAATAATACAAGTGCTCAATTTTAGGCGGCAATTCAGAAGCTACTTGTTGTTTGGTTCTTCTTAATACAAATGGCTTTATCATCATTTGCAATTTCTTTGCCTTCTCTTCGTCTTGTTTTTTATCAATGGGTTGTGCAAAATGGTCGCTGAAAAAAGTTTGTGAGCCCAATAAGCCTGGATTTACAAATGCCATTTGCGACCACAAGTCGACCACCGAATTTTCTACTGGAGTACCACTCAATACTAATCGGTATTTCGATTTTAAACTGCGTACCGACCGTGAAATTTTAGAACTCGGATTTTTGATAATCTGACTTTCGTCTAATATAATGTAGTGGAAAAAGAAATGCTTGAATAATTCAATATCTAATCGAGTAATACCATAGGTGGTTAATACGACATCGTAATTAGCAAAACGCGAAATATCTTTTTCTCTAAAAACTCCCGTATATACAAGTATTTTAAGGTCGGGTGTAAATTTTTTTGCTTCGTTTAGCCAGTTATGGATTAATGAAGTGGGCATTACGATTAAGCTAGTACGAGGCACTTCGTTTCCTTTACTCGGCGTATCGAACAAACTCGTTTGCGGAGTTTCGAATAAAGTTGGTTGTGTTTGAGTTAGTATCGATTCTTCTTTTGCTTTTTGCAACAATGCCAGTGTTTGAATCGTTTTACCCAAACCCATGTCGTCGGCTAAAATCCCACCAAAATTCCAGCGCTTTAAAAAATGAAACCAATCATATCCTGCTTTTTGGTAGGGTCGAAGTTCCCCATGAAATCGAGCAGGCATGTCTATTTCATCAATTCGGTCGAACTCCGTTAATCGTTGCAATTTACGATCGATGGTTACTTGAGCTAATTCCGAATCGGCATATTCTTTTAATAGGGCTACATGGTGCTTCTTAAATTTTAATTGCTGACCATGTTCCGAAAAATGAAACAAGTTTTGGTATTGTGCAAACCATGCATCCGGAATGATGGCAATTTCGCCATTCGGTAATATAAACTCTTTCTTTCCATTTAAAATATGATCTCTTAATTGTATAAATGGAATTTCATGCTCTCCAAAATAAACGGTTGCAAACACATCAAACCAATCGTTGCTTTCGTTTATCTTTAAATCTATTTTACTTTTTCCAAGGAAATATTTTTTACCTTTCTCATCTTGGTTGATTTGAAATCCAGCCTCTACCAGTGTATCATGATGTAAGGAAAGCCATTCCAACATTTTATGGTGAGTGCCAGCCTCCGCCTCTGCTTCGTTTGTTTTTAAAATAAATGCCGAACCATCGGAAGCGCTTAATCCTAACTCTTTTAATAAATTTATTTTTGTGCTTTCCCACTGCAGCGAGCGTTTCACACGATGAAATACATATTCATCATTTTTGTTTTCTACACTCACCGAAACTTTCGTACCCGACTGATATAAGAAATTGTATTTACCATACTGAAATGAAAGCACCAGCTGAATGGTATCGTCCCAAGCATACACCATTTTAAGTTGAGGCCTGGCTTCAAATTGTTCAGTTATAATTTGAAATCCTTCGGCGTATACATTGTGTCGCTCAATAAGTGGTCCGATGAATTTTTTGAAATAAGTAGGCTCCGAATTTTTAGGAATATCGATGTAGCGCTTGTTTAAAAATGGCATTAATTTTTTACCATCGAGCTCTGGTTCAAAAAAGAGTAAATCTTTTCCGAGTAACATGTAAGCAGGTTGCGTACAAATTATTTCCGCATCTTTAAACATGAACTCAATTCGATTGCCAAGATATTTGATGGTAGGAAAATAACGAGTGCCTTCCGGACTTCTCCTAAAATGAAATAATACGGATGTCTGTTCTTTGGCAATAAAAATTTGTTTGTTGGCAGGGTCGCCTTCTTTACCCATTTCGTAAAAAGGTTTGTCGCCGATTAACTGAATGGCTTCTACCAGTTTTTTTTCGATGATAGGGCGAACAACAGCGTACAATTTATCGTTCCAAATTTTACTGAAATATTGTGCTGGTCGAATAATTTCTTTATGGTATTTCTTGATGATGTACTCTTGATCGAGTTGATCTAAAAGTTTGATGAGTTTATAATCGCTCTCATCTAAATAAGCATCAAATTCTTTGGCTGTTTGCGAATATAATTTTCGGTGACTAAGCGTGAAACTGCCGTTAGGATTAAGCTGTACAATATGAGGCTCTATCACATGCCCTAAATAGGGATGTTTACAAAGGGAGTAAACTAATTTACAAGGCTTCTTACTGTCGACGCGTACCAAAATTGTGTCCTAAAAAAAATTTAGGTCAATTTATAGCACTAAAAAAATTCAAATGTAATTTTTTTAAAGGGAAAAAGAAATTAATTAGGCTAATTTTTTATTTATAGGTTGATGGTGCCTTCGAACACTTTTACTGCTGGACCAATCAGATACACCTTTTGAAACTGATGCTCATGTCGTTGGAAGCGCACTTCTAAAGTCCCCCCTTTGGTTTGTATAGGAACGGCAACATCACCTTGTAAATTATTTTTGATAGCATAAGCCATGGCTGCGGCCGTCACGCCGGTTCCACAAGAGAGGGTTTCGTCTTCAACCCCACGTTCGTACGTTCTTACAAACAAGGCATTGTTTTTCCATTCGAGAAAATTAACATTAATGCCTTCTGCTCTATAGCTTTCGTTATAACGGATTTCTCTACCCAGCGTAAATACATCGAGCGATTCTATATTGTCTACCCAAGTAATGTAATGGGGTGAACCTGTATTGAGGCTGATGTCTTGCCCATGTTCTTCCCAATGATGTACATCGATCATTCCAAGTTCGATGTTGTGCTCAGAAATTTTGGCATAATGTGGTCCATCTACTGCCAAAAAATGACACGAGGACTGAACGATGTTTAACTCTTCGGCGAATCGAACTAAACAGCGTCCGCCATTACCACACATGCTGCTTTCCCTGCCATCAGCATTATAATATAGCATTTTGAAATCGTAGTTAGGAATATCCTCTAAGAGCATAATGCCGTCGGCTCCAATACCAAACCTTCTGTTGCACAATTTGTTATACAATTCGGTTGCGTTCACAGGAAATAGTTTATTCCTATTATCTATCAAGATAAAATCATTTCCGGCACCCTGGTATTTATAAAATTTGAATGGCATGTAGATTGGTTGGCTATCTGTAAATTAGTTTTTACAAAAGTACGGCAATTTTATTTGAAAAAATCACGTTTAGCTGGCATTGATTTTGAAAAGAATAAATTTGAAATGACAAATCCTTTAAACGAAAAAGATATGAATATGAAAAAGTACATTTTTATCGGATTAATAGTAGCGATGGTGGGAGGTTTTGTAGGCGTTGCCGCTTACAAATATTTTGAAGGCCCACAACCCGTAAATATTACGGAACGTCAGAAGGTACAGTTTGCAAATTTACCAGAGTATCCTAACCCTGCCGATGGCGGAGTTGATTTTACGGTAGCAGCTGCTAAAACGGTCCCAGGGGTAGTACACATTAAAGTAACAGTAGAAAATAGTAATAACTATAACGATTTTGATCCATTCCGTGATTTCTTTGGCGATCGAGGTTTTGGAAATCCTTTCGGTCAGCGTGGTCCACAAATGGGTTCGGGCTCGGGAGTAATTATTTCTGCCGATGGTTACATTGTAACCAATAACCACGTAGTGAAAGGTGCTTCAAAAATTGAAGTGATATTAAACGATAAACGATCGTACAATGGCAAGGTAATTGGTACCGATCCAAATACCGACTTAGCCTTGTTAAAAATAGATGCATCTAATTTACCCTTTATTGTTTATGGAAATTCGGATGATGTTAAGATTGGCGAATGGGTGTTAGCGGTAGGAAATCCCTTTAATTTAACTTCTACTGTAACTGCAGGTATTGTTTCGGCAAAAGGCAGAAATATTAATATTATCGGTGAGAATGGAAGTAGATTCCCCATCGAATCGTTTATACAAACAGATGCAGCTGTAAACCCTGGAAACAGTGGCGGTGCACTGGTGAGTACTAGAGGCGAATTAATCGGAATCAATACAGCGATTGCATCGCAAACCGGAAGTTATGCAGGTTATTCATTCGCAGTTCCAGTAAACTTAGTACGCAAAGTAATGGACGATTTGTTAGAGTACGGTAAGGTACAACGTGCATTTTTAGGGGTTCAAATTCAAGAAGTGAATTCGGAAGTAGCAAAAGAAAACGGATTAAAATCGATCAAGGGTGTTTATTTAGCTGGTATTAGCGAAGGAGGTGCTGCAGAAGCAGCTGGGTTAAAGAAAGGAGATGTGATTACTTCCATTGCCGGTGTTGATGTAAATACAACCGCTGAACTCACAGAGCAAATTGGTCGCCACAGACCAGGCGATAAAATTGATGTAAAAGTAATTCGCGATAATAAAGACAAAATCATGGCAGTAATTTTACGAGGGGAAGATAATTTAACTGAGTTGAAGAAAAGAGAAGCAGTGAATGCTAATTCTTTATTAGGTGCTAACTTCTCGAAATTAAGCGATGCGGATAAAAAGAGTTTAAAAATTGAAAGTGGTGTAAAAGTGAGTGGATTAAAATCCGGTAAATTAAGCAGCATCGGAATTAGAGAAGGCTTTATTATTACACGATTAAATAACAAGTCGGTGAACGAGCCAAGTGATGTTGACGATGCCGTAAATTCTAGTGAAAGTAATATGTTAATGGTGGAGGGGGTTTATCCTCAGAATCCATATTCTAAATACGTATACTCATTTAATATTAAATAATAAGATTTATAAAACAAAATGCTTCCTGTAAAAGCTAGTTCAATTTGAACTAGCTTTTATTTTTAAAAGAACATCGAAAAAGATCCGCAAATTCCTTTGAGTAATAATAATCCATCTATTATTATTAAATAATATAAAATAGATCGACGCTTTTTCATAGAATAAGCCACATATAAGAGTGCTATAAAAGGGATGGTGTTGAGGATTATTTTGATGCTAGAAAAATCTTTCAATTGTGCTACCATCAGAAATGAACTTAATCCAACAATAGTTAGTGGTAATAAAATAAAAAAGATAGTTTTACGCAATCCAAATTGCACCACAAAAGTTTTTAATTCTTGATTGTAATCGGAAGCATAATCTTTTATGTCGAACATAATGGCCAATGTAATAACGAACATCATGTTTTTAATAAACAATAAAATAATTGTGTTTGAAAATAGTATGAATTGATGGGCTTCCATAGCGTTAAAAACAGAAGGGAAAATAGATGTTATACCTGCCCAAGTAAAACCTATAATAATAGGCTTTAGCCATCCTATTTTTCTGATGTTTTGTTTACCAATTCCGTTTTTACTAAGTCCATAATATAGACCTGCAACGATAGGGAAGGGTAATAAATAAAAGCTATTGAACAAAAAGATAGAAAAACTTAATCGTAATATAAAGAACAAATGATATATATAAAATAATACCACAACTAAAGAAAATAAAAAATAGCTGTATTGTAGTTTTGAAATTGTTTTTGCGTGAGTTGTGTACCAGAGTATACGAGGATTAACACTTTGCGGATTATTAAGGTTTATATATGCTTTTGTATAATAGATTATAGTACTAAAAAATAACAGAAGATAAAAAGCAGGGTGCAAAAAATTTAATTCTTGCTGAAAAGTTGATTCAATAATGAGTGCAAGTACACAGAAACCGTAGAAGTAATTGCCAAAAAATAAAAATTTAACTAACGATTTCAATGATTGGTATTTTTTTAATAAACCTTAATTGCTAATAACGAGATAATATGTTTCATTATTTGAAAGCAGCCAAGCCCCCTTTTTACCGCTAAACTCTTGCCCTTTTTTAGGGTTGAAAAAGAATGGATTTTTAGGGTGTGTACAATAAAATGATTTTTTAAAATAATTGTTCAAATATTTATTGAAGTATATTGGGTATATACAAGCGATGCCTAACTTATTCAATTTGGCATAAGTTAAAAATGCTTTTCTATGGCCCGATTTTGGCATGTGTAAGGTTTGAGTGATTACACAAAAACGAACGGAATTATAAATAGCTTTATTGAATAGTTCTAAGAGGATTTTCTCTCTTTTTTTATACCAATACTTGGTGTATGGAGCACTGTAGCTTAAGGTGAATTTTAAATTATTTCTAATTTCTTGAAGTACGCTGTCGTGTGTAATTAAAAAAGCTAAACGAGTACTGTCTATTATTCTCAATAAATTATTTGCCTTAAGATGCGTAGCTATGTAGGGGTTATGGTATACCGTATCGGTAATTCGTTGAATAGATTCATTACTTACTTGCGATATCATATAATAAATAGCATTAAGGCAAGTTTGAAAGTTGTTGCTGTGTTCAATGTCAAATGATTTAATGATAATTTTATTGCCTATACTTCGATCTTTGTTTAAAGAATATAGTTTTTTGTAAAAATCTTCTTCTTCCTTACCTGAAATTTGAACATATTTTAAAACATTGGTATCGCGTCCGCTGATGTATAAGTTTATGAAAAAACAAAAACTCGCATCTTTTTCGAGTATGACATCATAGGGAAATTCTATAGATTGCTGAGATATAATTTTGTATTGAGCATCAAAATTGCCCTTTATTCCTTTGATCTCTCCAACAATAATTTTAAACGGAATACTTTGTTGACTTGGGATGAACTTTTGTTTGCTGAGTTGCGCTTTAGCATTTACAATGCTAAGCGCAAACATCAGCATACATAATAATAGTTTAATCTTTGGCATAGTTACTTTTTCATTAGCACCGAATCAAGGCGATACATATTGCCATCCATATCCGTCTTAAGCATTTTCTTAATTTTAGGCATCATTAAATTCATAGGATAAGGCATCTTACTTCTAAACCCATTAATAACACGAGTGTGAGTACTGTCAACGACTTCAAAAAGCGTATAGGCAGTATCCGTAGCTTCATAAGGAACTTTAAATCTTAATTCGTAATCAATTCGTTTATTCTCTTCGAGTGCTATAATTTCTTGTTGACCTACACCAACATCATCCAATTCGCTTTCCCATGATGAATAAGCTCCAATGGTACCATCCGTTCCAATGTAACTAATCTTAAGATTGGGATCTCGCATTACCCAAATACTATAGTATTTTTCATTCTCGAGCATCCTCACGAAATTAAATACATCTACTATGGGTTTGTTGATAATAATTACAGATTCAACATTCATTTTTTTAGGCATGATAGCCGCAGCAAGTAATGCAAATACGAAGATGCCTAATAATACGTATAGCATTTTTTTAAGTAGTCTCATAAAATTGGGGTTTTGATTTACTTAAAGTTAAAGAATTAAAATGAATAATTTTCGCAATGGATTCGAACGTTCAATCACGAACTTGTTCAATTATTTCCGTTGGACTTTTTAAACGACCTGCTTTGTAGAAATACCTTCGGTAATAATCTTCGTTTAGGTCTGAAATAATGACACCAGATGAAGTAGCTGAGTGTACGAATTTATTATTACCCAAATAAATACCTACATGCGAAACTTGTCCTCTACGTATTCTAAAAAATACAAGATCACCTTCTTTCATTTCAACTTTACTAATTGGATTGCTTAGTTTGTACATACTTCGAGAGTCGCGAGGTAAGCTTCTCTTATATACATTTTCATACATGATTCCCGTAAATCCGGAACAATCGATCCCTTTTTTACTCTCCCCTCCAAAGCGATAGCGGGTGCCTAGCCAGTCATATATTTGATAATACAAGTCCAAATTGGCACTCGTATCGATCTTTAATCCTGTTTTCTGAGAATGAAATTGAAAGCGCAGCGTATCAGGATCGAGCACACCTCTATCTTTAACTACCTCTTTTTCAGGAATATCTGGGAGTTTGTATTTTCTATTTTTAGTTCTCGAGAATTGAGCAGAACTTAATTGCGCAGTTAAGCAACTTATTACCAATATGATGAACGCAATGTTAATTCCTCTTTTCATTTAATATCCTCCCAGGTATTCAAAAATAATGAAAATCTTTAAAAACACGAATAGGCTAAGTGTAGTTATTACACTAATAAAAACCGGGATTTTATGTGTGTTTTAAAGTATTTTTCGCATTTTAGTGATTGGAATGCAGTGCGATAAATTATTTTTTTTGCTTTTTATTAATAGATTTGCGATTCCATTGTACAAATAAAGAATTATGGCAGTTAAGATTACAAAAGAGACTTATTTAAACTGGTACGAATCAATGGTATTGATGCGTAAGTTCGAAGAGAGGGCAGGACAATTATACGGGCAACAAAAAATCCGCGGATTCTGCCATTTATATATCGGGCAAGAGGCAGTTGTAGCAGGAGCGATGTCGGTATTAAGAAAAGAAGATGGGATGATAACTGCTTACCGCGATCATGCGCATGCTATAGCCAAAGGAGTAACGGCAAATGCAGTGATGGCAGAATTGTATGGCAAAGCAACCGGATGCTCTAAAGGGAAAGGTGGTTCGATGCACATGTTTGATGCAGAGTGCAACTTTTACGGAGGCCATGGCATTGTTGGAGGGCAAATTCCTCTAGGTGCAGGAATTGCATTTGCAGAGAAGTACAAAGGCACCGATAATGTTTGTGTATGTTATATGGGTGATGGTGCAGTTCGTCAAGGAGCATTGAACGAAACATTTAACATGGCGATGTTATGGAAATTGCCTGTAATTTTTATTTGCGAGAACAATGGTTATGCAATGGGGACATCGGTTTCGAGAACCACTAACATGACCGACATTTATAAAATAGGTTTAGGCTTTGATATGCCATGTGCGCCAGTAGATGGAATGAGTTGCGAAGCGGTGCATGCTGCTATGGATGAAGCGGTAGACAGAGCAAGAAGAGGTGATGGTCCGACGTTTTTAGAGATAAAAACGTATAGATACAAAGGACACTCGATGTCGGATCCTGCGAAATATCGTACAAAAGAAGAAGTTGAAGATTACAAATCGAAAGATCCTATTGAACAAGTAAAAGCTACCATCTTGAAAAAGAAATATGCTGATGAAAAATGGATTGAAGAGGTTGATGCAAAAGTAAAAGAGATAGTAGAAGAGTCGGTGCGTTTTGCAGAAGAGTCGCCATACCCAGATGCATCAGAATTATATACTGATGTATATGTGCAAAGTGATTATCCATACATCATGGACTAAGAATAGTTAAAGAGAAAATAGAAAATAGGTTATTAAGGTTAGGTATAAAAACAGTTTGACCTTTTTTGCTAATAACTAATTAACACAATAACATTTTAGAAATATAGATATGGCTGAAGTAGTAAGAATGCCGAAGATGAGCGATACCATGACTGAAGGGGTATTAGCAAAATGGCATAAAAAAGTTGGCGATAAAGTGAAGTCGGGTGATTTAGTAGCGGAAGTAGAAACCGACAAAGCGACCATGGATTTTGAATCGTTCCAAGAAGGAACGGTATTATATATTGGTGTTGAAGAAGGTAAGGCAGTGCCAGTAGATGGTATTATTGCTGTACTAGGCAAAGAGGGTGAAGATTATAAAAGCTTGCTAACAGAAAGTCCTGCAGCAGCATCAACACCAGAAAAAAATACGGAAGCAAAAGCAAGCACAGAAGCGGCACCTGCAGCAGCTGTGGTAAGTACTTCGAATGTATCTTCGTCTAATGATTCGAGAGTAAAGGCTTCACCATTGGCTAAAAAATTAGCTGAAGAAAAAGGCATCGATTTATCGCAGATCAAAGGCTCTGCAGAAAACGGACGCATCATAAAAAAAGATGTGGAAAGTTTCCAACCGGCAGCTGCAGGAGCATCATCAACAAAACAAACAAACATTACCTTACCAACATACATTGGCCAAGAGAAATATACTGAAGTTCCGGTTTCGCAAATGCGTAAGGTAATTGCAAAACGTTTGGCGGAAAGTAAATTCTCTGCACCACATTTCTACTTAAAAACAACCGTAGACATGAGTGCAGCGATGGATGCCCGAGCTAAAATGAACGAAGTAGCTCAAGTGAAAATTTCATTTAATGATATTGTATTAAAAGCAGCAGCAGTTGCATTAAAACAACATCCACATGTAAACTCATCGTGGTTGGGCGATAAAATTCGCTACAATGAGCACGTAAACATAGGTGTTGCAGTTGCAGTAGAAGATGGTTTATTAGTTCCGGTAGTTCGTTTTGCTGATGGTAAATCATTATCACACATTTCTGCAGAAGTAAAAGACTTTGCACAGAAAGCAAAAGACAAAAAATTACAACCAAGCGATTGGGAAGGGTCTACTTTCACCATTTCAAACTTAGGTATGTTTGGTATCGACGAATTTACAGCAATCATCAATCCACCAGATGCTTGTATTTTAGCAGTAGGTGGAATTCAGTCGGTACCTGTAGTTAAAAATGGACAAGTGGTTCCAGGAAATATAATGAAATTAACACTTTCATGCGATCACAGAGTAGTGGATGGAGCAACAGGTGCAGCGTTTTTACAAACCTTAAAGTCATTATTGGAAGAGCCAGTTCGTTTACTAGTGTAAAACCATAAACATATATTGATGAGCAAATTCAATCAATATATTCTGAACTCAAAAGATTTCGCACAACCGATATTAATCTATTTACAATTGGTTGTGCATAAAGCTTGTCCCGAAGTAGACGAGCAAATCAAATGGTCGTTTCCCAACTTTGTTTATAAAGGAAAAATTCTTTGCTACATGGCTTCGTTCAAGGAGCATTGTGCTTTTGGTTTTTGGTTAGGGCCTGCAATGCAAGACTCCGACCAAATTTTTAAAAATTCTAACGACGAAAATTCTGCGATGGGCCAGTTTGGAAAACTGAAGTCGCTAAAAGATTTACCCTCCGAAAAAATTTTAATAAAGTATATTAAGCAAGCCATGCGTTTAATCGACGAAGGTGTGAGTTTGCCTAGGAAAACCAAGCCAAAGGCTTGAAAAATGCATAAAAGTTTATTATAAGCAGGTTTAAATAAAAACCAGCATAAGTGCGGGTTTTTGGTGGCACGACTTAAGTCGTGCCACTAGATTTATTCTAAATTTTAATTTATCTATTATTAAACCAAGCAAACTTTTTATCGTCATAAAATTAAACTAAATCTTAGCCCAATGAAACGTATCTCAACCATCGCATTCCTAATTCTATTTGCAATCACCTTTCAGCATTGCTCAAAAAAAGAAGATTCGGTTAATAACACAACCATTAAATATGCAGCCATTAAAGCGGCTTTCGGTACAAATATCGATTTAGATAATTTAGAAAATTATGAAAGTCAAACGCAACCAGCATACATTACAAGGGATAACACAGCAGGTAATCCAATTTTAAATGCAAAGACAACTATTGGCAGAGTGCTTTTTTACGATAAAAATCTAAGTATCGATAATACTATTGCTTGCGCAAGTTGTCATCGACAAGAGTTTGCATTTAGCGACACAGCTTTGGCTAGTAGCGGTGTAAGTGGAGGAGTTACAGCAAGACACTCTATGCGTTTAGTGAATGCGAGATTCTCGAGAGAGGCGAAATTCTTTTGGGACGAACGAGCTGCAACTTTAGAAAATCAAACCACTCGACCAATACAAGACCATGCTGAAATGGGTTACAGTGGAATTGATAGTCGCCCGAACTTAAGTAGTTTACTCACTAAATTACAAACCATAGGATACTATAATGAGTTGTTCACTTTTGCTTATGGTACTACCGAAATTACAGAAGCGAAATTGCAAGAATGTTTGTCGCAATTTATAAGAAGTATTCAATCATTCGACTCTAGATATGATTTAGGCAGGGCGCAAGTGGCGAACGACAATCAACCGTTCCCGAACTTTACAGCTCAAGAAAATCAGGGAAAAAATTTATTTATAGCACCTCCAGTGTTCGATGCAAATGGAAGTAGAACCGCAGGAGGTTTAGGTTGTAATGGTTGCCATAATGCACCAGAATTTGATATTGATCCAAACAGTAGAAACAATGGCATTATCGGAATATTAAATGGAAGTGGAATAGATGTTACAATAACACGAGCACCAACCTTGAGAGATTTAGTTAGACTGAATGGTGAACCTAATGGTCCTATGATGCATACAGGGGTGTTAAAAACATTACAACAAGCCATTGGTCATTACGGAGCGATAAACAGAGCACCAGGTAATATAAATTTAGATCCTCGTTTAACACCAGGCGGAAATCCTCAACGATTAAATTTAACAGCTACAGAGGTAAATGCTGTAATAGCATTTATAAAAACCTTAACGGGGAATAATGTTTATACTGATAAAAAATGGGCTGATCCATTCATTTAATAGAGCGCTTAAACGCAGAAAAGTTTATTAAATGCAGGTTTAAATAAAAACCAGCATAAGTGCGGGTTTTTGGTGGCACGACTTAAGT
>JACCDK010445127.1_pt1 | contig 13674 bp, 12 predicted proteins | sample 7445871 | NCBI WGS metagenome assembly JACCDK01 (sample SAMN15323436, study PRJNA562643) | freshwater metagenome | isolation source: river surface water | place: USA:Blue River Watershed | collected 2017-08-15 | reverse complement strand
GTATGGTGATAGAGTAGAAAATACAGAAGTAACTCAGATTTTAAAAACTGAAATAAATGGAGATTTGAGTTTTAATCCTGGACAAGAAAATTTTGTACTTCAGCCATTAGATGTAGTAACCATCACTAAGAAAGTAGGATATACATTACCTGAAGTAGTAACCATTAGTGGACAAGTGCAAAGTGCTGGTAAATATACTTTAAGTTCTAGAGTTGAAAGAGTTAGTGATATTGTGAAAAGAGCTGGCGGTTTAATTGGTGAAGCATATGGCGAAGGTGCATTTATTAAAAGAAGAAGATTTGATATTGACTCTTTAAAGTCTGATGAAACAAAAACTTCTATCGAGTTAGCCTATACAAGAAAGTTTAAAGCAAAACAGGAAGCAGATAGAGCAAGTATTTTAAATAATGCCAATGCTACAGCAATTACTTCGGCATCTGATATTAACTTAAATCCTGAATCAAAAACAATTAAACTAAAAGACACTTTAAATGCCTTATTTAAAGAGTTGGATGAAGATTATTATCAAATTGCGATTGATATCAATTACATTATGAAAAATCCTGGCTCTGAATTAGACTTGGTTTTAAGAGGTAAGGATGAAATTGTAATTCCGAAAATGGATAATAGAGTGAAAATTAGTGGTGGTGTTTTAAGGCCCACCAATATAGTTTACCGAGATGGTTTAACTATTGGAGAATGTATTAGCGCCGCTGGTGGAATCTCCGAATATGCAAAAAGAGGAAGAGCCTATGTGATTTATGCTAATGGAAAATCAAATAGAACAAAGACATTTGGTTTGTTTAGAATAAATCCAAGAATAAAGCCTGGAGCAGAAGTTGTTTTGCCAGAAACAGATGCTAAGAAAGAAAAAGCCATCACAACAGTGATTCAATTTACTACTGTATTGGCACAAGTAGTATCTGCCTTGGCTACCATTAGCTTATTGCAGAAATAAAATTTAAAGTAAATATTTTAATAAATAATAATGGCGATAAATCAATTTAATACAGAACTAAGTAGTATTGAAAATGATGAAACTTCTCTGAAAGATATAATTTTTAAGATTATTGAGTGGTTTACTTTTTTAAAATCTAAAAGAAGAAGCATTTTTTTTGCAGCAATAATTGGCGGTTCAATAGGGCTAATTGCAGCATTATTTGAAAAGCCTACTTATAAAGCAACTTTAACATTTGCAATGGAAGAGGATAAGGGGGGGGGTGGAGGATTAAGTGGTGCTTTAGGTCTGGCAAGTAGTTTTGGTGTTGATTTAGGCGGAGCTGGGGGAGGTGGAGCATTTGCTGCAACAAACTTGACTGAGTTAATGAAAAGCAGGTTGATTGTAGAAAAGGTATTATTAAGCCCGGTAATTATAAAGGGAGAAAAAATTTCGCTTGCAGAATATTATTTACGTTTTAATGGATTAAGGCAGCTATGGAAAGATAAACCATTTTTAAAAAATATAAAATTTCTACCTGAAGTCGATCGAACTAAATTTAGCATTCAACAAGATTCGATTCTAAAAGAAATACACAAGAAATTAATCAATAAATCGAATCTAAATATTATGCAAAAAGATAAAAAAGTTACTATTTTATCTATTGATGTAATTAGTGGGGACGAACAATTTTCTAAAATATTTTGTGAAAGCATTGCTAAAGAAACATCCGATTTTTATATCGAAACAAAAAGTAAAAAAGCAAGAATCAATAGAGATGTTTTACAAAGGCAAGTTGATAGTGTGAGATATGAGCTTAATACCGCAATTACAGGTGTTGCAGCTGAAGCAGATAATGTTTATAATTTAAATCCTGCTTTTAATATTAGAGGTACTGCGGCTAAAAAAAGGCAAATTGATGTTCAGTCAAATACAGCCATATTAACTAATTTAGTTGTTCAATTAGAATTAGCTGAAATCGCACTTAGAAAAGAAACACCTTTAATTCAATTGATTGACAGTCCAATGTTGCCATTAGCAAAAGAAAATTTTGGCAAGCTAAAGTCTATTATTTTTGGAAGTATCTTGGCTGTGTTTTTGACTATTTTATATTTATTACTTGGAAAAGTTTTTAAAAATATTGTTTCCTAAATAAAGTCATATGTATATAAGCTGATATAAATTTTGTATTATAACTGAAGAAAATTTTAATAGTAAAATAAATGAATAAGTTGAATTTGCACTAATTATGCGCTTTCAAATTTAAGTAAAATAAAAAATCATGAATCTTAAGGAAAAACAAATTGCAATCATTGGATTAGGTTACGTTGGTTTGCCGTTAGCTATTGAATTTGGAAAAAGATACAAGGTATTAGGCTTTGATATAAATGAAGATCGAATTAAAGAATTAAATTCTGGGAAAGATATTACAAATGAGGCAGATATAGACGGTTTATTATATGCAATGGAATTGACAAATAAAACGGATGTAGGTTTGAGTTTTTCAAACAATATAAATGATTTGAAATCATGTAATATCTATATTGTAACTGTCCCTACACCAATTGATCAGTTTAAGGCTCCAGATTTAACACCACTACTAAAAGCATCTGAAATGATTGGAAAACTTTTAAAGAAGGGTGATATAGTAATATATGAGTCTACGGTTTATCCTGGTTGTACTGAGGAAGATTGTGTGCCAGTACTTGAAGAAAATTCAAAAATGATATTTAATTCTGATTTTTTTTGTGGATATTCTCCCGAAAGAATAAACCCCGGGGATAAAGTTAATACATTAACTAAAATTAAGAAAGTAACTTCTGGTTCTACTCCAGATATTGCAAATGTTGTAGATTTATTGTACTCCAGCATTATAGAAGCTGGAACTCACAAAGCGCCAAGTTTAAAAGTTGCAGAAGCTTCTAAAGCAATTGAAAATGCCCAGCGTGATGTCAACATTTCATTTATAAATGAGTTGGCATTAATATTTGATAAAATGGGTATTGATACAAATGATGTGATTGATGCGGCGGGTACTAAATGGAATTTTTTAAAATATAAACCCGGTTTAGTTGGTGGACATTGTATTGGAGTTGATCCATATTATCTAGCACATAAGGCTGAAAGTCTTGGATACTATCCTCAGGTTATTTTATCTGGAAGAAGAGTAAATGATAATATGGGGATATTTGTTGCCAACAAATTGGTAAAGCTCCTTATTTCTAAAAATCACGTAATTTCCAACTCAAAGTCATTGATTTTAGGGATAACTTTTAAAGAGGATTGTCCTGATATTCGCAATTCAAAAGTCAAAGATATTTTTCATGAGCTTAAACAATTTAATATAAATGTTGATGTATATGATCCACATGCCAATAAAAATGAAGTAAAAAAAGAATACGGTATTGATCTTATTGAAAATATTAATGATAAGTATGACGCGATTATATTAGCCGTATCCCATAAAGAATTTCTTGAATTAGATATAAAAGCGCTTTGTTCTAGTAAAGATTCTGTTGTTTTTGACATTAAATCATTTTTAGATCGATCTATAGTTGACGCTAGATTATAATTGCGAAAAATATGAAAATTGAAATGGTAGACCTTAAAGGTCAATATGCGAAAATTCAAAAGGAAATTGATGAGGCAATACTTCAAAATATTCGAAGTGCAAATTTTATAAATGGGCCTGCTGTTATAGAATTTTCTAGAAATCTTTCAGAATATTTAGATAATGCATATGTAATTCCGTGTGCAAATGGGACAGATGCCTTGCAGATTGCAATGATGGCATTAGATCTTAAATCTGGAGATGAAGTTATAGTCCCTTCATTTACATATGTTGCAACTGCTGAAGTAATTGGGTTGCTTGGTTTAGTACCAGTTATGGTTGATGTAGACCCTTTGTATTTTACAATAACTCGTGAAAATATAGAAAAAGCAATCTCTTCAAAAACAAAGGCAATTGTACCGGTTCATTTATTTGGACAATGTGCTGATATGGAATCTATAATAGAGTTAGCGAAAGAAAAAGGATTATATGTTATTGAAGATTCAGCTCAATCTATTGGTTCAAAGTATAAATTTTCTGATGGAACAATTAAACATGCCGGAACAATTGGTGATATTGGATGTACTTCTTTTTTTCCTTCAAAAAATTTAGGTTGTTACGGCGATGGAGGTGCATTATTTACAAAAAATCCAATTTTAGCTGAAAAAATTAAAATGATCTCCAACCATGGTCAGTCAAAAAAATATGTACATAAATATATTGGAGTAAATTCTAGATTAGATACAATCCAAGCAGCAGTTTTAAATATTAAACTTAAGTATCTCGACGAGTACAGTTTGGCTAGAAATAGAGCAGCTAATTGTTATGATGATTTATTATTTGATGTAAAAAATTTGCAAATACCAACGAGGACAATAAAATCTACCCATGTTTTTCATCAATATACTTTATTAATACATGATAATAAAAGAAATGCTTTAAAGGAATATTTAGAAAATATGGGCATTCCAGTAATGATTTATTATCCCATTCCGTTAAATGAACAAGAGGCATATAATAAATTAGGAATAACTGCAGAAAATTTAAATATTACTAAGCGACTTTGCAATTCTGTACTTTCACTGCCCATGCATACAGAGTTAACATTTGATCAACAACTTTATATTACCGATGCAATTAAATCTTTTTTTAATAATTAATTATGAAATATTTTATTCACGATTCTTCAATAGTTGATGAAGGTTGTAAAATTGGGACAGGAACTAAAATATGGCATTTTAGTCATATTATGTCTAATTCTGTAATTGGTAATAATTGTAATATTGGACAAAATGTCGTCATATCTCCTGAAGTAATAATTGGTAACAATGTAAAGATTCAGAATAATGTTTCTCTTTATACTGGAGTAATATGTGATGACGATGTTTTCCTTGGTCCTTCTTGTGTGTTTACAAATGTTATAAATCCAAGAAGTGCAATAAATAGAAGAGGGAAATATGCAAAAACTCATGTAGGTCGTGGAGCTAGTATTGGAGCTAATGCTACAATTGTTTGTGGAAATGACATTGGAAAATATGCTTTTATAGGAGCTGGAGCTGTAGTAACTAAAACAGTATTACCATATGCTTTAGTAGTTGGGAATCCAGCTAAACAAATTGGTTGGATAAGTGAGTATGGACATAGATTGACCTTTAATGATAATCTTGCAATTTGTTTGGAGTCTAATGATAAATATGAATTATTAAATAATCAAGTTAAAAAAGTATAAACTATGAAAAGATTCGCATTGATTGGTGCAGCAGGTTTTATTGCACCAAGACATATGAAAGCAATAAAGGACACCGGTAATACAATATCTACAGCATTAGATAAATTTGACAGTGTAGGAATTTTAGATAGTTATTTCCCTGATGCAGATTTTTTTACTGAATTTGAAAGATTTGATAGACATATTGAAAAACTTAAACAAAATAATACCCCTATTGATTTTGTTAGCGTTTGTTCTCCAAATTATTTACATGATTCACATATAAGATTTGGTTTAAGAAATCACGCAAATGTAATTTGTGAAAAACCACTTGTTTTAAATCCTTGGAATATTGATTCACTTGAAAAAGTAGAAAAAGAATTTGGTAAGAAAGTATATAATATTTTTCAATTGAGGTTGCATCCTGCAATAATTGAACTCAAAGAAAAAATTTCCAAGGGTCCTGCAGAAAAAATTTATGATGTAGATCTTACATATATAACATCAAGGGGAAATTGGTATTATACAAGCTGGAAGGGTAATGTTGATAAGTCGGGGGGTATTGCAACTAATATCGGAGTTCATTTTTATGATATGCTTTCTTGGGTATTCGGGCCATTAAAAAAAAATATCGTTCATGTTCACGAACATGATAGAGCTGCAGGCTTTTTAGAGTTTGAAAAGGCAAGAGTTAGATGGTTTTTGAGTATTAATTTTGAAACAATTCCTGAGGAAGTTCGAAATACTGGAAAAAGAACTTTTAGGTCCTTATCTGTTGATGGCGATGCATTTGAATTTAGTGATGGTTTTACAGAGTTGCACACAAAGAGTTATAAAAATATTTTAGAGGGAAATGGATTTTCATTATTAGAAGCTAAAACAGCAATTGAAATAGTTCACGAAATTAGAACTCAAAATCCAATTGGTTTGCAAGGTGATTATCACCCATTTGTTAAGCTAGCTTCATCAACACATCCATTTAATATTAAATAATTATTTGACCTAATAAATATAAATTGAACAAGTTTATTCCTTTAGCCTCTCCTGATATAAGAGAAGAAGATATTCTAGCAGTTAACGAAGTTTTAAATTCTGGTAATTTAGTTCAGGGGAAAAATGTAGATGCTTTAGAAAAAAGAATAGCTGAGTATTTGAATATATCAAATTGTATTTTACTTACTAATGGTACTTCAACATTACATTTAATCTTATTATCCCTAGGGATTGGCGAGGGAGATGAAGTTATAATACCTGCATTTTCTTACATCGCTACAGCAAATGTTGTAGAATTGGTAGGAGCAACACCCGTCTTCATTGACATAAGCATTGATACTTTTAATATTGATTCAGATAAAATCGTAAACGCTATAAGTCCAAAAACTAAAGCAATTATGATTGTACACGAATTCGGCTTATGTGCTGACTTATTGGAAATAAAAGATATTTGTGATAAAAACAATTTATTCATGATTGAAGATGCAGCCTGTGCATTAGGGGCAAAAGATGGCGATACTTTTTCTGGAACATTAGGAATTGCTGGAAGTTTCTCATTTCATCCTCGAAAAGCTATAACTTCAGGAGAAGGTGGTGCAGTAGTTACCTCGAACTCTGATTTAGCTAATAAAATTCGTTCACTAAGAAATCACGGAATTGATTATACAAAATCCGATAAAATGGATTTTATAATGGCCGGTTATAACTGCCGAATGACTGACTTTCAGGCAGCACTTCTTGGAAGTCAATTTGGTCGACTTGACCAAATACTAAAACGCAAATCTGAAATTGCTGATCGATATATAAATGAAATTACAAACTCCCTTATCGTTTTACCTAAAGTCCCACCCAGAAAAATACCAACTTGGCAAACCTTCCATGTATTACTTCGCAATCCACTTAAGCAAAAAGAGACAATTAGTAAACTCAAAAATTTAGGTATAGGAACAAATTATGGTGCTCAATGTATGCCAGAGCAGTCATTTTTTAAAAAGAAGTATAACTTAAATACCAAATTGGACTACCCAAATGCACTACAAGCTTTCAATTGTGGATTAGCTATACCACTTTATGAAAAATTGACAAACGAACAAATAGATTATATCATTTACACATTAAATACCCTTTAAATTATGTTGCAAAAAAAAACAATTTTTATTACAGGCGGAGCTGGATTCATTGCTAATACTTTAATTAAACATTATGTAGACCATAATAATATTGTGGTTTATGATAATTTTCACCGAGATACTCTTACTAGTAGTGGCTTAAGTGATCATCCAAATGTTAAAATAGTTAAAGGTGATGTTTTAGATCTCGACTTGCTTACGAGTAGTATGAAGGGAGCAGATATTGTTGTACATGCAGCAGGAATCGCTGGTATTGATACAGTGATTAAAAACCCTGTTACAACCATGCGTGTGAATATGATTGGAACAGCAAATGCTCTCGAAGCAGCTAGAGTAAATGGTGTAAAAGATCGTTTTGTTGATTTTTCAACTTCAGAAGTATTTGGATCAATGGCTTTTCGCTCTTCAGAAACTGATGCAACAGTTGCAGGATCTGCAGGTGAAGCAAGGTGGACATATGCAGTTTCAAAACTTGCAGGCGAACACCTTGCTCATGCATATTATAGTCAATTAAAATTACCCGTGGTTACAGTACGTCCTTTTAATGTTTATGGACCTGGTCAAACTGGAGAAGGAGCGATTCAAATATTTATCAAACGTGCTCTTAATAATGAAGAAATTAAAATAGATGGAGATGGTAATCAAATTAGAGCTTGGTGTTATGTAGATGATTTTGTAGACTGTTTGATTCGCTGTATTGAAGATCCAAAAGCTATTGGAGAAAGTTTCAATTTGGGAAATGCTCGTGCAGTAATTACTATTTTAGGATTAGCACAAACAGTTTGCCGTGTTTTAAATTCATCTTCAAAGATTATATTTGAACCTCCTCTTTCTGCTGATATTGCTATTCGAATACCAAGTGTCGAAAAAACATGGGAATTACTTGGTTTTAAAGCAAAAGTAGATTTGGAAGAAGGAGTTTTAAGAACAGCAGAATGGATGAAAGAACATTTTAATAAATAATCTTTTGGACAGAGGTAGTAAATTAAATCCGGAACATATTGATTTTTATAATCAGCTTAAAGATTTACATAGTCATTTAGATACTGCGTTTCTGAATGAATTCAATCGTTCTGTTTCTTTTGGAGATATATTTGTTGATCGCTGGGAAAGAGCTAAAAAACTAGGCTTTGGTGATAAAAGTAGTATTTATGATAGCTCTTTGGTTATAGGAGATGTTATAGTTGGCTCAAATTGTTGGGTTGGACCTTATACTATTTTGGATGGTAGTGGAAGTTTAAGAATCGGGGATTTTTGTACAATTTCGGCAGGTGTACATATTTATACTCATGATAATGTGAAAAGTACATTAAGTTCTGGAAGCCTTCCAATTGAAAAAGGTTCGGTATCAATTGGTAATAACACATATATTGCTCCAAATGTTATTTTGAGTAAGGGAATTAATATTGGACAATATTGTATCATTGCTACAGGAAGTTTTGTAAACAAAAGCTTTAAAGATTTTAGTATTATTGCAGGTGTACCTGCTAAGCAAATAGGAATTGTTAAAATAAAAAATGAATTAATTCAATTTGAATACTTTAAATAAATAATAATGTTAATATGTAGTAGATGTATTTATGATGAGCAAACTCCGGGTATTTCATTTAACGAAAAAAATGTATGTAACTATTGTGAACAAGTTGAAACTTTAGCTGAAACTTATAAAACTGGAAAAGCAGAGGGTGCAGCTAAATTACAATTAATCATTGAGGATATTAAAAAAGCCGGGAAGAGAAAAAAATATGATTGTGTTATTGGGGTTAGCGGTGGTACAGATTCGTCTTTTCTCTTAATAAAGGCATTGGAATGGGGATTACGTCCTTTAGCAGTTCATTATGACAATACCTGGAATTCTTCGATAGCTACTGAAAATATCAGAAAAGTTACGTCCAAACTTAATATAGATTTGTATACTTATGTAGTAGATAATAAAGAAGCGGATGATATTTTCAAATCTTTTCTTTTAGCCGGTGTGCCAGAATTTGATGCCTCGACTGATATTGGATTTGTTCAAGTTTTACGTTCAGCAGCAGCCAAATATGGTATTAAATATATTTTGGAGGGACACTCATTTATGGCAGAGGGAGTGTCTCCTCAAGGAAAAAATTATTTTGATGGCAAGTACATACAGAGTATTCATAAAAAGTATGGTAAAGTAAAATTAAAAACTTATCCTAATCTTACTTTTTTTCAATTTATGAAATGGATTATAATATATAGGCAAAAGTTTATTAGGCCTTTATGGTACATTAATTACTCAAAACCCACTGCAAGAAAAATTTTAGAAGAATCTACTGGATGGACTTATTATGGAGGGCACCATTTAGAAAATCGCTCAACATCATTTTTACATACAATTTATAATCCCCAAAAATTTGGTATTGATAATAGAAATTGGAGCTTGTCTGCTGAAGCTAGAACTGGTGTTATTACTAGAGATGAAGCGTTAAAAATTTATAATACTCCAATTGCAATAGATCCTGAATTAATAGAGTACGTTAAAAAAAGATTGAAATTGACTGATTCAGAATACGATTCAATAATTAATGGACCAAAACGAAGTAATAAAGATTTTAAAACATACAAAAGACTTTTTGAATTACTTAGACCTTTGTTTTTTTTACTAGCAAAATCAAACTTAGTGACAAGAAGTTTTTATCTTAAATATTGCTTCCCTTTCCCTAACAAATGATAGTAATTATCGATTATGGCATGGGCAATCTAGGATCCATTGTCAATATGTTTAAAAAAGTTGGAGCTAAAGCGGAAGTATCATCTGATTTAAATGTGATAGCAAACGCTCAAAAATTACTTTTGCCAGGTGTAGGTTCATTTGATAGAGCTATGGAAAGAATTGAAACTTTGGGAATAAAAGCGGTATTAGATGAACAAGCATTGCTTATTAAAAAACCAATTCTAGGAATTTGTCTTGGGATGCAGTTGCTAACTAGAGGTTCAGAGGAAGGCAAACTCTCTGGCCTTGGTTGGATAGATGCTGATACAATAAAATTTCCAAAAATATCTGGACTAAGAATCCCGCATATGGGATGGAATAATGTAGAATTTAAAACTCCTAGTCCTTTGACTATGAATTTACCTGAAGAGAGTAGTTTTTATTTTGTACATTCCTATTATGTTAAAGTCGATAATCAAAGCAATAGTATCTTGAAATGTGATTATGGGCTATCATTTGATGCGGCAATTCAAAAAGACAATATTTTTGGAGCTCAATTTCATCCAGAAAAAAGTCATAAATATGGGATGCAAATTTTTAAAAATTTTGTTAATCTATAATGCTTAAAAAACGCGTAATTCCAGTCTTATTACTTCAAAATGATGCGCTAGTAAAGACAATTAAATTTAATAATCCCAGGTATATTGGTGATCCTATAAACACAGTTCGAATATTTAATGAATTAGAAGTAGATGAATTGGTGTTTTTAGATATTACAGCTACAAATGAAAACCGAAAACCTAACCTTTCTATTTTGAGTGATATTGCAAATGAATGTTTTATGCCTTTAGGTTATGGTGGCGGGTTAAACAGCTTTGATATGGCTCATTCAATTTTTGAAATAGGATTTGAAAAAGTTATACTCAATAGTGTAATGCATTCTAGGCCAGAATTTGTAACACAGATTGCAAATCATTACGGAAATCAAGCAGTAGTTGCTTCAATTGATGTAAATAAAAATCTTTGGGGTAAATATGAAGTTTGGAGTCATTCAGGCAAACTAAACACCAAAAAAAATCCAATAGATTGGGCTATGCAATTAGAACAATTAGGAGCTGGAGAAATATTACTTACTTCAATTAATCGAGAAGGTACTTGGTCTGGATTTGATTTGCAATTAATTCAAAATATTACAAATGCTGTAAATATACCCGTTATTGCTAATGGAGGTGCAGGGGACTTAATTCATATTAGCGAGGTGGTTAACAATGGAGGTGCATCCTCTGTTGCACTTGGAAGTATGGTGGTATACCAGCAAAAAGGCATGGGTGTATTAGTGAATTTTCCACAAAAAGATGCATTAAATAATGCTCTTAAACAAAAATGAAAAAAGAAAAAATATTTATTGGAATTTTTGAAGTTGCAGGTTATTTTCAAAATTTATTTTTGGGGTTCAAGAGCTTAGGATTTGATGTTGGTTATTTGAACTTGTCAAATAATAAATTTCAATATAATAACTACATTGATAAAAATTATAAAATTTTAAATTTTGCTACCAAAATTTCAACTATTGAAAAATATAAATATCTAATCCCAATTCAATTTATTTATTTATTATTAATTAGACTAATAGTATTTATTTGGTGTCTTTTTAAATTTGATGTTTTCATTTTTTCATCCGGAAAATCATTTTTTAATTTTTATGATTGCATATTGATAAAGTTATTTAACAAAAAAATAATATTTGTTTCATTGGGTAGTGATACGAGACCTTCATTTCTTAATGGAAAATATAAAGATGAAGAAATTAATGGCAATTTTAACATTATTAAATGTCTAAATGAAAATAAAAAAATAGAGGCATCTGTTAGACTAATCGAAAAATATGCAAATTTCATTATCAATTATCCTCAGCATGGCCACTTTCATACAAAAAAGTTCATTTCGGGAAATTTTATTGGTTTTCCAACTTGTCAGATACAATTATTGAAAAACAAACAAGATTCTATTTTATTTAGTATAAATGAAAAAGTTAAAATAATCCATGCTCCTTCAAGACCAAAAGCAAAAGGAAGTTTAGAATTCAAGAAAATTATAAACAGTCTAATTGAAGAAGGATTTAATATTGAATATTTAGAGTTAATAGAAAAGACCAATTCTGAAGTTTTATATGAAATTAGAAATTGCGATATTGTATTAGACGAATTGTATTCAGATTTACCACTTGGAGGTTTGGGTAGTGAAGCCGCGTTATTTGCAAAACCTGTAATTGTCTTTGGATATTTTTCAAATGAATTAGAGTATAAAAATAATTTGAAATATTTTCCGCCATCCTTTTATTCAGATCCAAAAGAAGCCAAAAATTTAATAAAAGAATTAGTCCAAAATAAAGAACTAAGAGAAATTAGCGGTAAAAAACTACAAGATTTTATTATAGATAATTGGAATTCAACTAAAATCGCACGAAAATTTGAACAATTACTAACCGGTAATTTCCCCGAGTATTGGAATGTCGATCCTTTTCATATTTCTTATTTATATGGATGGGGGATTTCCAAAAATGAGTTAAAATCAAATATTAAAAATTTAATTGAAAATTTTGGAATTGAATCACTCAAAATAAATCATAATAAAGAGTTAATGAATAACTATTTAAAACTCGTTCAGTCTAATGATTAGTATTAAATCATTTGTAAAACAAGCTTCAATCTATTCAATTAGTAATTTTGTAAATAAAACTATATCTTTATTTTTACTTCCATTATATACACATTATCTTTCTCCAGGTGAATATGGAATGTTTGATTTTATAATAATTACAATAAATTTAATCAACTTAACAATTGCTTTTGAAATACATCAAGCCATTGCTCGTTTTTATACCGAATGGGAAATAGAAGATCGTAAAATATATCTTTCCTCAGCTTTGATTTTTACATTATTTATTTATACAGCATTTTCAATCTTTGTTTATTACTATAAAAATCTATTTGCTAAAATAATTTTTGGAGATATTATAAATTCAAAAATTATTGTTTATTCAATTGGAATGATTTGGACATCTGGAATTTTCTATTTTACTCAGAGTCAATTAAGATGGCAGTTAAAATCTAAAGAGTTTGGAATTTGTACATTTATATTTACGGCTACAACATTTTTAGCATCTTTTTTTCTTGTAAAATATAAAGGAATGTCTTTGTTTGGAGTTATTAATGGTCTTACAATTGGTAATATATTTGGTATATTTACTACATTTTTCTTTACAAGAACAAGTTATAAATTAGTTTTTAGTTGGAGTAAACTTACTTCAATGTTAAAATTTTCAACACCTTTGGTTTTTTCAAGTGTTTCTCTGTTTCTATTAATGTATATTGATAGATTAATGATTAAAAATTTTTTAACATTTAGAGACCTAGGTGTGTTTGGGATTGCTTATAAATTTTCATCAATTTTAAGTTTTTTATCAATTGGAGTTAATAATGCAATATTACCATTAATATACAAATTTCATAAAAACGAAACAACGCCTTTACAAATTTCAAGAATATTAAATTTATATATACTATTCTCTTTTTTTTTAATGTCTATAATTTCGATTTTTTCAAGAGAGTTAATTTTATTATTTGCCAATGAACAATATATGGAGGCTATAATAATAATACCATTGCTGACTTTTGT
>JACCDK011206367.1_pt1 | contig 13683 bp, 15 predicted proteins | sample 7445871 | NCBI WGS metagenome assembly JACCDK01 (sample SAMN15323436, study PRJNA562643) | freshwater metagenome | isolation source: river surface water | place: USA:Blue River Watershed | collected 2017-08-15 | reverse complement strand
GCTAAACTGTCGTACTGGTAAGGGTACCGAGGGTTCGAATCCCTCTCTCTCCGCAGTAATTTTCGGGGTGTAGCGTAGTCCGGTATCGCGCTTGGTTTGGGACCAAGAGGTCGTAGGTTCGAATCCTGCCACCCCGACAAAATTTAAAGTCAATTTATTACTATTGCTTTGCAAAAAAATAAATTGACTTTTTATTTTGGTTCCGTAGCTCAGCTGGATAGAGCAACTGCCTTCTAAGCAGTAGGTCTTTGGTTCGAATCCAAACGGAATCACATCATTTTTAAATTCATAACTGAATTGAAAAATAAAATAACACCCTGGCTCCAATCAATAGGAATTGTTATTCCATTAATGGGGTCAGGGTTTATTTTTTTTATAAGGACCTTTTTACCTACCCTCGGTAATCCATCAATAATTACATTGCTTTTTCAAGTATTATCACTTGGACTAATGTTTACAAATTCAAGCTTCAAAACATTATATAAAGGTAATTATGCATTATTCATTTGCTTTAGCCTTTTCATGCTATACTCTTTATTATTTTTTATTTTAAATAATAGTGATCCAGGTTATAAGTACATCAATATGGTCTATCTTGGCCTTTCTATTATTTATTTATTATTTTTACATAAACTAGATTATTCCATCAGTAATCATATTTTGAAGTGTATACTTTTTATAACACTTTTGATTAATTTAGGATTAATTTATAGCATAATAACCAATCCATTTTATGCTATTGGGATGAGAGCAACGGTAAGTTTCACTTCAAGTGATTCTAATTCATTTTCAGGAAATCCTCATATTTATGCAAGAAATGCGCTAAATTCATTAATTGTTTCAATGATCTTTTTATTCAGATATAAAGAAACAAAATTGGTCAATTATTTATATTATTGGATATGTTTGCTCATTAGTATAATCATCCTATTTTTGACATTAGTTAAAACTGCCATTCTAATTGCCCCTTTCATAATTATCTTAATTTTAATTTCTAAAAGAATTAAAAATCAAGATGAAATAGTTAAAAAGGAAAAATCTAATAAGCAATTTAAAATTTTTGGATCACTCCTTATTTTATTGTTTATAACTTTTTCATTTAATTTAAACCAGTTAATTGATATCATTAATAGTTATGGAAATATTGGGTTTTCCTTAATCAATAATTCATTAGGAACAATTTTTGGAATTAATTCAAATGGGTCCGTAACTATAGATAGTAGTACATTGACTCGTGTAAATAATTTGAAATTTGTAAAAGACCTATTCTACAACCATCCTATTTTTTTTATATTCGGCAATGGTTATCGATATTTTTACGTAGATGTTCCTATTGTTGAAATATTTCTAAATTTTGGTATAATTGGTTTAATTTTATATATCCTTTGGCACTTTTTATTATACTTTTTTTCTATTAGAAATATAATAAGTACAAATGATAGTTTCCAATTATTTTTATCTGTTTATATTTTATCGACTTTCATTTCATTATTTACCCAAGGTAGGCCATTGGAATATGGAACTTATATTCACGCAGCATTTTTTATTCGATTTTTGTACACGAACCATTTAAAGAAAATTTAATGCGCCTATTAGTATTTCATAATATTCTTTTTGCTCAATATAAATCCATATATTTTGAAAATATAAATAATGATATTACTAAAAATAATGGTGCATTTTTAGTAATTCAAACTAGTTATTCTGAAAGATCACGTATCAATCATTTTAATAAAGAATCGTTAATAAATAGTATCAATTATCCATTTAAATTAATTTCAAAAAAACCACTTGAAGAGGTAAGTTCAATCCTAATTTTTTTTAATTGGTTATATTATGTGATTAAATTTAAACCCTCTATCATCAATTTTACTGGTTATAACTCTTTTCTCATTTTTTTGTTTTTAATCTTTTGTAAACTATTTGGAATTAAAACAATTATTACGAACGAAAGCGTCATAAAAAACTTACCCACAGATAAAAATATTAATTTAAAGTTTAAAAAATATATTAAAAAATATATTTTAAGCTTAGCTGATTACTTCTATACATTTGGTATTAATGCAAATAATTTATTATTTGATTTGGATATTGAAAAACAAAAAATATTGACTTTCGGAAATACATTTGATAAATCTAAATTCATCAAGGTTGATGAAGTTAATTTGAAAAAATCAACAAAAATTAATTTATTATTTATAGGAAGACTTATAGAAGAAAAAAATCTCTTTAATACACTTACTTTATTAGCAAAAGTAAATGATATAGTACCCATTAAATTTGATATATATGGAGATGGTCCACAGGAAAACGCACTTCAAAATTTTGTTAAAAAAAATAAAATTGATTTTGTTGAATTTAAATCTAAAATTAAATGGGAGGATATATCAAAAATTTATCCAAATTATTCTCATTTAATCTTACTTTCTAGCTCAGAAACCTGGGGAATGGTTGCAAATGAGGCACAATTTTTTAATTTAAATGTAATTTGTAGCTCAAATTGCGGATGTGCGAATGATTTAATTATAAATAATTACAATGGCTTAGTAATAAACCAAATGGATAACCAATTGACACCTAATTCAATTGCCAATTATCTTTTAAAACAAAAAGAATCTAGTATTTTTACTAAGAATAATAATTTGATTTTTGATGAATCTTATACAATTAGGAAATTTATCAAAAAACTATATTTAGTCAATGAGCTCAAATAATTCAAAAGATATTACAGTCGTTATTTTAACCTATAATGAAGAATTACATTTGGCAAGATGTATTCAATCTTTACAAAATTTGGTGAAAAGGATTGTAATTGTAGATTCCTTCTCAAACGATCAAACTAAACAAATAGCTCAACAATTCAATGTGGACTTCTATGAAAATAGATGGAATCAAAATTATGCTCAACAATTTAATTGGGCATTAGAGAATTGTAATATTACAACTTTATGGACCATGCGTATGGATGCAGACGAATACTTGAGTCCGCAATTATTAAATGAACTAAATCAATATTTTCAAACAAATACTAATGAAGTAAATGGAATAGTTATCCCAAGAAACGTGATTTTCAAAAAGAAATTAATTCGATTTGGAGGATATTTTAAAATTCCACTATTGAGGATATGGAAAACTGGAAGTGGAAAATGTGAAGAAAGGTGGATGGATGAACACATCGTATTAAATAATCCAATATTACATTTTACGCGTAATGAGGTTATAGATGAAAACTTGAATTCAATACACTGGTGGACAATTAAACATAACAATTATGCCAGGAGGGAGGCAGTTGACTATTTAATTAATAAATATCAAATCAATTTAAACGAAGATAAATTAGAAACGAATAAATCTGCCTCTTTTAAAAGACATATTAAAAATAATTATTACAATTCATTACCCTTATTTTTAAGAGCATTTATCTATTTTATATTTAGATATTTTTTTAATTTAGGCATGCTTGATGGAAAAAGTGGATTAATATGGCATTTTCTTCAAGGTTTTTGGTATAGATTTCTAGTAGATGTAAATATTTTTGAAATTGAACAAAATTGTCAATATAATCCAGAATTAATTAAAAAACATATAATTAATAATTGGATTAATTAAGATAAAATTATGCAGCTGTCTACTTTTAAACAGTCTTTATTTACTTCCAAACTCACCAAATTAAAATATGGCATTTGGTTGATTATTTCTAATTTTATTTTTTTAACAAATATTCCTTACCCCTCATTCATTAAAGTTTTGGTCCTAAAACTTTTTGGTGCAAAAATTGGTAACGGTGTAGTAATAAAACCTCATGTAAAGATTAAATTTCCTTGGTTACTTACAATTAAGGACAATGTTTGGCTTGGGGAAAATGTCTGGATTGACAATTTATCTTATGTCCATCTAGGTTCAAATGTCTGCATTTCTCAAAACAGTATTATTTTAACAGGTAATCATAATTATAAACTGGAAAGTTTTGATTTAATTACCAAACCCATTACGATTGAAGATGAAGTTTGGGTAGGGGCAAATTGTTTTATTACAAATGGAATTACAATCCAAAAAAAATCAGTAATTTTAGTTTCTTCAACTGTTATTCATTCAACTGAAGAAGGTTTTATTTACAGGGGTAATCCTGCTGTTAAATTGAAAAAAAGATAACAATTATGACATTAATAGATTTATTAACAGTTAAAGAAATTCAAATTGCCATTTCATTTTTTATTTCTTTAGTTATATCTATAGCCATTATTCCTGTAATCATAAATATTTCTAAATTAAAAGATTTGATGGCTGAAATACAACTTAGGAGTTCCCACGATCAAGTTACACCAACACTTGGGGGTATCGCGATATTTGCTTCAACATTAATTTCTTATTTCATTTGGGACAATCCTAATGAAGGTCATGATACGCATCTTACAGTTTCTGCAATAATTATATTATTCTTTCTTGGGATAAAGGATGATATTTTAATTTTATCACCCCAAAAAAAATTAATTATTCAAATTGCGGCTTCTTTATTACTAATTACTTTAGGAAATATCAGGATCACAAATCTTTATGGATTATTTGGAATTCAAGAAATCCCATATTTAATAAGTATTTCATTTACAACATTTATTTTTATATCCATCATTAACTCCCTAAATCTTTTAGATGGCATAGATGGATTAGCAGGGACGGTAGGATTGTTCGCTTCTTTATCTTTTTCCTTTTTATTTTATCGATTGGGATTTTTTGCACATTCAACTTTAGCTATCTCTTTGGCTGGTTCAATCATCGGATTCCTTAGATACAATTGGTCAAAAAAGAATAAAATATTTATGGGGGATACGGGTGCTTTAATTATTGGTTTTTTGCTATCATTTTTCTCAATCAAATTTGTAATGATAAATGATACATTTAATTATAACCCATCATTAGGTCACGATGCTCCAATTATTACCATTCTTATTCTACTACTTCCCTTATTTGATACCTTGAGAATGTTTACCATTCGAATGTTGAATGGTAAATCTCCATTTGTTGGTGATAGAAATCATATGCACCATTTATTAATTGATTCAGGTTTCTCACACGTCAAATCAACCTTTATTTTATTAAGTTACAACTTAGTCATATTTGGATTTTATTTAATTAATAAAAATTACCTTAATAATAATTCCACACTGTTTTACTTATTTGTAAATTTTATTATTTATTGTTTAATTGGAAATTATTTAAGTAAGAAAATTGATTCAAAAAGCATTGAACGTCTTCAATTTAGTAAAATTGATAAAATAAAACGTCTTCAAATAGTGGATCAATACAAAAAAGAAGAAAGTAAAGACATCCTATCCAAATAAACATTTCAATCTTTACCAATAATTTTATTTCAAGGTTTCATGCAAGATATTACTAGTTTAAGAAATGGAATAGATCAAATTGATGACCAAATTTTACAATTGCTTGTAAATAGAATGAATTTGGTGGATGAAATTGGTAAACTGAAAAGAGATTCGAATACTGCTATTTACCATCCGGATAGGGAAAAAGAAATAATTGAAAGACTTGCCTCTAAAAACACTGGGCGTTTAAGTAAACCTGCAATTGAAGCGATCTATTTAGAAATTTTTGGAGTTTCTAGAAATCTAGAATTACCGGAAATTATATCATTTTTAGGTCCAGATGGAAGTTTTACCCATCAAGCAGCAGAAAATAGATTTGGAGCTGTTGCAGATTACATTTCTCTACCATCTATTCAGTCAGTTTTTGATTCAGTAGAAACGGGAAGGGCAAAATATGGTGTAATTCCAATTGAAAATAATCAGGAGGGAATGGTAAAAGAAACTCTTGATATTTTGTTCGAGAAAAATGTTTTCATCATTTCTGAAATAATCATACCTGTTAATTTTTGCATTGCTAGTAAATTGGGGAACATTCATCATATAACTAAAATATATTCAAAAGATATTGCCTTTAATCAATGTACAAAGTTTTTAAGTGATTATTTTGGATCAAAAGAAGAAGGGTTCTTTGTACAAGTAGACTCCACTTCAAAAGCAGCCCAATTAGCTGAAAAAGAAGAAGGAGCTGCTGCCTTATGTTCACATATTGCAGCCAAAATAAATCATTTACCCATTTTATTTGATAATATTCAAGATTCTGATTCCAATCATACGAGATTTTATATTATTTCTAAACAGGTTAATCTAAAAAAGACAAATAAAGATAAAACAAGTATTGCTGTAAAGCTTAAAAATGATGATAAACCGGGAGCTTTGGTTGATTTATTAAAAGAATTTCAAGCAAAAAACATAAATTTATTAAAAATTGAATCAAGACCGATAAAACAAATTTATGATTTCAAATTTTGGTTTTTTATGGATTTAGAGGGAAATTATTTAGATGAAACCATTCAGGAAATAATCAGTAGAAGAGGTGATGAAATTAAATTTTTAGGTAGCTATATGAATTTATGTTAAAATTAAAGTAGCAGATTCAATATCAATTTGAATCTGCTTTTTTAATTCATCTATCGAATTAAATTTAATTTCATCTCTAATTTTTTCAATAAATTCTACACGAATTTTTTTACCATAAATTTCCTCATCAAAATTAAAAACATGTGTTTCAACATTGATTTGATTATCATCAATAATTGTTGGACGAATTCCTAAGTTAGTAACTCCTTTATACCATTCTTCATCTATTAAAATTTTAACTGCATAAACTCCAAATGAGGGAGTAAATAAGTCTTGATTGAAATAAATATTAGCAGTTTTAAACCCTATTTGACGACCAAGTTGTTTTCCTTTTACCACTTCACCTTCTAAGTAATAGGTTCTTCCTAGATATTCTGGAAGAGTTTTAACACTTCCTTTACCTAACAATTCTTTTATTAAAGTAGAACTAACAATTTGATTATTTAATTCTACAGCGATTACAGAAAATGCTTTTATTTTACTTGAATAATTGTTGTTTACATATTCAACTGAACCCTCTCGACCCTTTCCAAAATGATTATCATATCCTAAAACTAAATAACTGGTATTCAAATATTTAAATAAAACCTCTTCAATAAATTCTTTAGCTTTAAGTGATGCAATAAATTCATTAAATGGTAAAATAATTAAATGGTCAATTTGAAATTTACTAATTTGTTCAATTTTATCCTTAATTGGAAATATAAACTCATTTTTTGAATTTATATTAAAATAGGTAGAAGGAGCGTTTGAAAATGTAATGACTACACTTTCTAATTTTTTTTCATTTGATAAGCTTACAACCTTTGACAGTACTGATTGATGACCCAAATGAAGCGAATCAAACATTCCAATGGTTACAATGGAATGTTTAAAATTCATTTTTACTGATTTATAGTCATAATAAAGTTTCATACTTTTGTTCTTCAAATTCTAGAATAGACATGGCATTTTCTACTGAATAATCGCCAATTTTAGTCCTTCTTAATGCTTTTAAATAAGCTCCACTTTTACAAAGTCTACCAAAATCTCGCACAATACTTCTAATATAGGTTCCTTTTGAACATTTAATTACAAAATCAATTTCTGGGAAATTATTATAATTTAAATCAAAACTGTAAACCTCTACTTTTCTAGATTTAATGGTAATTTCTGATTCTTGAACACCTTTTCGAGCATGAACAAACAGACGTTTACCTTCTTGTTTTACAGCAGAATAGATAGGAGGTGTTTGTTCAATTTCTCCTAAAAAAGAAATGGCAACATCTTTGATTAAGTCAATTGAAATATGATCAATTGGAAAATCTGTTTGATCAAATTCTGTCTCTAAATCAATGGAGGGTGTTGTTTTACCTAAAACAAAAGTACCAGTATATGTTTTGCTTAATGACTGAAAGTATTCTATTTTTTTTGTGTATTTACCTACACATATTATCAATAAACCAGTAGCAAGTGGATCTAAAGTACCAGCATGGCCAATCTTTTTAAATTTAGCCATGAATTTCATTTTTTTAACTACATCAAACGAAGTCCAAGTTGCTGGCTTATCTAATAAATAAAACTTATCCTCTACTATCTCTATTGATTCCAAAGTAAATATATTGCTAATAAAATGGCAGAAAGAATTCGATAATACCCAAACAAAGCAAATCCCTTTTTTGATATAATTGAAACCATCCACCTAATCGTTAATAAGGCTACTATAAAACTTACACAGAAGCCTATGAATAAACTGATTAATTGTTCAGATTGAATAAATGTTGGTATATCATCCTTATAATCAAGTATTTTTTTAAAACTAGCTGCAAGTATGGTAGGGATAGCCAGTAAAAATGAAAATTCCACCGCATTTTTATGACTCAATCCTTGAAGTCTACCACCTACAATTGTAGCTCCTGACCTGGATACACCAGGTATCATTGCCAAACATTGAAAAAAGCCAATATTTAAAGCTTTAATTGGACTTAGGTATTGCTCTAAATCTTCTTCTTGCTTAATTGAAACAATCCATTTATCTATCTTTAGCAAAATAATACCACCTACAAACCATGAAAAAACGATGTACCAATATCCATCAAAAAGTGACTCTAAAAAATCATCTAAAAGAATTCCAAAAATTGCCGCAGGAATAAATGAAAAAAGAATTAAATAATAAATTTTGAATGATTTAAGTAATCTTTTAAAATACAAAACAGGAACTGCTAAAATAGCACCAAGCTGAATAAAAATGGTGTAAAAATTAACATAATGACTTGATTGAACATTACATAATTTTTCTGTGACCAAAAGGTGGGCAGTCGAGGAAATAGGTAAAAACTCCGTTAAACCTTCTACAAGGCCTAAAATAAATGAAATTAAATTTGAAATCATTTTTTAATTTTAAAAAGAGAAAAAATCGGAATAATCACACCTAATAAAACCAAAATTGGTCCTAATGTAATTCCTGTAAAACCCATGCCAAATTCAGATTTATCTAAAGTCATTACGAATAAACCGAGGAATATAATTGCAATTCCAATTAATAAAACCTGAATTCTTTTTTTATCTAAGGGGAAGTTTGACATGTTAAAATAAATTAGTTCTCTGAATATTTAAATACCTATTTAATGAAAAATAAGTTGAAACCATTGAAAATAAAAGTAATACTAATAAGCCATAACCAAAAACAGTTAAAATATTTTGGCTAGAAAATAAATATGAATTTAATTCAGGAACATTATTTCCTATGTAAAAATATATTCCTGTTAATATAACCATACCTATAATAAAACTGATAATGACATTCTTCAAAATGTCTAGAAAATAAGGCTTTTTTATGTATGCATCTGTTGAACCCAATAATTGCATAGATTTAATTATCGTTCTATTTGCATGTATGATTAATCGAATATAGTTCAAAATCTGAAAATAGGTGATTAGTAATATAAAAATTGCAAGGGTTAATAAAATCAATGAAACTTGTTTAGTCTTGGTTAGAAGAACAGATAAGTAGGAGGAAGGATAAGTTACTTCATAAATACCCGCTTTAGAATTAAAAACGTTTGAAATTGAATCTATTTTATTTTTTTCCTTAAATTTTTCATCCAAATTTATGGTTAATAAATTTTTAAAAGGATTTTCATCTCCTAAAAGGGCTTGGTAATCTTCATGACTTGATTGTAAAAATTCCTTTGATATTTGGTCCTTAGTTGAAAATTGAATGGAATTAGTATTGTTTTTATCAACTAATGAGTTAAGTGACCAGGCATTTTTAATACTATCAAGATTGGAAACATTAACTGAATCTTCTAAATAAACGTACAATTTTATTTCATCTTTTAATTGTTTTGATATATTTCCAAAACCCAAAAAAATTTGGATGAAAACTGATATTAAAATCATTAGTAAAGACAAAGAAAAAATCAATAAGGCTCCAGTTGAATGAGGCTTTGTTTTAGAATATTTCATTAATTTTTAAGTTTTTCTATTTGATCTCTAATTTTTGCAGCAGATTCATAATCTTCTTTATCTAATGCTGATTCTAATTGATTCGTAAGGTCTGTTATGCTTAATTCAGGGACATTATTTTCATAAACTTCCTCTTCGTAATCTTCTATTTTTTCATTAGAGATACATATGGAAGCCAATAACTTCCTATAAACAAAAATTGGTGCTTGCGTTTTTACAGCCAAAGCAATGCTATCAGATGGCCTTGAATCAATTTTAATTATTTCTGATTCTTTTTCTAAATAAATAGTAGAATAAAAAATACCATCTATAAAATCTGTAATTACAACTTGCTTGATACTAATCTTTACCGAATTTAATATGGAAAGAATTAATTGTGAGGTTAAAGGTCTTGGAATTTCAACATCCTCTAAATAAACCGAAATTGTTTGTGCTTCAGCAGGTCCAATTACTATTGGGAAAGCAGATTGATTGTCTTCATTACTCTTTAATAATAAAATATATGAATTAGAACCCAGATTACTAGGTGCTATTGATGCAATCGAAATAGAGACAAGATTTTCCAATGGTGAATTAAAATCCAAATTTACAAAATTTCACCTAAAAAACTCTTATTTAATATTTTTTAACAATTCTGGTACCACTTGAAATAAGTCACCAATAATCGCATAATCGGCATTTTTAACAAAAGGAGCTTCAGGGTCAGAATTGATTACTATAATTGTTTCAGAACCATTTACTCCAGCCAAATGTTGAATCGCACCTGAAATTCCACAAGCAATATAAAGTTTTGGTGCTATTTTAATACCTGTTTGACCGACATGCTCATGATGGGGACGCCAATTTAAATCTGAAATTGGTTTTGAGCAAGCCAAAGCAGCGCCTATTTTGGTTGATAATTGCTCAATAATTCCCCAATTAGATGGATCTTTCATTCCTCGGCCAGCACCAACTACAAATTTTGCATCTGGTAAGGATATTGCATTATTCAATTTATTCAAACGAATCAGGTGCCCTTTTTTATCAGAAAAATGTATTGCGATCTCAGAGCTCATAGGAATACTCATTGATTCAGTTGTTAACTCTTTGCATTTAAATGATTTAGATAAAATTAGAATTAAACGTTGATCTGAACTGTATGTTGATTCAGCCTTACCAGAAAAAGTTTGACATGTCACCTTTTCCTCACTTATTTCAACTACATTATTTAAAATTTCCATTGGCAAATGACTACCAAGGTAACAAGCCAAATCAATTGAATAAGAGTTATTTTCAAATAGAATCCAATCATAATTATTGAATTTCTCTAATAATTCAACATTTTCAGCAAAATTTTTGGTACCTGAACCTTCTATGTCTATTGGGTAAACCTCAATAGTGCCATAACTTTTTATTTGTTGAATTACATTTGAAATTAATTCACTTAATATAGAACTTTTATTATCAACTAAAATTGCTATTTTTTTCATTTTAATTTAATTGATTAGGTTATTTATTATATCCGCTATTTCCTTTGTATCCTCTAATTTATAAACTCGTTTCAGGCGATTCTTTTCAATTATTTGGTCATTGAATTGCTTAATCGTTGGCTGCAATAATGGATCTATCACAGTAAGAGGCTTAGTTCTTGCCATCATAATTCCACGCATTGATGGAATTTTCCATTCAGCAATTGGTTCTTGACAACCAAATACTGCTGGTAAAAATACCTCATAATCTGCCGTTCCATCTGGAACTTCAACATGTATTTTTACCTTTTGTGGATCTAAAACATCTAATTGCATAACTGGAGAAAAATGATTAAAATTTAATCCATTTCCCACTAATCGATGCACCAATCCATTATTTGAATCAATAGATTCTTTACCCATTAAAATTAAATCATATGATCTTTTTTGCGCAAAATGTATTATTTCTGTTGCAACTTGTTTTGAACTAATAGCAGGAACCTTAATTTGAAACGCCTCATCTGCTCCAATAGCTAAAGATTTTCTAAGTAAGGTCTCTGCAGATGCATCATCACCCACATAGACAACAGATAAAGTAGCATTGTTTTGTTCCTTAATCTCTATTGCCTTAGAAAGAGCATAATCATCATAGGGGCCAATAATCATTGTTAAACTTCTTTTGTCAATTTTGCCAGTTGCCGAATCAATGACTAATTTTGAGGTGGTATCAGGTACAATTCCTATACAAACTAAAATATTCATATATTTAAAATTAAATTAGTATGCAAGCATACTAATTTTTAGCAATAAAATGAAGCAATCAAGAAAAAATATTATTTTAGAAGAGATAAAAAATGAACCAGAAAACCCATTTAATTATTATCTATTAGCTTTAGAGTTAAAAAGAGAAGGAAATAAAAAAGAAGCTATACAAGAATTTGATTATTTAATAAATAATTTTCCGGATTATTTGCCTGTCTATCAAACATATATTTTGTATTTAATTGAATTAGCAATTGAAGACGAAAAATTAATACACTTAATTAATAGTGGAATTAACTTAGCAATTAGCCAAAATAATAAAAAAGCCCAAAGTGAACTTCAGGCTATTTTTGATATATATTGTTAAGCTAGCAATTGTTCTTCTAAATCTTTTTCAATTATTAAATTTTCAATGATAAATTTTTGTCTATCTGGAGTATTCTTTCCCATATAATAGGTTAAAAGCTGAGGAATTGTAAAATCTTTTTCCAAAATAACAGGTTCAAGTTTAATGTCGTCACCAATAAATGTACCAAACTCTTCAGGCGAAATTTCTCCCAAACCTTTAAATCTTGTTATTTCAGGTTTAGGACCTAGTTTTTCAATTGCATTCCTTCTTTCTTCATCAGAATAACAATAAATGGTTTCTTTTTTGTTTCGAACCCTAAATAGTGGGGTTTCAAGTATAAACAAATGTCCATTTCTTACCAAATCTGGAAAAAATTGAAGGAAAAAAGTAAGAATCAATAACCTAATGTGCATTCCATCAACATCAGCATCTGTGGCAATCACAATTTTATTATATCGTAAATTGTCTAAAGAATCTTCAATATCAAGAGCATGTTGTAATAAATTAAATTCTTCATTTTCGTAAACTATTTTTTTTGTGAGTCCGAAACAATTCAAAGGTTTTCCTCGTAAACTAAAAACAGCCTGAGTTTGTACATCTCTTGCTTTCGTAATACTTCCACTAGCAGAATCCCCTTCAGTAATAAACAAGATAGAATCATGTTTATTTTCAGCCTTTTCATCTACTAAATGGACACGACAATCTCTAAGCTTTTTATTGTGAAGATTTGCCTTTTTAGCTCTTTCATTAGCTAATTTTTTAATACCTGCAATATCTTTTCTTTCTCTCTCTGATTGTAAAATTCTTTTCAAAAGAGCATCTGCAATTGAAGGATTTTTGTGGAGAAAATTATCTAATTCTGTTTTTACAAAATCACCAACAAATGATCGAACAGAGAGAGAATCTGGGTCTGGAGATAAATTGGTAGAGCCCAGTTTTGTTTTGGTCTGTGATTCAAATACGGGTTCTTGCACTCGAATAGCAATGGCACCTACTATACTTGCACGAACATCTGATGGATCAAAATCTTTTTTATAAAACTCTCTTACTGTTTTAACAATAGCCTCTCTAAAAGCTGCAAGGTGAGTACCTCCCTGGGTAGTATTTTGCCCATTAACAAAGGAATAATATTCTTCACCATACTGATTATTGTGTGTTATGGCTAATTCAATATCATTTCCTTTTAAATGAATAATTGGATATCTATTTTCTTCAGCAT
>JACCDK010147254.1_pt1 | contig 13691 bp, 15 predicted proteins | sample 7445871 | NCBI WGS metagenome assembly JACCDK01 (sample SAMN15323436, study PRJNA562643) | freshwater metagenome | isolation source: river surface water | place: USA:Blue River Watershed | collected 2017-08-15 | reverse complement strand
CATGATGGGAATCAAAATCACATCATCAACATATCCCAGAATTGGAATAAAGTCGGGAATTAAATCTATTGGACTAAAAGCGTAAGCAACAGCCAGAAAGGCCAATACTTTTGGAATCGTTGGTGTGTTCGGTGACCTTACCGCAAACCATAAAACGAGTACATCTTGCTTCAGCTGGGCGATATATTGCTGAATTTTTTTAAATGTAAGCACAAGTGAAATAACTTAATGCTTATGACTTTTAGTGCCCGGGGGATGAGTATGGCCCTGATCAGATGGAGCGGGCTGACTTGGGGTGGTTTGTGAATGACCATGGTGATGGTCATGGGCAGATCCATGCTCTTCATAATAGGTATAGGCATACATCGAAGCGCCAGTAATCACAACTCCCCCAATAAGGGCATAAAGAACGGTTGATTTAATAGAGACTAACGCCTTTCCCTCCATCAGATAGACGGCAATTAAACTCATCAGAAATCCAACAGGCACCACCCATACACTGCGGGCTGGGGAGTCTGGAAAATGCTGTAAACCTCCGGTAAAAAAACCTAAGCCGATCGAAGCAAAAATACCAATCAAAATTACGCTGGTCCAAGTTTGATCCTGATTTGGATTGGATAATTTAGCGATCACGCCGCCGATTAGGTAGAGTGCCAAGCCGATTACAGCAGTCCAAAACGAACGCTCTTCACTGAAAAAACCATGCGTGATGGCTCCGGCAACAAAACTAATGCCTGTGTATTTAAATAAAGTAGAGATATGATCAAGTTGGAATTTCATGGGCTTTTTAGGTTAATTACTTGAGCTAATTATCCCCATAAAGAGGCCCCTAAGCTTTTAGGAGATTTCTAAACCCAATCTGGCCTGCCCAGCAGGATTCGATCCTGCGACCTACAGATTTGACTCTCCGCTGGCATTTGTCGGGAAAACCGATACTTCAAACGTCTTTTTAAAGAAAAAACAGCGGCTATGAAAATGGGTGTAAATGGCTAAAAACTTATTAAGTAAGAGATGAAGAATAAATTCTTAAACGGAGTATAGCGAGGGATCCCCAACCGGTCTATTCTTAAAACGCTTGTGAACCCAATAGTATTCGGCAGGTCGCAGTCGCACCTCATCCTCAAAGCATTGATTCAGTCGCGCCGTATCGGCAATTGGGTCATCACTTGGAAAATGAGATAGTGGTTTACCTATATGACAAATGTAGCCTGAGCGATCGGTCTTTAGGGTAGTTTTCATGATGCACACTTCGGCGCCACTGAGTTTGGCCAAGCGGGAGATGGCGGTGATGGTGTTCGTTGGAATTCCAAAGAAAGGCACAAATACCGAGTCCTTAATACCCAAATCAATATCTGGGGCAATAAATACAAAATTACCCTTTTTGATCTCCCGAATCGTTTCGGTCAAATGCCCTTGACGTGGAATCGACTTGCCACCAAAGCGTCCGCGCCAAGCAATGATCTTTTGGTCAAAAAAAGGATTCTTCATCTTTTGATACAAAGTAACACCGCGTTGCCAATTCATTTTCTCGGCTAAAGCGCACAAAGCCATACCACCCTCAATGCCAACAAAATGCGGGTTCACTAAGATGCGGGGCTTTTGATCGCCCAAAGTAATGTCGGTTTGGATCTCGACCATCTCATTAATCTGACTGGCTGAACCCAGCCAAATGCGACTGCGCTCGATGACACTGCGTCCAAATAAACGCCAATGGGCTAGAGCCAGTTCCTGAATTTCAACTTCGGATAAATTCGGAAAGCACAGACGTAAATTGACAAGCACTACCCGTTTACGATCATTGGGGATGTGAGCAGCAATCCAGCCCAAACGGTCACCGGCCCAGACAATCCAGGAATATGGCAAAAAAGCAAAAGCTCTTAATAAAGAGAGTGCAAGGTAGTTAGCAAAGGTTTGCAATGGGGCTTTCGGGTTCACTCCCAGTCTAATGCAGGAATCCTTATAAAGAGCAATAGCCTTACTCGGTAAATGCCATTAGGCATTTACCTGTAATTTAGAGAGAAAACAGCTAATTGGATTGATTGATTGCTAAGATGTGATTAGCACGATCTTTAAAAGACGTCTCCTTCGCCACCCTTCGGGGTGGTTTTTTATCAGTCTAGTAAGAGTCGAACCTGCGACCTACGGATTGATCAACCGACGCTAATAAATAATTAACCGGTTTTCATCCTGCCCCTTGCCTTCCCCGCTCTTCAAAAAGTTATTTCCATTTAGCAAATCGTAATTCTGGTGAAAATGCGGTCGGAGATTCTGAACATGCTAGATTCCAAATTAACTCATCTTTTCCAGATGAATTTAGTGAGACCCAATTTTGTGGAGCAATAGATATGCGATTGGGCTCACCCGAACCCATAGGTTCTGTGAAATCTAAAAATCCAAGAATCCGTCCTTGTTGTTTAACGCAATTAACTTCTAACTCAATTTCATATGAAAGAAATGTTGAATCAGCATATTGTTGAAGTGTTTTGAAATCAAAAAGAAGCCAAAACTTCATACCTTCATCAACCAAGGTTCTGGAATGGGGATCTAGGTAAACATCGTAACCACCACGATCACTAGAACTTGCAATACCAACCCATTGAGCAAATGCCATATGACTGCTAAAAAAAAGCAATAGTCCGGTCATAATGGATTTAAATAGTCTCATTTAGTTATCTAAATTTTCTATTACTTTCTTGATGGTCACGTAAAATTTTTTTATCTTTGAACTTTTTAAACGAGTAAGAACATAAGATTTTGATAAAGATCAAAAATTATGTTGACTGTAGGTGGATATCGATAAAACGACATCATGGATCAAAGAAATGAGAGACTTTGACCTACGCATTGATCTACCAATGGATGCTTACTTAATAACCAGCTATCTTATGAGCCGCCCTATCAACCCGTATCTACAATTTTTTGCAGGCTCTCAAAGTAAATTTCAGTAATAATCCGATTACTAACCTTTAAATAACCTGAGCTCTCTAAAGCCGAGAATGTCCGACTAAGGCATTCGGCAGTCATGCCTAGATAATTCCTTAGATCCTCACGACACATGGGTAGGTCGATCCAAGGTTTATCAAGATTTACCGATTGAAGACGATTTTGAAAATCAAGCAAAAACTTGGCTAACCGTCTTTCGGCGGAATATGTACTTAAATAAAAGAAATGCTGAGCCATAAATGCCATCCGTTCGCTCATTCCATCTTGGATCATTTGATTGAATTCGGGTTTTGTGACAAAGAGTTCCTCAAGGGCACGGCTATCAATTGCACATAATTCAATATCGGTAAGCGCTATAGTATTAAATCGATGCACTCCACCTCCAGCACCAACTAGACCAAAATAATCTCCTGGTACGTGAAAACGAGCAATCTGACAATTACCATCCTCCAGAGGGTGCTCCAGTTTTACAAATCCTTTTCTTAGGTTGTATAAATTTGTAAAGCGATCGCCCGCTTGAAAAATATAGTCGCCTTTTTTAAACTGCTTTTTCTTAATATCATGATTCAGAAGTTTGAGGCACCCTTCTTCGCATAAATTATGGGATCGGAAGGCGCATCGGTCAAAAGAAATAAAACTTTTCTCTTGGTAATTTAATTTTTGTAAATCAAATTTTGTAAGAGGTTGCATGCTCAACCCCCAACTTTTTTCAGGCACAAACGCCTTGATACAAAGGATAAAAAGCTAGATCGAGCTACTCCATCCCAAGATGATTTGCTATGGATAGCGACGCCACTCCGAAACCGCAATGTTGTTCGCGTTGGAATATTTGGAAACAAACCATTACCTAAGTTTTGGATCTGCATTGCCCCCCCCCGAAGTATTGGGACTAACCGAATAAAACCTAGGTATTCACTATACGAGATAGTTATATAAATAACAACAAATATTTATAACTAAACAAGTTTTTCTTGAATATTTTGATATAAATCAATTTTTCATTTCGACAAAATTGATATCGCCAAAATATGTCTATTTAACTTGACATCAGTAATTGGCCGAAAGGGATGAATGCATTTTATCTACTAAGCTGCGAAATAGTTTTAAGGTGCGCGCTGAAGGAATCAAGTATTTCACTCGACCATCATGCTTATCAGCTCTAATAACAATCATTCCGATCTCAGTCAGATGCTTAATGATCTTATGAATGGTCGCCGGCGAAGCAATCTCGTCCATACTCATAAGATCAAGGGTCCTGATGGACTCACCCTGAAGATAGGCTTTGGCAACCATACGCAAAGCGCGCCATGCTGCTGGATTTATGTCATTTGTTTCGCGAACTCGATCAAGCTCGTCCGCAAAATCAAGATATTGAAACTCAAGATCTGCCATGCTTATGGTATCAATCAATAAATATGGACCATTACCTTAATCAATTACTTCTATTTTGTAAAGACAAATTTAATGAATGAGCTGTAAATAAAAAGTTCAAAAAATTTTTATATGTTCGGGTTTACCCTGTGAGTGAATTTATCGATTCGCTCAATAATAGTTAAAACAAAATATATTTTTTATAACTAGTTTTACTTTACTAATGCCAAACTCTAGTAGCTTTCAAATTGTGGATATTAACCACGCCGAAAGACTCATTATTTTGGAAGATAAAGAACTAGGTATAACCGTTGAAATACCCTATGGAAGCAAGGAACCAACCTCAGTCACTGTAAATGGTGCCTACACAATTCTCATTACTTACACGGATGGAACCGAGGAAGAAAAGCGAATTCTTAAATAAACAGCATCATTAATGATCTCAGTATTAAGTCTATTGGCTTGATACCCTACTGGTCATAATCAAATTAAAACTTATAGCCGATTCCAATCAAAAAGTTATAAAGATCAGCTCGTGTTGTAATGCTTGTGTTTACCGTATACCCAGGAATGGAACCGCTATCTGAAATGGTTTTATTACCATAGTTCATGTAATTCGCTTCAATAAAACTATAAAACCCTCCCTCGATAATTTGCCTATACCCCAAACCAAATGAATAACCTTGATAATTAGTATTGGTTGAGGAAGATGCAATCACGGTATTAATGGTTGCACCGGTATAGCCAAATTTCGCATAGAGTAAGCCATCCGATCCTATCGGCGCAGCGGGACTAATAAAGAAGTTATATGAAATCTCTTTGTTATAGGTTCCGGTGCCCAATTCATAACCAACAAGATTAGAAGAGTAATTCGTTTTTCTTCCTTTAAAAGGCGATAGTTCTGCCCCAATACCAATCAAAAAACTATCGCTCGCTTTCATCATGTATCCAGCTGTAATGGTTCCCGTAAAACTATTTGAACTTGAGGCATTTACCCCAATTGGCAATGAAGTGCCATCACTGATGGAAATATTGCCATTTGAAGTGGTCGGAGTGATGCCTTCGTAACCGATGCCAACCTGGCCATAAAAGCCCTCAAATTTTGATTGCGCAGTAGCGTAACTGCTGATAAATGCAATCACTAAGGGTATTAGTAGCTTCTTTAACATTTTCATCTCACATCAGCAAATAATGACGAGATGCTAATTGGCTACTTATTTATAAATTTGATATTTGGCAAATTAAATTCAAAAAATTAAATGACTACATCAAAATAGATTACGTTGGGAAAGATTAGAGGCAATTGGATTTGCGCTCTAAAGCTATTTGTCAGAAAAATAAGAACATGAGCTTTCTTTTAAGAATTACTTACCTCAGGACAAGTTAAATACCCCCATCAAGACAATCAGTTATTAAAAAGCGTTTTAATTTGATAATAATCAAGCTATTTACTTGTTTCTGCTGAGTTAAAAAGTTAGCATGAAAAATGCCTTCGACCACGCCGAACCTGAATCTCCGCTATAAACGCTTATTTGAAACTGCTTACGACGGTATATTGATATTAGACTTTGATCAGGGCTTAATTGAAGATGTAAATCCTTATCTCATTAACATGCTTGGCTATACAAAAAAAGACTTAGTTGGTAAAGCGTTATGGGAAATTGGGCCAATGGTTGATAAGGCTGCCTCTATCAAAGCATTCGCTAAATTAAAAAAAGATGGCTACATTAAATACGACGATTTACCTTTACGTTGCAAGAATGGAAATATTATTAGTGTTGAGTTTGTAAGTAATGTCTACGGCGTGAATGGCGAAAGAGTTATTCAATGCAATATTAGAGATATCACCGATAGAAAACAAAAAGAAGCCGCATTAATAAAGTACCAACAGGCATTAGCACTTCATCTGTATCAGACCATAGAAGCTTTCACTAAAGTCATTGTGGCCCGGGATGCCTATACGTCTCAACATCAAATTCGAGTTGCTCATTTATGTGTGGCAATTGGCACAGAAATGAATTTGCCCACTAATACTATAGAGGGTCTAAGATTAAGTGCCTTAATACACGACATTGGAAAAATTGCAGTTCCCGCTGAGATACTCTCCAAACCAGTTGCATTGGAAAAATATGAACTTGAATCTTTGCATCAGCACGCTCAAGTTGGATTTGATATTGTTAAAGAAATAAATTTTGATTGGCCTATTGCACAAACCATCTATCAACACCATGAAAAATTAGATGGTAGCGGTTATCCAAATCAGTTAAGCGGTGACGACATCATTCAAGAAGCAAGGATTATGGCAGTTGCGGATATTGTCGAGGCAATGTCACACAATCGCCCATATCGTCCCGCGCTTGGATTGGATGCGGCACTTATTGAAATAGAGAATGGCAAAGGTAAGTTATATGACAAGAAAGTGGTTGATATTTGTTTGAAGTTATTTAGAGAAGATAACTATCACTTTCCTACTATCTGAATCCTGAAACGATTTTGACCCGCCTTAGGGTATTGCATGGTGCTCACGTATGCCAAGTAATTTCTTTTTGATTATCCCTAGCATTTTTTAACAATTCCAAAAATGGGAAAGCACTCTGGCTAAGCTGAACACTTTCATCCAGAAACTCTATTTCCGTATCAATTGAAGATTGTTGAAGTTGGTTTTTAATTTTTTTATCATATTCAATAGCTGCCTCCAGTTTTTTAATAGTACCTGGTAGTTGATCAACTAAAAAAATTCCTCTTTTTTCAAAAGCTTTACCAATAATCTTAAATATCGTCTCTGTTAAGTCAGGAAGCATCACGACATCAGGTGATCCCTTAGACTGAAAATGAAAAAGCATATTACTTCCTTGTGATTATTAATCAGAACTGATTGTTATCTATGAAATTAGCCTATCCATTGTTTTTCAACTATTCCATTATGATTCTTGACTGAATAGTTTGTTGGCCGAATCGACCGATAGGTTTCAGATCTGGCTCTCTTTGCTAAAACAATTTGCCAGAGCTGTCCTTGTCGTGAACGAAAGAAAGCGGCACAACTGAGCAAATAATACGTCCACATCCGATAGAACCGATGGCCATACTTACTCGATATTTGGCTCCAGTTATTTATAAAGTTTTCATGCCACGACATCAGGGTTTTATCGTAATCTTGACCAAAGTTTTGCCAATCCTCAATCAAAAATATTCCTTCGATCGCTTTTCCAATTTCAATCGGTGACGGAATTTTTCCATTCGGGAATATATAACGGTCAATCCAGGGATCAGTTCTAGAAATAGTTACATCACTGCCAATCGAATGCAGCAGGAAAAGTCCATTGTCTGTTAGCAAATCATTAACGGTCTGAAAATAGATTGGATAGTTCTTTTCGCCCACATGTTCAAACATTCCCACTGAGACAATCTTGTCAAATTTACCCACTAGGTCACGGTAATCAATTAGCTCAATCTGAACGGGCAATCCCTGGCATCGCTGTATCGCTAATTGTTGCTGCTCTTTGGATACAGTAATTCCCAGAACCTCAACACCATAATTTTTAGCCGCATACGCCGCAAGTCCTCCCCAACCGCAACCAATTTCTAAGAGTTTCTCACCGGGTTTTAACTGTAACTTTCTGCAAATTAGTTCTAATTTATGCGCCTGGGCTTCTGCCAAAGAATGGGCATGTTCCCAATATGCACAGGAATACATCATTTGGGGGTCTAGCATCAATTCAAACACATCATTACCAATATCGTAGTGCTGCTCACCGACTTGAAAGGCTCTTGCTTTTGATTGAAGATTCAGGAATCGGGCTCTGGCGAACTCGAGAGCAAAGCGGATCTTTGCAAATCCTTGAACATGCATATTAATGTCGCAGTTCAAAAGCTTCGTGAGCATTTGATCCAGCTTTTTACAATCCCAATGTCCGTCCATATAGGACTCGCCCATACCTAAAGACCATTTAGATATGATTTCAGAATAGGCGATTGGATTGTGAACCTGCATATCCCAAGGATTAGGTCCATTCACATCAACCCCAGCTTGGTTAAAAAGTTCTAGTAATACTTTTGGGGGGATATATTCTTCATATGCAACATCAGCCTTGGAAAAGATATTCATAAAATATTTTCCTCATCGCTTAAAAGATTTATTTCACTAATTTCGACTTTTATTTATTTATGGATCGACTTAGATCAGTCCAAAACATGAATTACCCCAAATACCAATGTTGTAAATCACATTTACGAAGTGTAATTTTGGTTTTTTGAAAAAAATTGATACAAATCAAAAAATTTAATGAAAAATATTCAAAATCAGTGCTGCGAAATTTAAGAAAAATTAAATCGTAAAAAAGGCTTTTAATGTTGTGAATTTTTGTGTTAAATTGAGTTTGTTGACGTTAAAATTACACTGTTAATCCGCAGGTCTCTGGTTCGAGTCCAGATCGGGAAGCCAGATAAATAAAGGGTCTATTAATAGACCCTTTTGTTTTTTTATTCTTTTACTAGTTCTTCTTACTTAGCAGCCGCGGCTCGAGCATTCATTGCGCGACGTATGTAGCCGTTATACGCCTTTCCAGGATAAGCTGGGGTCTGCTGTAAAGAGTCAAAGCCAGGGATTGTTTCCATGAACTTCACCATTCGGGTCCGCATTTCCTGATCAGGCAACTTGCCACGCATTGCTCTGATGTTCTCGCTTTGATGGGCCGGATTGCTAGTTGCTGGTATCGCACACGTTATAGCTGGATGCGAAATAACCCATTTCAGGAAGAACTCAGCCCAATTTCTGCAATCAAACTCTTTTGCAAAATCAGGCAAAGGTCTACCCTCTACAAGTTTGAATAAGCGTGCTTTCTCAAAAGGCATATTCACCAGAACCGCAGTACCTTTATCCATTGCCGCAGGCAAAATACGGTCTTCAGCCAAACGCATTTGAATGGAATAATGGACTTGCACAAAATCTAAGTCACTACGCTCGACTTGTTGCGCCAAGGCATTGAAATATGGAATCTCATGATGCGTAACACCCACGTACTTTATCTTTCCCTCGCGCTTCCAGTTTTTTAATACTGGAACAATTTGGTCAACGTTGACCAGACTGTGTACTTGCATCAGGTCGATTTTCTCTCGCCACAACCTTTGCTGACTTTGCTCAAAACTTTTACGAGCATGGCTATCATCGGCCAAATACTCTCCAGTTGACCAAATCTTATTTGCAATAAACATTTGTTCATTGATGCCCATACAGGTCGCAAAATCACCAACACTGATTTCACCACTGCCATAGAGCGGAGAAGTATCAAAAACACGACCGCCCCCGTCCCAAAACCGCTTAATGACCTCACGTATATTGTTGCGTGGTGATCCGGGTATTAAATCAAAGGTCAGGTAAGTACCCAAACCAATTGCAGGCAGCATCTCGCCAGATCGAGGAATCTTACGCATGATATTGCCACTACTCGATTGAGCGACTGCATTCCCTGATGGAATCAGAGCGCCCGGTAATGCGCTCGCAGCAGCTGTTAAGCCAATAGTTTTGAAGAAATCTCGGCGATTCGATTGGGTCATAGTAAGTAGCTCTATAAAAGTAAAGGAAAGTTAAGAATAGTTACCACTTTCAGCTTAGCCTCTTTTCATCGCAGAAGCAATTGGTAACTGTATGAGTTTTGTATTGGGTATTTAGGAGGAGTTACTCAAACCCACTGTCATTCCACCACAGACATACAACACCTGGCCGGTAATAAATCCTGCTCGATCATCCATTAGAGATGCAACGGCATGTGCAATGTCTTCGGGTTGGCCCATTCTCTTCACAGGGATGTTTTGCACAATCTTGATGGTTTTTGGATCATCAGGTGGATTGCCAGATTTAAAGAGTTCCGTTTCAATGGGGCCTGGACCAATGGCGTTCACAGTAATGCCGTCCTTTGCCATTTCAAGAGCCCATGTTCGGGTCATGCCCAGTAATCCCGCTTTACTACCTGCATAAACAGTGCGCTCCTCTTTTCCGAGGGCTGCTCGGCTTGCGATACTAATAATTCGCCCAAACTTTGCTTTACGCATTGCAGGAAGCAGAAGCTTTGATAACAACATAGGGGCTCTGAGATTTAGCGCCATTACCGCATCAAAATCCTCCAAACTTGCTTGTTCTAATGCGCCTGGACGAATGATTCCTGCATTATTCACAAGACGAACGATCGGTTCTTTTTGTAAGAGCTTCGTAATTAATTCCTCAATAGCATCTGTATCGGTTAAATCAATTCGATGAAATGATTCGTCCTTGAGTAAGGATTTGGGTGGATTCTTATCGAGGTTAATCACCCGATAACCATCTTGTGTTGCACGAGTAGCAATCGCCCTACCAATGCCCTGACTAGCGCCCGTAATTAAGACAAGATTATTAATGTTCATAGGTCACCAATATTTAACGACTTGCTGTTAGGGCTCTGCACATAGCACGCTGGTCACTATTGTTGATAAAGCCACATTGACTCGATTCTTTTCCAGCGATTGCACGACACATTGCCCTTAGATCACTGTCGTTGATAAAACCGCATTGACTCGTATTTTTATCCGCTAGAGCGCGGCACAATGCTCGATAGTTAGCCTCTTGGATAAAGCCGCACTGGCTTGCATCTTGGGCCTCTACAAGAGTGGTTATTCCCAGTAATAAAGATAGGATTACGAGACGCATACCTCATCTTACGTGATCTCATTAGAATCAACAAATAGTCCTATTTAGTGGTTAAATAGTTAAAGTATTCATCATTCAGATTTGGAGATTGTTATGCAATTTGGTCAACAGATGGTGCGTTTAACGATGATTGGTTTATTCAGTTTGGGGATTGGGTGGGTAAGCCCTGCTGCATCCCAAGATGCTAATAGTGAGCAACGCATGATTGATCATTGCCAAAAACGCCATCCAGAGATGAGTGTTGATCAATGCCGCTCGATGTACCAAAACATGAAGAATATGACCCCTGAGCAACGGGTCGAACGGTGCAAACGCAATCACCCCGAGCTATCCGCTGAGGCTTGTCAGAAGAAATACGGTGGTTCTACTTAACGACTAGCTAAGATCTTATTGGCAATTGTCTGTGCAATTAGCATCACTGGGGCATTGGTGTTGCCTGACGTAATGCACGGCATTGCAGAGGCATCAACTACTCGAAGTCTAGCAACACCTCTTACCCTACACTCCGAGTCCAACACAGTGTTTGGGTTCTCAGCCTCACCACGTTCATTGACATTACCCATTGCACACGTACTTACCGGATGAAAAATAGTTGTCCCTAGGTCCCGTGCAGCATTCTCGAGATCGCGATCACTTTGTATCTCTTTCCCGGGTAGAACTTCTTGAGGGGTATATTTCTGAAGAGCTGGGCTTGCCATGATTTGGCGAGTAATCCGCAAACTATTAACTGCCACTGCTAAATCATCTGCGGTCGATAAATAATTACATTGGATTTGTGGATGCATCTGGATATCCGGGGTGCGCGCCCGAATCCAGCCCCGCGAACTTGGTCTTAAATTACAAACGCTCGGTGTAATCGCATTAAATGGATGCAGTGGCTCTCCAAATTTAGGTAATGAGAGTGGTTGTACATGCCACTCGATATTTGCACTCTTTTGTAGAGAATCACTTTTAGTAAATGCGCCCAAGGTCGATGGCGGCATGGTCAGTGGGCCTGTCCGTTTAAGAACATACTCTAATCCCATCCCAAAACGAGTTAACCAGTTTTTATAGAGCGTATTAACCGTTTTACAGTTCTCAACTTTATAAACTGTGCGGATCTGTAAATGATCTTGTAGGTTCTCACCGACTCCGGGTAGATCAATATGGGTTGTAACGCCGATACTTTGCAGATGGGAATGCGAACCAATTCCGGAGACTTGCATGAGTTGCGGCGATCCAATCGAGCCAGCCGCCAGAATCACTTGATCTCGCGCCTCAACAATCTTTTTCTGTCCATCGTGCAACACTTCAAGGCCGCTCACTTCATGCCCCGCTCCATACCATGCGCCCTGTTGAAGAGCATGTTGGTTTTGGGTTTGCGAACTTGTTTTTATAACATGAAGTTGAAGAGCTTGTGCTTTGGTCCAAATGGTCAGATTCTTGCGATGTCGAATGGGATGTAAATAGGCATCTGCCATTGACCAGCGCACTCCCTTCTTTTGGGTCATCTGGAAATACGCACAACCTTCGTTATCACCCCGATTGAACTCTTCAATCTTCGGAATCCCTTGTTCATGAGCAGCTTCGCGCCAAGCATCCAAAATCTCCCATTGCACTCGGGGTCGCTCAACGCGCATCTCACCCTGATCACCATGCCAAGCATTAGCACCTGCAAAATAGTCTTCAAGATTTTTATAAGTCTCTAGTGAATGATTCCAGTCCCAGGTCGAGTCACCGGTCAGTTCAACCCAACGTGCGTAATCACTGGCTTGTCCACGCATGTAGATCATGGCGTTAATCGAAGATGAACCACCAATGACTCTGCCTCTAGCGTAATGAATTGAGCGTTGATTTAAGCCAGGGTCAGGCTCCGTTTTAAAGCACCAATCAGTCCGTGGATTTGCAATGGTGTAGAGATAACCAACGGGTATTTTGATCCAAAACCAATCGTCCTCACCGCCAGCCTCAAGCAATAAAACTCGATGATTAGGGTCTGCCGATAGCCGATTGGCCAGTAAGCAACCGGCACTGCCTGCACCAACAATAACCGTATCAAACTGAAGGGATGGAGACAAACTCATACGCTTGGGATCTTTAATTTGCTCCTATTCTACTCACTGAAGAGTTATCAAGGAGAAAGATTAATGATCTAAACGATGAGTTGATTTTGCCTTACAAAAGAATGCAATGATGATTAACGCGGCAATCACCTCAGCAAGAATGAAACCAGCAACATCGGCTGGAGCGATGCCTACAAAGGTATTTGTAAAGCTTCTTGCAAGAGCAACTGCCGGGTTAGCGAAGAAGGTTGAGGATGTAAACCAGTAACCCGCGGTTACGGTGAGCGCAACCAACATCGGAACTTTATCTTTGGATTGCTGATCCCCAATACGGATCACCGAGAGTAATACTAGGGTTGAAATGATTTCGCTTGCCCAGATGCCCAGACCAGTGCGAGCTTTAGTGGACTCCTGCAAGATCGCTTGATTAAACATCAGATGGGTAAGCCAGATGCCTGCAATCGCTCCGCTAAATTGACAAGCCCAGTAACTTAGCATTTTCTGGAAATCGAGGTGTCCAAGTTTCCAAAACATCAAGCTCACCACTGGATTAAAGTGAGCACCGGAGATTGGTCCCAACAAAACAATTAAGACATATAAACCAGCTCCCGTCGCAATACTGTTGCCTAACAAAGCAACTGCAGCATTACCGCCTG
>JACCDK010575601.1_pt1 | contig 13700 bp, 8 predicted proteins | sample 7445871 | NCBI WGS metagenome assembly JACCDK01 (sample SAMN15323436, study PRJNA562643) | freshwater metagenome | isolation source: river surface water | place: USA:Blue River Watershed | collected 2017-08-15 | reverse complement strand
GTCGAGGCGGAGCGCGTAAATGCCTCACTGCAACATTCAGGGCACTTGCTTCGGGCACGGGTCAAGCTTTCGAAGATATTCAAGCGGCCAAAGAACTTCTGCAATCAAGAAAGGATGTCACCAAGAGAGTTGGCGTCATCGGTTTTTGCATGGGTGGCGGTTTCGCATTGCTGCTGGCTAATCAGGGCTATGACGCAGCAAACAGCAACTACGGAATGTTGCCGACCGACATGGAATCAGCTCTGGCTGGTGCCTGCCCTATTCTCGGAAACTACGGCGCGAAAGATAATCAACTCAAAGACGCCAAGACAAAGTTGGATCAAACACTAACCAAACTCAATGTGGTTCACGACATCAAGCTCTACCCAGAAACCGGTCACGCATTCATGAACCCGAAGCAAGGTGGTGGGCCATTCTTTGGCACGCTATTGCGAATTACTGGAGCTAAGCCAAACCCAGAAGCTGCAAAGGACGCCTGGCAGCGAATCGATTTGTTCTTCGCCGAGCACTTGAAGGGCAAATAGGGGCTGGATTACGCCTAATTCTTCGGTGTAGAATTACAAGGTTGCTCAGGCAACAACAACCTAGCGTCTGTGGCTCAACGGATAGAGCATCTGACTACGGATCAGAAGGTTGGGGGTTCGAGTCCCTCCAGGCGCACAAAAACCCGGTTTCTTCTCACGAGAGCCGGGTTTTTACTTTTTGCTGAACCAGTTTTCAGGTTGGATTCTTTTCTGCACTATGGCAGCTGAGAACAGAATGACTGCTGCGCCAACTAGTGTGCCGAGCTGAATTGATTCGTTCAGCAACGCCCATCCCGCAATCACTGCCACCAAAGGGGATAGGTAGGTCACTGTGCTTGCGATTGCACTGCCAACAATGCTGGTGACCCTGAAATTCCACACGTAGGCGAAGCCGGTACCGAGGGCACCAAGCACAAAAATCGAAATTGCAGAATGAAGCGAAATCTCTGCGTGAGTAATTGGCTGAGTCATAGCCAGTGGCGAGAGTAGCACCACACTCGCTAGGAGCTGCGCTGTGGCCAGAGACGTGGAGCTGTAACCAGTGTTGGCCAAGTACTTGCGCATGTATGGAAACGAGAAACCGTAGCCCAGTGTCGCCATCAAAATTAATCCGATACCTAGTGGCACGTTTGATCCGTTGAACGACAAGTTTCCAAACAGAACCAGCACACCAAGGAAGCCAAGAATCAAACCAGCGACTTGGCTCTTCGTGATTGTTTCGCTTCTAAACACAAGTGTGATAAACAAAACACTGAACAGAGGGGTGGTGGCGTTGAGAATGCCGGCGAGCGAACTATCGAGCAGCTGTTCGGCAAACGCAAACATCAAACCTGGAAAAGCGTTGAGCACAAAACCGAGCAACAGCATCTTGAGCCAGATGGATTTTTCTCGCACAAACTTCTGTTTCGTGATCAGAGACCAGATGACCAATGCGACAGCGCCAAATAGATTTCGTAGCACGGCTACACCGACAGCCGAAAATGATTCAAGACTTACCGCGATGAAATAGAAAGACAAACCCCAGGTGGTGGCTAGCAGAATAAATGTCGCCAGCCAGGGCTGCTGTTTGCTTTGCATCATTACAGTCTGTCACTCTCTAGACTTCTTGTTATGACCCTGAGCCTGCTGCTTTCAGCCGCACTTTTTAGTTTTGTGACTTCTGTCACTCCGGGGCCTAACAACACTTTTTTGCTTTCTTCAGGTGTCAATTTCGGCCTCAAGAAGTCGCTGCCTTATCTCAATGGAATCATCGCCGGGTTGATCGGAATGATGCTGGCCATTGGACTTGGGCTAAGCGCAGTTTTCACGGCTTTTCCGGTGGTCTATCAGACGCTCAAATATATTGGCTTCGCATACATCGTCTATCTTGCGTTTCTGATCATCCGCAGTACCAGCAAATCTGAGTCGGCTGAGACTAAATACATCGGTTTCTGGAAATCTACTACCTTTCAGTTTGTGAACCCGAAGGCCTGGATTGTGGTGGCCTCTTATATGGCCAGCTTCGTGCCAATCGACGCCGGCCCGTTATTGGCAATTGGTGTCTGTGCTGTTTTCCTAGTCGCCACCTATCCAGGAGCTCTAATCTGGGCGATTTCTGGTCAGTTGCTGAGAGCCTGGCTTGGAGTACCAGCAAGACGCAGGGTCTTCAACATATCTGCGGCTTTGCTCTTGGTGATTTCAATGGTGCCAGTGTTATTCATGAAGTAGGTTGCATTCTTGAGCTAGGCATAAGTTCTAGCAATGCCCTCATTGACGCAAAAAATGTAACAATCTAGTCTTTTTCGATACTTAGGTATCACTAGTCGAATACTCTTTTTCTACACAACGCAGGACTTCTGCGGAAAGTAAATGCGCTACTGCGCTCAATGAGGAGAACAGATGATTAAGAAGGCACTTCTTCGCATCACGGCAATTGCTGCCGCGACTGTGATGCTTGCTGGTGGCGTCACTGGAGTGGCTAACGCCGCAACCAAGACTCTAACCATCGGTGATATTTCAGATCCAGCACCAAGTTTCTACGACGGTGTTCGCTACGCAGATGGACAGGCAGTCTTTTTTGAAGCTCTGTTCGACCAGCTATTCGTTCGCACATCAGCAGCGAAGATGACTGTTGCACCTGGTTTGGCAACTTCATACACCTTGTCAAACGAGAACAAGACCCTGACCATGCAGATCCGCAAGGGTGTTGAATTTAATGACGGAAGTCTTTTGAGTGCAGAGGTGGTCAAGGCCAACCTAGACCGCCGAAGCGACAAGACAATCCCGGCTTACTCGAAATTTGACGTGGGTGGAACTCAGCAAATTACTTCCGTTCGCGTGACTGGAAACAGCGTAATTGTTGACTTCGCAAAGGCTCAGGCTAACGCCGCGTATTACTTCAGTGGCCCATCTGGATTTATCGTTTCTGGTGCGGCAGCTAAAAACGCTGATCTAACCAAGTCAACAGTTAACGGCAGTGGCCCATACAAGCTAGACACTGCCAAGACCGTTAAGGGAAACACCTACCGACTAGTTAAGAAGCCAAACCACTGGAATGCAGCGAAGTATCCATACGACGTGATCAACTACAAGGTTTACGCAAACGCTCAGGCAGAGGCTAACGCTGCCGCAGCTGGACAGCTTGATGTCACCCTTCAGCCAGGAACCACTACTGTAGGACTACTCAAGGCTCGCAACGTTGGCCTATTGGCCAAGCCAGGTGCAACTGTATTCATGATTTGGTGGGACAAGCTAGGCAAGAACTCAGCCTTCACCAAGGACAAGAACGCGCGTTTGGCATTTATGTACGCCACCGACCGTGCGGCTTTGACCAAGGGTATTTTCTCTGGTGACCGTCCAACCTCTTCATTGGTTGGCAAGACTGGACTCGGCTACAGCAGCTACCTAGACAACACTTACAAGTACGACCTAGCTAAAGCAAAGTCGATGCTTGCAGCTGCTGGCACACCTACCATTACTTTCGACCAGAACGTGAACGTAAACGACACCTCAATCTGGACCGCATTGAAGGGCCAGTGGGCAAAGGCTGGTATCACCGTGAACATGGACATCAACTCTGACACCGCAAAGGGTTTTGCTACTGTGCGCACCGGTACCATGGGTATCTTTACCTTTGACACCACCAACCTAATTGGTTGGACCAACTTGATGTTGAACTCGTTCCCGAACTACCAGGGTGCAACCAACGCAACCATCTCGGCTGCACTTGGTGCACTAATGGGCGACCCAACTAACGCAGCAAAGGCAGAGACGCTAAACCGCGCCATTGTTGAAGAAGGCTGGGTCTTGCCGCTTCGTGAAACCTACACATACACCGGATACAAGAAGTCGACTGTGAAGCCTCTTGTAATTGGTGCAAACGGCGACGTTTGGCCTCTACTTTCAGAGATCAAGCCAGCTAAGTAAGTAACAGAAATGGATTGGGGGCAACGTAATGTTGCCCCCAATCACTGTTTCCTAGTTAGAAAGAATCGGCGTAGCGAATGATTAGATTTATCATCAACAGAGCTTTGATGGCAATTTTTACCCTATTCACTGCCGCCGTTCTGAGCTTTGGAATCGTTCATCTAATGCCAAATAGCCCAGGTGAAATTGCCCTTGGCACCTCAGGCACGGCAGATACCATTTATGCCTTCGATGAAGCAATCGGTTGGCATGATCCTCTGATTGTTCAATTCTGGGATTGGGCTAGCAAACTACTGAGCGGCAACCTCGGAACCTCATTCGTAGATAACCGCGAACTGAGTATTGAAATTTTCACGCGCATTCAAGTGACCGCGTACTTGGCTCTTGCCGCGATTGTAATCATGGCTATCATCGGTGTGCTGATTGGAGTGATTGCTGCAGTTCGCGGAGGAGTTGTCGATCGAATCCTAAACTCAATCACGGCAATCTTTATTGCCGTACCACCATTTTGGTTCGCAATCTTCTTAGTTCTAATTTTTGCAATCCTCAACCCTTTACTTCCTGCTACGGGTTATGTGGATGTTGTTGAAGATCCTGTGGCTTGGGCCGCAAGTTTGGTGCTACCGGTGACTGCGCTTGCAGTACATGGAGGAGCAGCCATCGCACGCATTACCCGTGCGGCGATGCTCGAAGCAGTCGCTCAGGAGCACATCCGCACGCTTCGTGCCATCGGTATGCCTAGAAACCGAATTATTTTCTTGCACGCGCTTAGATTTGCCAGTGTTCAAATTGTTGCAGTGATTGGTCTTCAATTCGTTTTGACCTTTGGTGGCACAGTGACCGTAGAAACTTTATTCCAGCTACCAGGATTGGGCACAGGAGTGCAGCGTGCGATTATCGCTCGCGACGTGCCACTAATTCAGGCCACTGTTATGGTGACCACAGTTGTGGTTGTAATCACGATGTTCGTCTCAGAGTTGGCCACTAGATTCCTAGATCCAAAGGTGAGAGCGCGATGAGCAAAGCAAAAATGAAAATTCCGTCTTACCTTAAGCGCCCTGGCGCAATAATCGCACTCACGTGGTTCCTCTTCATTGTGATTGGGTCACTCACTTCGCCACTTTGGGTGCCCTTTGATCCATACCTTCCGTCAACCGGATCAGAACTGCAGACACCTTCATTAACTCATTTGCTTGGCACCGATGACCTTGGCAGAGACATTTTCAGCAGAATCATGATTGCAGGTGCTGGCACCATAATCGGGTCGGCGATTACAGTTTTGATTGCGTTCGGCATTGGCCTGCCTTCGGCTTTTATCGCAGCGCAGGCCGGTGGAAAAGTTGAACAGTTCTTTAGTCGTTTCGCGGAAATTATTTTTGCATTACCAGCAATGGTGATGATTCTTGCTCTAGTCGCGGCAATTGGCGAAAGCAACATGCAGCCACTCATGGTTTTCTTCGGCTTCCTAATTTCACCTGCCGTGTATCGAGTGATGCTCGGCCAGGTGATTTCGATTCGACAGCGCCTTTATGTCGATGCCGCACGACTAAATGGCATGAGTTCGGCGCGAATTAATTTGCGTCACATCTTGCCTGGCATCTGGCGTACCGTACTGGTTCAGGCTGCTCTGATTTTTGTGGCTGGTATTGGAATTCAGGCAGGACTGTCGTTCCTAGGAGTCGGCCCGCAGGAGCCAAACCCAAGTTGGGGTGCCATGATTTTGCAGGCAACCAACCTGATTTACTTCTCACCTTGGCTGATGGTCCCACCAGGACTCATTTTGGTGGCCACCGTCTTTGCCATTAATGAACTTGCCGACATCTTCGGTGAAGGAGAAGCACAGGCTTCAGGGGTTAAACAATTCTCTTTCAAAGATCTAAAGGGAAGTAAGCGCTCGAACCTGGAGCAGGTTTCAGAAGCACCTAAGACCGAGAAAATTCTCGAGCTCCGCGACCTAGTTGTCGGTGTCGACGGAAAACATGAACTCGTTTCGGGTGTTTCCCTTGGTCTAAATTTTGGCCAGGTTCTTGGTGTTGTTGGAGAGTCTGGTTGCGGTAAGACCATGACTGCACTCTCAGTAATCGGACTGCTGCCACCAGGGGTAGCAATTCGGTCCGGCTCGATTTTGCTAAACGGAGTCGACATCGCCGATTGGAACGAGCAGGAGCTCAACACCATTCGTGGACACCAAATTGCATATATCTCTCAAGAGCCCATGGTGGCTCTCGACCCAATGTTCACAGTGGCTCATCAGCTCAACTATCCGCTGCGCAGACTTCGAGGGTTCAGTAAATCTCAAGCAAGGGCTGAGTCGATTTCACTGCTCAAGAAAGTCGGAATTCTTTATCCGGAGCGAGTGATGAAGTCCTATCCTCATCAACTCTCTGGTGGTATGGCTCAGCGAGTTGCAATTGCACTTGCGCTCACCGGACAGCCAAAGTTACTGATCGCTGATGAGCCAACTACCGCACTAGACGTAACTATTCAGGCTGAGATTCTCGACCTGCTCCGCTCACTAGTCAAAGAATTAGACATGGCCATGATCATCGTCACTCACAACCTTGGAGTGGTAGCAGATATCGCCGACGAAGTTGCCGTGATGTATGCGGGTCAAGTAATTGAGTCGGGACCGGTAGCTGATGTTTTACTCAAGCCCGCTCACCCGTATACCGCTGCGTTACTGGGGGCTGACCCTCACTTTGGCGCGGACAAGAAAATGCCTGAACGTTTGGCTTCAATTCCAGGTACTGTTCCACCAGCTTGGGAATGGACCAACTCTTGTCGATTTGCAGCACGTTGCGACTTTGCTACCGAGGTTTGTAAACAGCCACTGCGCTCGGCCGAGGCGCACGGCACCGGTTCGGTGCAGTGTCTTCGAAACGGAGAACTTAAGTTGACCATCGCTACAGGATCGAAGAACTAGACCATGAGTGCAGAGAACAGAGTGCCGCTACTCGAGGTTGTTGACCTAGAAGTGCAGTATGGCAAGGGAAAGAAGGCCTTCACTGCGGTAAGTGGTGTGAACTTCACAATCCAGCCCGGGCAGGTAGTAGGGCTGGTTGGCGAATCCGGTTCAGGAAAGTCGACCATAGGCAAGGCAATTCTTGGCTTGGAGGTTGCTAAGTCCGGGAAAATAATTTTTGAGGGCCGGGACATCACCAAGGATTCACTCAAAAAGCGCAAGAAAACTGCTGCAGGCATCCGTGTGGTATTTCAAGACCCGTATTCATCTCTCAATCCGGCACTCACGGTTGGGGAGACCCTGATTGAGCCGCTTATTGTGGCAGGCGAAAACAAGCAGCAGGCTCTGGACAAGGCTCGGGTTGTGCTAACCAAGGTAGGTTTGCAGGCCGAAGCCGTAGATCGGTATCCGCGTAATTTCTCTGGTGGTCAACGTCAGCGAATTGCTATCGCTCGAGCCTTAATCGTGCAGCCAAAGTTGATTGTGCTCGATGAGCCTGTTAGTGCTCTAGACCTTTCAACTCAGGCTCAAGTACTAAACCTTTTGGCCGATCTTTCACAAAGTGAGCAAGTTGGTTTCCTTTTTGTTGCCCACGATTTGGATGTTGTTCGGTTCCTTTCCGACGAAGTCATCGTGCTCTATAAAGGTCGCGTAATGGAATACGGTCATGTCGAAGACGTGGTCATCGCGCCCAAGCATCCATACACACAGACGCTGACCGCTGCTGCACCAGTACCTGATCCACGCGCCCAAAGATCGCGCCGCGAGAACTGGCAGAAGTTGCAGGTTTCTTCTAAACAACACATCGAAGATCAAGGCACCGGGTGCCCGTTTGTTGCCCGTTGTCCAATTGCCCAGGCTGTCTGCCTGTCGGGAATGCCGACTTTGCGAGAAATAGGCAATGTCAGCGTTGCCTGTAACTTCGCTAAATAGTAATTACATCGAGTTCGGTTGGCGCAATTATGTTGCCCAAGTATCCTTCACGCTCGGCTGCAATCTTTGCTTTAGCTAAATAAACAGCTGCAGGCTGAGGTACTGGTGTGTAGTGACAAAAAACTAAATTGCTTGCATTGGCTGATTTTGCCACGGCGGGAAGATCATCGACACTCGAGTGCGAGGTGAATAAATGGTCTCGTAAGTCAGCCTGACGATTTGCAGGCACTCGGCTTACAACCCGCTCAACCATTTCATTGTCTTGCACCTCGTGTACTAAATAGTCACAATCTTTCGCCAAGGCAATCAAATTCGCATCCGGCGCAGCTGTATCACCCGAAAAAACCACAGACTTTCCGGTCACCTTGATATCAAAACGGTAGGCAAAAGAATCTGCTAATTCAGCACCGTGAAAAACTTTTGTTGCAGTCACGACGACATTTTCATCTTCCATTACCGAGATAATTTTTTTCTCAGCTTGAATCACATCGTGCGTTTCGAGCTTTGGGAACGATCCAAAACCTCCACCCCTGACATAATTTTCAATGTCGTGCGCGTGTGCTTGGTCGGCTAAGTGCCTCAATCTCGATGTAGGGGTGGGTCCGTAAATGCTTACCGAGTTCGGTATTTCACTGCCCAGGTTGGTCCAGCCATGCACCAGCAAACCAAGGATTCCGGAGGTGTGATCCAGGTGATTGTGAGTGATGAAAATTCCTTTGAGTCCTGAAAAACCAAGCCCAGCTGCAACAAGTTGCTTCGCGGTTTCAAAGCCGCAGTCAATCAGGTAAACACTTTCATTCACTACTAGGGCTAACGCCGGTTCAGCGCCTTCAACGACGAGCTTTGGGCCACCGCTCAGACCAAGCGCAACAATTCTGTCGTTCAAGATTGATCTAATCAGCTCTACCTGGCGCTGCCCCCGGTGGGAATTGTCGAGGAGGGTAAGGCATCAACTCAGCATCAAAGCGTTGCCATTCGGCGAAAAGTTCTGCAGTGAGTTCAGGTAACTCTGCACTCAGATCTGCCGCTTCTCGTCCATCTTCCGTCACATCAAACAGCTCAACACTTTGACCCGGCTTTCGACCGAATCTAAAGGGCGGATTCTTGTCCACCAACAGTTTGTATTTGCCTTTTCGAATTGCACCTTGTTCGCGAATTCTCCACCGCAAATAGCGTTCTGGCATTTCCTCGCCATCGAGCAGCCAAGGCAAAAGTGACCGACCATCGAGTGGGTAATCCGGGTGTGCCTCTACACCGGCTAAGTCCAGCATCGTTGCAGTGATGTCCATTGTTACTGCAGGAATATCGGTCACCTGCCCCGGCTTGACGAATTTTGGCCAACGAACAATGAGTGGCACTCTGATGCCGCCTTCGGTGAGCACCCCCTTCTCGCCGACAAACGGCCACATGAATGCATAGCGTTCGCCACCGTTATCAGAAGAAAAAATCACGACAGTGTTTTCATCGAGGTTTTTGCTCTTAAGCGAATCAAGAATTTTTTGCACACCGTCGTCGAGCGCCTTGACCATCTTCTGGTAGGTCTCCAGCGATCCACCTTCGTAGTGGAACATCGCGCTCATGGGATTTGTCTTCATAGCTTCAGTTACGCGATCTGAAACATCTCTGTCGTCTGGACCTTCCCATGGCCAGTGTGGAGCGGTGTAATTTACCTGCATGTAGAACGGTTTCGATTCTGATTGCTGTTCGATGTATCCAACCGCACGTTCGGTAATTAGTTCGGTGTAATAACCATCAACTTCAATGGGTTGCTCATCTTCATAGAGATCAGGTCGACCGACCAGGTCCAAATGACTGAAGTAGTCAACTGCACCGGCAAGGTTGCCAAACCATTTGTCGAAACCGATTTTGTTGGGGCTAAACCAAGGTAGATGGCCCACGTGCCACTTGCCAAACATGGCCGTGTTGTAGCCGCCAGCCTTCATTAAGGCAGGCAAGGTTGGTTGCTCAGGCGGTAATCCCGTTTTGTCATCGGCGATGATGATTGGTTCGGCAAGACCCGCATAGGTGCGGCCAGGGTAGCGGCCGGTGTAAAGCGAAACTCTGGTTGGTGAGCAGGTAGCCGACCCCGAGTAGCCATGATTGAAGCGAAGCCCTTCGGCTGCAAGTGAGTCAATTGCCGGGGTCAGATTTTGTAGCGCGCCGTAACAACCCACATCGCCCCAGCCGAGGTCGTCTGCAAGAATAAAGATCACGTTTGGCGATGAGCTGGGCTTGCCAGCTTTGGTGCTCTCAAAAGCTTTTTCTTTTGGTAACCAAGCCTGGCGCTTGTCCTTTAGCATCTACCCGCTCCTTTGCGATGGCTCATGTCTTGAATGCTACAGCGGGGCTAAGTGGCAGGATCTTGGCCCGATTGGATAGGACGTATTCGGTAAACGCAGTCAAAACTGAGCCCAGATGGCGAGGCACGATTACCTACGGTTACCCACACGTATACGCCTGGAGCCCTTCTGCCAAAAGGGATAATTGAGTCGTTAACGAATATTCCTTGGTGGGGCATATATCAAAGTGAAACGCTTACTTTCGCATCGATCGCGCATCGTCGCGGCCATTGCGTCAGCCCTAACCGTCATCAGCTCACTCACGCTAATTCCTCTTCCGGCCCAAGCTGCCGAAGTGGTTAACGGGTCCTGTGCAGCAAATGTCAGTGACACAAACGGTGTTTCAACCTACGACGATGGAACTTACTGTTACATCGCATTCAAGTCCACCGGGATTAACTACACATGGACTAGGCCAGGCGGAGTTACCTCTTTTAACTTGCTCATTGTCGCCGGCGGCGGTGGCGGTGGTGCTCGCCATGCAGGTGGTGGTGGTGCAGGTGGTCTAATTCAACTCACGTCACAATCGATTACTGCTTCCGCAATTTCTGTCACCGTTGGCGCCGGGGGTGCTGGCGCAACAGCGCAGGCAGCAGGCGTGGGTGTAGCCGGAAGCAACGGCAGTAATTCAACTGTTTCTGCAACAGGTTTTTCACAAACTGCTGTTGGTGGTGGAGCTGGTGCGCACAACAGCGCAGGCAACACGGGTGGTTCTGGTGGAGGTTCTGGGTGTTGTGTAGCGGGAGTTGCAACTGGAACTACCGGACAGGGTAATTCCGGAGGATTAGGTGCGTCCGATGGAACTTCTTACTGGATTGCTGGTGGTGGTGGTGGTGCCGGCGCTGCTGCAACGGCAGCAAACGCGTCAACAAAAGTTGCTGGTATCGGTGGTGTGGGTCTAGCAGTCTCGTGGATCAGCACATCAGTGCAATCACAAATTGGCGTTGGAAGTGTATCGGGCGGTTCTGTTTATTTTGCTGGCGGCGGCGGCGGAGGTACAGCCGTTGTGGGCACCGGAGGCACCGGCGGCCTCGGTGGTGGTGGCGCAGGGGGTACCTACAACACCTCTGCTGCAGTTAACGGCGCAGCTAACACTGGTGGCGGCGGCGGTGGTGGAGGCTACAACTTTGACAACACCTCACCGAGGGGTGGCGATGGCGGTTCTGGAGTCGTCGTAATCAGATATGCCAAGCAGCAACCCGTACTCGACTGGAACGCAAGCGATGTAAATTCATACGACGAGTCGGTAAGCACAACAGCAATTAACGGACTGTCTTCAACTGGACTAAACGGAACTTTGTACAACGGCTCAAACGCGGTTGCACCAACTTTCACTAATGCAACTGGTGCTTGGAACTTCAGCGGTGGCACTTGGTCTTCTGGTCCTTATGCCAGGTTGAATTCCAATCTCAACACCACGCAGTTTGCAACCAACGGAATGACGATCGATTTTGAGGCAAACTTCGGATCATCCTTGGACATGTGGGAACGTATCCTCGATTTCAGTACCAACGCCGATGCAGCGAACAATCTTCTAGTCTCCCGAAGAGCCGACAGTAATGATCTGATTCTTCAACTTTATAGTGCCAACAACTTGCAGGGAGATTGCACTCAGACTGGGGCCATACCGGCAAACAGTGGAATGAACCGTTGGACGATAAGCATCGACGGCACAAACTGTCGTGTTTACAAAAACGGCACGCTTCTTAACACTTACGCTTACAGCTACAAGCCAATTACCGGTTTGACATGGTCCACCAACTACATCGCCAGAAGCAACTGGTCATCTGACACTTCTTTCGAGGGATCGATTCGCTCGCTTAGAATTTATGCCGGTGGCTTGTCGCCAAGTGAAATGCCGACACCGGTGGCCAAGACCGTCACGTTTAATGCCTTCGATGGCAACACCCAAAACGGTGGTGGCGTGACCAACAACATGGGATCACCAAGACTCACTACCGGCTCGGTCAAGTTACCAACCCCAATCACTCGCGCCGGATACACATTCACCGGATGGTACAGCGACAGCACCTTCGCAACGAGAGTTGGTAGCGCAGGCGCAATTTACACGCCTACATCAGGCTCAACGCTTTACGGCGGTTGGCGCACCGTTGACAGCAGCGTGGTCTCCAATTTGGTGGTCAATTTTGACGCCACCAACATCAGCAGTTTCCCTACAGCTGCAACTTCAGCAAACAGCATCTGGCCGGCAAGCAGCACCATGGCAGCCAGTTCGGTGAGCAACACCACGCGCAACGCATCTCCCGGAAGTATGGTCCTGCCCAACACCAACAACCAGAGCGTGGTCGGTTTTCCTGCCGGAGGAGCGGCCAACTTTTCGGGTGCACTTTCATTTGAGACCTGGGTCAATTTCTCGACCATAAAAACCGGCGCATCGGCTTGGAACGTAATCGCCAGTCACTGGTTCAGCGACACGTCGGGCACCGGATCGGGTGACTGGCATTTTGCAATTTACAACAACCGCCTTCAAGTTAACACTGGCGCGACCAACACCACTATCGGTTCAAAAGTTTGGTCTAGTACGACAGACATAAACAAGTGGTACCTAATCGGATTCACCATTGATGCCAGTAACACGGTTCAGATTTATGTAAACGGAAGAGCCGATGGAGCAGCGGGACTCAATAAACCGCGCACACCAGATGCCAATGCCTTTTTGTGGATAGGTGACGGAAGAACAAATAACACCACACGTATGGTTGGCGAAATTAGTCGTGCCCGCCTCTATAACACCTCTCTTACCGGTGCTCAGATGTTGTCTAACTTCAGTGGCGAAGCAGTTACTTACGGGATGGGTCCTTACACGCTCACCTATAAAGCAGGACCGAATGGCTCCGGTGCGGATGTAGTGGAAACCTACAATGCCGGTACTTCAGTCACGCTAAAGAACAACACCGCTCCATTTACGCGAGCCGGTTACTACATCTCAGGTTGGACCACCGGGTCGACCTCGGGAGCAGCTCAAACCAACGCGCTAACTGCCAGCTACACGATGGATGCCAATACGATCCTCTATCCAGTTTGGACGGCTACAAGTTTCACGCTCACCTACGAATACAACGGAGCTACCGGCGGAAATTCAACACCGAGCGCTACGTATATTCCATCGGGATCTGCCATCACTCTGCCGACGCCAACCAAAACGAATTACACGTTTGGTGGCTGGTGGAGCACTTCCACTTTCGATACCGGCACTCAGGTGACCGGTAATCAGACACCGTCGTCGAGTTATACGCTTTATGCAAAGTGGAATTTGGTTACCTACACTGTGACCTTCAAAGCCAATGATGGTTTGGCCACCGCAGACATCACACAAACAGTGAACAGTGGTGTCTCCGTGGCACTGCGAACCAACACATTTACTAAATCGCGCAGCCTATTTAGGTACTGGAGTGACGTATCCACTGGGCTCAGCATGAATTCTTGGACTGACGGGCAAACAATCACACCGTCAGCAAACCTCACGCTTTACGCGATGTGGGCAGATCAAGCTCACGCGATTTTTGATTCCAACGG
>JACCDK012052386.1_pt1 | contig 13703 bp, 18 predicted proteins | sample 7445871 | NCBI WGS metagenome assembly JACCDK01 (sample SAMN15323436, study PRJNA562643) | freshwater metagenome | isolation source: river surface water | place: USA:Blue River Watershed | collected 2017-08-15 | reverse complement strand
CACCCAAGCAGCAGGACCGGTTGACAACTACTTCCGTTCAAAAACCAAGCAAGGAGTAGAACGTATCCAACGTAAACTCAATCAACTCTTACCTGACATGAAACCACTGGTAATTGATGGTATTGTTGGACCCTTTACCAAGAAGGCTATCAATATGAGTTGTTAATATTCTCTTATCCAAGAGGACTCATTACAAAAACCACCTGGGGGTGGTTTTTGTTTGGTTTAGAAAAGATAATCATACCTAACCTGCTGTATATTTCTTTTAGCATTAAAAAAAATCTCTGATATAATCCAGCGTATGAAAGAATTTTTATTGAAACTTAAGCAAAATAAGCGTTTTTTGCGAATCGCTCTTGTTGCACTTGGGCTAATTATTTTAGCAATTGTATTAATTCGTAAAAACGGTGACGATGCGGTCGTTAAGTACGAAATAACCAACCGAACGGTGTCAGATAGTATTGAACTTGCGGGAACTGTTGATGTTGATCGTCGGGTTGATTTAGGTTTTGCTACGAGTGGGCGGGTTACTCAAATTCTTGTAAAAGAAGGGGAACGCGTTCGTAAGGGGCAAGTAATCGCTCGCGTTGACCAAAATTCACTCTCTGCACAACTTATTCAAGCGCGTGCCAATGAATTAGTAACACGTGTAGATACTGATTCGGGAACAGAGGGAGCAGCTGATAACCTAGAAACGGAAAAGGTTCGCCAGGAAGCACTTGTGAATGGCGCTTACCAAGAATATCTCTCAGGTGACTTACAGGCATATCCAATTGATGAATTAACTCGAAGTGTAACCCCTCCTACTATTTCAGGTACCTATCAGGGAACACAAGAAGGAGAGTATACTATTACACTCTATGCTTCAGCTAGTGATTCTGGGTATTCATACCGGCTCAGTGGACTAGAAACAGGACGTGACAACGCCTTTACTCGGCAGGCAGGAAAGCTTGGTACTCGAGGTTTATATGTGCGTTTCGCAGATGGAGCAAATTATAATAATACAACATGGGTAGTTCCTGTCCCTAATACTCGATCAAGCAGCTATGCGAGTCGAAAATCTGCATACAATAATGCGCGTACTTTGCGTGACCAAATTTTGACAAGCACCGAAAACGAGTACCGCCGCTTAACTGGAGGTACTTCACAATCACGATCAGCTGCAGTAAAAAATCAAGCACGTGCTCAGGTTCAAGCAGTTTATGCAGAACTTGCAAACGGAGCTGTTACCGCACCTTTTGATGGGATTGTTGCATTGAATAATCTCGAAGTTGGGCAGGTCGCAAATGCCTACGAAACGTACATAACGATCGTCGGAAATATGGATATGCAGCTTGAGCTGAATGTCCCTGAAATTTATATCAACAAGGTAACCGAAGGAAATGAGGTTGAAGTTACTCTTGATGCTTTTCCAGAAAATCCTTTCGTAGGAATTGTTGAGAAAATAGACATTATTGATACCGTTGTTGATGGAGTTCCTGTGTATCAAACCCTTGTTTCTCTAAAAGAACCAGGTGACAAAATCCGTATAGGAATGAATGCAAAAGCTCGTATTCTTACCAAGGAAGTTAAAGATGTTCTTGCAGTTCCAACTCATTATCTTGTTGATAGAGAGGGTACTAAGGCAAGCGTCCTCATAATTGATCCAGAAACTCAAAAGCAGACATCAATTCAAATAGAAACTGGATTTGAAGGGAATGATGGGTATGTAGAAGTTGTCAAAGGTCTTGCGCTAGGTGACGTCATCATTCGTCCAAATATTGAAGAATAGCCTATGAAATTAATTAAAAATTTCAAAGATTATTTGCGTTATCTCAAAGTAGGTTCGTTTCTTGCGCGACGTCAAATTAGTCGTGGTAGCATTTGGATCACCTTGCTGATTATCGCAATTATGACCCTTACATTTTTGTCATTAGTGGTAATTCCAGGAATTCTTGTTGGTATTATTCAGGGATCTTCAGAACAGAATGAAGAGCACTTTACGGGTGACTTGTATCTGACAACCTTGCCTGATGAAACTTCAATCGTTAATACTCAAGATATTATTAGAGTTCTCTCAGAGATTCCTGAAGTTGCTAACTATAGCGTTCGGTATCAGATTGCTGCTAGTATTGAAACGGGATACATTAATCGTCCCGATTTCACCAAGGATGCAGAGAAACTTTCTATTAACGCCTTTGCTATTAATCCAGGAAAAGAAAATGCCACTACTAATTTAGATAAATTTATGGTGGAAGGAGAAATGCTCGAGGATGGTGAGAGCGGGTATATTGTTATTGGTTCAACTCTTCTTGCGAAGTACTCTAGTTTTGCTGACCTCTTTGAGCCACTCCGTGATGTAAAGGTGGGTGAGCCAGTAAAGGTAACTCTACAAGGACAATCAATGGACGGCTTTGAAGCAGATCAGGCAATGCGAGGAAACGCTAATACTGATAGTGGCCAGACTACAGAATTCATCGTAAAGGGAATTCTAAAATCAAAAGTAGGAGAACTCTCAAGTGGGGTATTTATTTCTGAACAAGACTACCGACGCATCAGTGGTATGCAGAGCATGCAAGCTAAACAGATTGTTATCAAACATGATAAGTCATTATCTGATGACGAGTTCAAGAAAATAGCTTTGCACTATGGTTTTGATAAGTATGCCAAAGTTCAAACGGCGCGAGAGGCTATTCCAAAATTCCTTGATGACATGCAAGCAACTTTTGCTATGTTAGGAAATCTTATTGGCCTTATTGGAATTGTTGTTTCTTCAATTACTATTTTCATCGTTATTTATATTAACGCTTTGACCCGAAGAAAATTTATTGGAATTCTAAAAGGGATTGGAATTTCTGAAACGGCAATTGAAACCGCATACCTTATGCAAGCACTCTTCTATGCAGTTGTTGGTATTGGAGTTGGAATGATTGTTGTATATGCGCTTCTTGCTCCGGCGTTCCAGGCACATCCACTTGATTTCCCATTCTCTGATGGAATTCTTGTTGCGCGGATTCCAGAAACTCTTGGAAAAGCAATGTTCCTAATTGGAGTAACCATGATTGCAGGATTTTTACCAGCACGATTAATTGTTCAAAAAAATACTCTTGATAGTATTTTGCAGCGGTAATACTATGAAAAATACTAAAGAAAACATCATTGTAATTAAAGACCTTATCAAAACCTATCAAACGGGACAATTGGAAACTCCGGTTTTGAAAGGGATTGATTTGGAAATTCAAAAAGGTGAATTTGTAGCTATCATGGGAAAATCAGGAGCAGGTAAATCCACCTTGCTGTATCAAATAAGTCTCCTCGATAGACCTAGTAGTGGAACTATTATGGTTGACGGAGAAGATATTATTGCTATGACAGAAGCAGAACGAACGGTATTCCGTTTAAATGAGCTTGGGTATGTCTTTCAAGATTACGCTCTAGTACCCGAACTAACGGCAGTAGAGAATGTTGCTATTCCTATGCTTATGCAGGGATTAGATACGAGTACTGCGTATGAGCGCTCAAGAGAGGTTCTTGATCATATTGGATTGAATGGAAAGTATGATAGTAGACCTAATCAACTTTCAGGAGGTGAGCAACAGCGAGTATCGATTGCTCGTGGAGTAGCACAAAAGCCAAAAATACTCTTTGCAGATGAGCCAACCGCAAACCTTGATTCTAATTCTTCTAATGCGGTAATCGAAACACTTCGTGATTTACACAAAGAAGGGCAAACTATTGTTATGGTTACTCATGAGCCTGAGTATACAAAATACTGTGACAGAATTATTTTCCTTGAAGATGGTAAAATTACGAACTATAATTACCAAGTATCTAACTATTAGCTCTGCTAGTGGTTTTTTATTAAACAAAAACTTCAATACTTTAGTACCATGACAGAAGCACAGCTAAAAGAACGAAAATCAAGAATACAAAAAATGATTAAGGTGTGGGAGAAAATGTTTCCAGAACCTATTTCAGAATTAGAGTACACAACTGACTGGGAATTTGTTGTTGCAGTTATTTTGTCTGCACAGTGTACTGATAAGCGGGTAAATCAGGTTACCAAAAAGTTGTTTAAAAAATATAAAAAGATTTCTGATTATGCGAATGCGGATATTCGTGAATTTGAGCATGATATATTTTCTACTGGTTTTTATCGTAACAAAGCTCAGAATATTATTGCTAGTGCACGTCTGTTGAAAGAAAATTATAATGAGACCTTGCCAAAAGATATTGATGAACTTCAGAAATTTCCTGGGGTAGGGAGAAAAACCGCTAATGTGGTTTTATCAAATTTGTATGGAATTAATGTTGGTATCGCGATTGATACTCATGCTATTCGAATATGTAGAAAATTTGACCTCGTTGATCCACCATTTTCACCCGAATCTATCGAACGTGATTTACTAGCTATTACCTCAAAAAAGCACTGGGGCAAGATGAATCACTATTTGGTTTTATATGGTAGATATCATGCTCCAGCCCACGCAAAATTTGTCGAGGATGAACTTACCAAGATATACCCTAAAGCTTCCTATAAATTAGAAAAATAAATTTTTGCTCGCATTATTAAACTTCTAGAGACATTACTTTAGGAGTTTTTCTGTTATATACTATAACCATGTTACTATCATCAATTTCAGGAATTAGAGGAACCATAGGAGGGGAAATAGGCGAGAGCTTGAATCCTTTTGATGTTGTTCAATTTACGCTCGGCTACGGGCAATGGATTCTTAACCAGAACGAAATAGCAGAAAGTACAAGCAAACCCTTGGTGGTTACAGGGAGAGATTCACGAACGACAGGTCAAATAATAACTAATATTGTTTCTTCTACCTTAAATTCTTTGGGAATAGACGTACTTGATTTGGGAATGGTACCAACTCCAACGGTTGAAATGTGGGTTATCAAAGAAGCAGCTCAGGGGGGAATAATTATTACCGCAAGTCATAATCCGATTGAATATAACGGGATGAAACTTCTTAATGCTGATGGGGAATTCCTGGCAGACGAAGAAGGGAAGCAAGTGCTTTCTTTTGCACAAACAAGAGAAGCCGTTCGTTTTGTAACGTACGATAAGCTCGGAACCTATACTTTCGAAGAACGAGCAATCGAATATCATATACATGAACTATTAAAGATTTCTTTTGTCGATATAGAAGCAATAAAAAAAGAGCGACTAGTAGTTGTCTTTGATTCGATTAACTCGGTAGGTGGAATTGCATTACCGCTGCTCTTTGATGCTTTAAATATTGTATACATTCCACTACACGATGAACCAAATGGATTCTTTGCGCACAGCCCAGAACCACTTGAAAAAAATCTATTTGACCTAAAACAAAAAGTAAAAGAAACAGGAGCACACCTAGGAATCGCAGTTGACCCTGATGTAGACCGTCTCGTTTTGGTTGACGAAAAAGGTGAAATGTTTGGAGAAGAGTATACCCTGGTTGCTGTCGCTGATGCCGTCTTGAAACATACTAAGGGCGCTGTGGTAACCAATCTTTCGTCATCTCGTGCCTTGGATGACTTAGCACAATCGCATGGAGTTGATGCGTACCGCAGCAAGGTAGGGGAAAAGAATGTTGTTACCAAAATGAAAGAAGTACATGCTGTAGTAGGTGGGGAAGGTTCAGGTGGAGTAATCTTGCCCGAGCTACATCATGGGCGTGATGCACTTGTTGGAATTGTTTTGATTCTCAATGAGCTAGTACAAAGTAAACAGAAATTAAGTGAAATTAGAGCACAGTACACTTCATACTTTATGGCAAAGGAGAAAATAGATTTAAGCACAGGAATTTCACTTTTGAATATTTTTGATCAACTTGCTGACACATACAAGGAATACCAGATTGATAGGAATGATGGATTGTGGATTTCACTATCAAGAAATTCTTGGGTTCACCTACGAGGTTCAAATACCGAACCAATCATTAGAGTTTACACTGAAGCAATAAATCAAACTCAAGCTAACGAGATAGCTCAAAAATTTGTACAAGAAGTTTATGCACTAATCAATGTGTAATTTATTTAATTTAGTATAATCGCCGTATGAAATCATTAACAAACGAAATATTAGAACAACTTGGTGATTCAGGAATTGAAAAAATTTCTCAATCACTAGGAAAAGATAGTGCTACTACAAAAAATCTTTTATCAACCATAACACCATTTATCGTTTCTGGACTCTCAAAGAATTCTGAAGATGCTGCCGAACGCGATAGCCTGTTTGAAACTATTAACAGACATTCAGGAGGTGTGTTTGATAAGGTTCAGGATGAAAGTGCTCACTCAGAAATAATGGGAGATGGCGAAAAAATCTTTAGTCATATTTTCAAAGATAATTCAGCTAATGCAATTTCTGAACTTACAAAAAAATCAGATGTCGATGAATCAACCGTAAAAAAAGTTGCTTCTCTACTTGGGCCAATGGTTCTAGGGAAATTAGCTGACAAGAAGGTCTCTGGAGAAATTGATCTTGGGAACATCTCTGATTTCCTTGGTCAGAAAGATGCTCTAAATTCAAAAGAGGGAATCATGGGAATGGCAACTAAACTCTTGGATAAAGACAAAGATGGAAACCTTATCAACGAAGCTATTTCATTTATTACCAATAGATTTAAAAAATAACCAACATTTGTTGGTTTTTTTATTGCTCTATGATAAAATTTCACTCGTCACTTGTTGTAATATGCCCAGGTGGTGGAATTGGTATACACACATGGTTGAGGGCCATGGCTCGTAGAGCGTGCGGGTTCGAGTCCCGCCCTGGGCACCATGCGGATATAATTTAGTGGTAGAATACGTCCTTGCCAAGGATGATGCGGGAGTCCGATTCTCCCTATCCGCACACTTTTTAAATGTTACTCGTGAGAGAAACGACCAGTATCGAGCGTAATGCTATAATGTCTTTATATGCCAGGAATATTTAAGTTTATTAATATTGCAAGAAATGTTCGGCAGGGTTACCAGCAGCCTCGCGTATTTGCTCGTGAAGTTTCTTTTGGTTTCGTTGAAGGATTTTTATGGGTAATTATTGCTATAATAGGCTTAGCAATTATTACCAGCCTTATTTTTGGTTTTGGCTATGATATTGGCTTCTTCAAATTCTTTGCGTTTTTCTTGGCAGCAATACTTGCTATTGTTATAAGTATATTCCAAGTCGTTAAAAAATTTATAGAAACACTCAGTGATCGTTTGGTTGATATGGTGGTTCCTAAAAGGAGTGGCAAGGTAATTACCGTAGAGTCTTCTAACACTAATAAAAAACATGAGTAATCAAAATACAAGTGAATATACTTTCTACGTAGTAGCAACTCCTATCGGAAATCTCGAGGATATGACTTTCCGTGCGGTTAGAACTTTGCAGGAGGTTGATACTATTCTTTGTGAAGATACACGGACTACCAAGCATCTAACTGATCATTACGGAATTACCACTTCGCGCGAGAGTTACCATGCTAATTCCAATCAGGCAAAAGAAGAAAACATTTTACAACGGGTTATGAAAGGTGAGACCTTCGCTCTCGTATCAGATGCAGGAACCCCATCAATTTCAGACCCAGGAGTAAAAATTATTGCCCGATTAAAACAAGAGCTCGGGAGTGATATCGCAATCGTACCAATTCCAGGAGCTTCAGCGGTGATAACTGCTGTATCAGCTACTGGATTCTCAGGTAATGATTTTAGATTTTTTGGTTTTGTTCCTCATAAAAAGGGAAGAGAGAGTTTCTTTCAAGAGATAGCAGAGCATGAGAGTATTGCTGCTTTTTATGAGTCTCCTCATCGAATTATGAAGACCTTAGAGTACTTATCTTCTCATGCGGAACTGCAAAATCGAACCACAGCAATTGCTCGAGAACTTACCAAAACATTCGAGGAAATAGTAACCGGTACTCCTCAGTATTTACTTGAATACTATACCGAGAACGAGACAAAAGTTCGCGGGGAGTTTGTTGTAGTCTTAGACAGAAAAGAAAAATAAACCTTATTTTATACCTCTTCTCAAGCTTGATTCATAGGCTTTTCTGGTATACTAGAGCCTATGAAAAGATACCTTACTATCATAATGACATCAGCTATCGTGCTCATGCTTTTTCCGTTTATTGCACTTCCAGAATTTTGGGCTAATTTCTTTGTTATTATTCCTGCGTTCCTTATCGCATATAGTGTTCACTGGATTCGAAAAAATGTTGATGATCCAGAGTCAAATGTAGACTCACTCGAGCTATATATCGAAAAGCTACAGAATAGATTCCGACAACAAAAGAAGCTACACCAGTCTTCTACTCATGACCATGAATAGCCAGAACTCAGAAATTGCAAAAAACCTGCCAACTATAGATGAAAAAAAATTCAAGCTATCTCGAGTAGTGGTTCTTCTCGCCATCTTTGTTCTAGGGTATTTTGCTGGTAAATTCCACAGTAATGCCCTTGTTCCAAAGGAATTATCAACTGAGAAGCAAAGCTTCTCACTGTTCTGGGAAGCCTGGAACATGCTGGATAATCGGTATCCTTTCGAAGAGCCAAGTGTCCAAGATAAGATATTTGGTGCTATACGAGGCCTTACAGAGGCTTATAACGACGATTACACGACTTTCTTTAATCCTAGCGAGGCGAGTTACTTTAATGATAACGTAACTGGAGAATTTGGGGGAATCGGTGCTGAAATCGGAGTCGTAAAAGGATTCCTTGTAGTAGTCTCTCCATTGCAAAACTCACCAGCAGCAAAAGCAGGGCTTCAAGCAGGAGACCTTATCATGAGTGTTGATGGAACCGAAGTATCAGGAATGAGTCTTGATGAGGCAATTAATCTCATCAGGGGTGATATCGGTACCACCGTTGAGCTAGGAATTATCAGAAGAGGTTCAAGTGAAACTGAAACTGTTTCTGTAACACGTGAACTGGTAAATATTCCAATTCTCGATTATGAACAACGCGAAGATGTTTTCGTTGTTCAACTCTTTAACTTTAATGAAGACGCTGGAGTTGAGTTTGAAAAAGCAATGGAAGCATTTGCTGCTTCTGATGCAAACAAACTTGTTCTTGATCTACGAAATAATCCCGGGGGATACTTGAATGCTTCAATAGATATTGCCAGTTACTTCTTGCCACAAGGTGAAATTGTGGTTACCGAAGATTACGGAAACTCAGAAACAAAACCAGATGTATTTCGTAGTTTTGGACATGAGACTTTGTCACAAAAAGAATTTACTACTGCCGTGATTATAAACTATGGTTCAGCGTCAGCATCAGAGATTCTTGCTGCTGCACTGCAAGACCATGGTGTTGCAAAAGTCTATGGAGAAACAAGCTACGGTAAAGGTTCCGTTCAAGAACTTATTGATATGCCTGAGGCAACTGCAATTAAGGTTACCGTTGCCAAGTGGCTTACTCCAAAAGGAACCCATATTGATAAAGAGGGAATTACTCCTGACGTAGAGATTCTTGAACCTAAGAGTGAGACTAATTCAGTTGAAGATGTATTATATGATTCAGTTCTTGAACAAACGATCAATTATCTAAAACAAAATTAATTTAGGTACTAAACTAGCATTTTAACATTAAGACTCAATAAATTATGAAAGTACTATTATTACAACATGTCAAAGGAGTAGGGAAGAAGGATGAAATCGTTGAGGTTTCAGATGGATACGCACAAAACGCACTCTTTCCTAAAAGACTTGCAAAGCAAGCAACTGCTCAAATCATTAATGATTACAAGCAAAAGACTCAAGCTCACGAGCAAAAAAGCATAAAAGAACAGACAGCAATCATTGAGGCTCTAAAAGCGATAAATGGTGAAGTTGTTTCAATTCATGAAAAATCAAGTGATAAGGGTCATCTGTATAAAGCAATCACTTTAAAAGAAATTATTGCTCAGACAAAAAAAGAGCTCGGGATAACCTTGGATGAATCAGTCTTTGGAGCTAATGTGACTATCAAATCAACTGGAGAACACAAACTTGACCTTGCGCAATACAACACAAAAGCCGAGTTGATACTAAAAGTAGAAGCACTATAGGTATAGTGTTTTTATTTTGTTATATTTATCAAATGAAATCAGTCTACGATATCTTCATCCGAGATTTAGAAGGGAGTATTACTGAGGAAGCACTGCTTGAAAATAAATCTTTTGCAAAAATTGCCATAGCTGTTAAAAATAAAAAGCTGTCTAACCAAGACATTATTGCTCTATTCACTGAGGGAAATATTTTAGCACAGGAGAACAAGGATGAAGCTCAATATTATTTTACGATTCTTTCATGTATACCAGGTCTAAGTTCTAGATTCAGAGATCTTTCAACTGAAGCATCTCTAATACTTGAAGGCATCGAAAGAGAAGAGTACAAATCACTTGCTGAAGTGATTGAGAAAGCTAGTATGCGGTAATTTAATTAATTACTAAATTATAGCAAAACTTTTTAGAAATTATTATATAATTGAAAATATGGAAAAAACACAAAATGAAAAAATCTTTTTAATATCTACTGCAATTGGATTAATTCCTATTGCTTTGTCTTATGGGCTTGTTCCTGAGATATCTTTGAGATACTTATATGAAATGACCGTAGAGGATACTAACTCAAAACACATTTTTCGAGCTATAACAGGCTTGTACTTTGCAATGATAGGTACATGGTTTATGGGTGCATTTCAAGAAAAATGTCGTTTAATTGCTTTGTACATAATGGTAATATTCATGTTGGGTTTGGCATTTGGAAGGATAATAAGCTTTGCAGTTGACGGAATACCTGACGGGCTATTAGTTTTCTATTTTTTTGCTGAAATAATTTCAGGAGCCCTAGCCATAAATTTCATACATAAGAGGAATAAAAAATGAATCACGAAGTAAATTCTTTTTAACATGAGCGATTTTTTGCAATATGATAGCTACGAATTCCAAATACGATTTTCACAGTTAGATGCTATAATAAATATGTATGATAAAAAATATTTTTGACAAAAGTGTGACAGACGAAATCATTGCACGAATTAATAGTCTGACCCCCGAACATAAACCAGCATGGGGAAGTATGAGTGTGGATCAAATGCTTGCTCATGTGAATGTTCCTTACCGGTTCGTCTATGAGCCAGAAGCATTTACCAAACCTGGATGCATTATGCGATTTATCCTAAAAACTTTTGTTAAGAAGACCGTAGTAAGCGAAACTCCGTACCCAAAAAATGGAAGAACAGCTCCAGAATTCATTATTGAAGGAAGTCGTGACTTTGAAGTAGAGAAATCAAAATTAATTGAAAATATCAACAAGACTCAAGAGCTAGGAGAAGCTTACTTTGACGGAAAAGAAAACTTTTCTTTCGGAAAGCTAACAGTGCAGGAGTGGAACAACTTATTCTATAAACACCTAGACCACCATTTAGCACAGTTTGGTGTATAGACAGAGGAGGTAGAGAATAAAATCATAATAAACAAATAGCCTACTGATAGGCTGTTTTATTATATGCATTTAATGAGGTAGTGTCGCACAATATAGGTATAGCGACTTGGTTAATTACTAAAACTGAATAATAGTTTGACATTATTAATTTATATTCTATAATAATATAAAAATTTTATAATATGGCAAAAAATACTCACTTTAATGAATTTAAATTGGATTATAATAACGGAGTCTGTCAATTAAACATTGTACAACCGTATAAAAAAAGGCTTCCTGTGTATAGTGAAGAATCAGTTTGGAAATATATCAAAGACAAATATTTTACAGGAAAAGGGTTCAACTATTATGTCTACATGTTTTTTATTACTGATGATATGAAGGTTAAGGGTTACTATCAAATTCGTTTATCAAAATTTCACTCGCATACACTAACTGAATCCATTAGAATTATTCTAATGAGTGATGTTAAGAGGGTAGTATTCTTGATGGATTTTAATAGAAAAATAGATAAAGATGACGAATTTCCTCCAATAATTACTAAAGTGTATCAAAAGCAACTTTCTTCATTTGAAATTGATGTTCTTGATTCGGTTGTTATAAATGATGAAAGATATTTTTCATTAAAAGAGAATTCATTAATTTAGTAGACACCTCCCAATTTAATTATTGGGAGATTTTTTATTTACAATAGGGGACTGTAGTAGTTACCAATACAGCTATTGACTCTAAATTAGATTCAAGTATACTATTATTAATCACCACAAAAAATACCCTAATACGGCTGTCCGTATCGGGGGATTTTTTATTTCTGCTTATAACTTTTAGATTCTAACAAAGAACGCTGGTCATCGATATAGGCAATAGGTACATTTACTCGCTTTAGTAGTATAGATAGCTTATCAGATTTGGCAGGAGATAGGATCGTTTTGAAACATTCTTTATCATTTAAAGCTTTTACTAAAGGAGCATAATCTCCATCACTAGCAACTAGCACAGCCTTATTAAGATTTCCTTCGTACATATCAAAAAACGCTTTTGCTAGTAAGTCGGAGTCAATATTTCCTTTTGGTTCTCCGTTATAGTAAAGAACTTCTTTAAAAACTAATTCAAAACCGCACTCCTGTAGGTATAAGTATAAGTCAGCATACTTTGGTATCATGCCGATAAAGATATAAGCCTTTTCTACTTGATATTTATCTTTGAGCCAAATTCTGAAACGTTTATAGTCTAATTTCCATTGAAGGGTTTTCTTTAGTGACTTATCTAAATTAGCAGCATCAATGTAAGCAATATTAACTTTTTCATTATCTAACATTGTTGACAGTATAACCTTATCAATAATTTATCTCAACAGGGAAGAAGGGTGTTGTATTTTGTACTAAGTATGATATCGTTACAAGGAAAGTCGAGCACTTTGCACAATTAAAATGGCACGAGACGGACAAAACTTTGTATGCCAGATTAAGGGAACTTAATCACAACCCCAGCACTGACTCAGGTCGGTGCTTTTTTACAAAATTATAGCTGCTAACCATAGCAAAAACCACCTTGTAGGGTGGTTCCAGTATAAGCAAATATTATTTAATATAATTCTTTGAGTTCCCCACTTAGTTCTAGTTGGGTATTGAACTCATCTCCTGATGTAACTACAACTTTTTCCAAACGATTGATTTGATTATGTTTTAAATGGTAACCACCTACTATTCTAGTTAAGATATTCCTGTTAACGTCAGTAGGGTATAAATTATACTCTTTTTCATTTGTAATAAAATTCTCGATAACTTCAAGTATTAAAGTATCGCCAATTTTTATATTTTCAGTTTCGGATTCGGCGCTGTTTTTGTCGAAATAAGTTGCCCTATCTAAACACAAAATCTTACCAGTTTCCACTCCAACAAGAATTTCTTGTTGGGTTAATCTTTTATTTAAAAGAATTATAGGTAAAAGCATTATTACCAAAGCAACTACAACAAGTACAAGTAATAGAACTAAATTTTTGTTTTTCATTTTATTAATTTTTAAGGTTATTTAATACTATTAAATACATATAAGTAAATTTGTCAATTTTTTTGAAGCTTTCTGTTTAAAAGGTAGGAATAGACTAAATCACCAAAAAATTGATTTTTTATTTGAGATGCTACATACTTATGCCAGTGCTTTCAGCTATGAATATTTCCTTACGGCTTGTAATGTTTTATAAAGTTCATACTTTGTATTTAAGTTACTATTAAGTCGGATAAAGAGAAAGAGGGGTTACGTATGTGACTATTGATAAAGGACATTTGTCCTTTTAAATAGAACAAAGTAATGTCGCACAAT
>JACCDK011714128.1_pt1 | contig 13703 bp, 12 predicted proteins | sample 7445871 | NCBI WGS metagenome assembly JACCDK01 (sample SAMN15323436, study PRJNA562643) | freshwater metagenome | isolation source: river surface water | place: USA:Blue River Watershed | collected 2017-08-15 | reverse complement strand
CATAGAAGCATATGGGTTTTTACGAGCTTTTGAGAAATCATATTCTTTACGCATCTTCATCACCTTTAATAAGCTTTTGACTCTTTAGGAGTTGCCTTACGAGCCGAAATAATACGAACAACATTAGCCTCACTTCGATAACAATGGCACACCAAAATCATACGAAGGGAATGACTTACTCCCAGCAAGATAAACCTGTCCTCATCCTCCGAATGATCGGGATCGGAAATTAACTTAGCGCTTCCATCATAAAACACCGATTTCGCTTCTTCAAAAGAAATGACGTGCTTCTTAAGATTGGCTGTAGCTTTTCTAGGTTCCCATTCAAATCGCAATAAAGTTATATGTACATTGTACATATGTTTATTAGAAGGAGCAAGTCCGCCTGACCAAAAGAAAATGCCCCGCACGAAGCAGGGCATTATTTGTGTAAACCATATGACCGGTTTACACCTCTACCGACTGAGCCACTGTATCACAAAAGCTAGCGATTATTCGAAAGCGTGACGAGAGGCTGTAGAGGATGAGGCATATCCTTTGCGGCTTAAAGGAGGTATCTTTAAAGCTTAAGGCCCTGAAGAAGGCGTTGCGTTAGAGGTATAGATCTATTCAACCTATAGATACTCCATAAAAAATTATTAATGGGGATTTTTTAAAGCGGTAGTTACTATTTTTCTGAAAAGGTTATTATTGTAAATATCTTTAGAAAGAGTCTTGCTAATTAATGTATAGTTTTATTACAGTATGTGCAGTATATGGTCATAAGGACGGGGCATCAGCAATACCGTCCCTTCTAAAAAGTTCAAGAAGCCTTCCGGGATCAGGCGCTTTATTGCTCTCCCCCCAAGAACCAGCAAATCTTCCTTCCGAAATTAAGTGGCAAAAAATTTTACCTATGAACTATAAACAATATAGTTTGTTTTTAATATTTTGCCTTAAAAATTTTATAAAAAATGATTTTTGTTTAATTGTTCAAGATGATGGCTGGGTTTTAAATGAAAATAACTGGGAGGACAAATTTCTTGATTATGATTACATTGGCGCGCCCTGCCATGCGGCCGTTTATGGTGACAAACTTCTAACCGGTTTTAGTTGGGCGGACAATAATCAAGTTACCGTAATTCAAAATGGCGGGTTTAGTTTGCGCTCCATGAAATATCTTTCGGCGCCCAGTGATTACGGCGTGATGTATCACTTTAGTAATACTGATGTTATTCATAATGAAGACATCCAATTAACAGGCATCTACAGAAAAACTTTAGAAGAAAAAGGGATAAAGTTTGCTGCTAACAAAATTGCTATGAATTTTTCGGTTGAATTTCTGGGGGATGGTTTTCATAATGATATCGATCTAAGCAAAGTATTTGGAATCCATGGACAAATAAGAAAGCTCACAGGCGAAAAAAAAATTCAGTACACCATTTCCCGAAAGCGCGCAGAAGAAATATTTATGGAAAAGGAAATTATTAAACTTTTTTTTAATTTGGGATATGAGGTTTACTTTGCTCCTGATGATGGGCGCATTAGCTAATAAGCTAAGTTTTTACAAAACTACCCTTAGGGCTAGAATTAATTTGTTTTTTGCCACTAAACCTAGAGATGGTTTAACAGGATATTTTTCAGTATGAAATAGCTTTAATTCATATTTCTCACCCAATGCTCCACCGACCGAGCTACCAGGCCAAGAGTCGAAATTATATAGGATAAGTTACTGTTGCTTTTTAGTGGCGTCAATACCGAGAGTCCCTTTAGCTTGCGATAGAGATGGGTTCGCTCAAGCCTAGTGAACTCTGAAATGCGGGTCATATTGCCGCCCGCCCGCTCAAGAGGGAATGAATATGTGATCAGGCGGTAACCCTGCATGGTAACGATCATAAGCCGCCTGATAAGCGTACTCGATATGCTTGGTAAACAATCTTGTGTTAAACAGTGGTGTGGTTAATCGATTTTTGGCGAGCTTGGCCTTTATAGCAGCCAACTTGTTTGGGCTATTGGCGAGATGGATTGCTACATCTCTATACTCCTCAAAGGAATATGTGATAAGTTCTGGCAAGCCAATCGTATTTAAGAGGCTAGCTCCGACTCTACCAGGAAAAGTGTCTCCCTTTAAAGTCAATAAAGGTAAGCCAGCCCAAAGTGAATCACTTGCAGTGGTGTGAGCATTATAAGGGAGTGTGTCCAAAAAAAGGTCTGCAAGCCTGTGACGCCCAATATGTTCCGAAGCATTAATGCGGCCAGCAAATATTAATCGGCTTGGATTTATGCCACCTTTCACAGCTTCTGTAATCAAATTCTTTTTGGCTATATCATTGTCTCCAATAATCCATAGACTGCTCGCGGGGATATTTTTGAGAATTTCCATCCAAACTGAGAATATTTTTGGTGTAATCTTATAGCTGTTATTAAAACAACAAAATATAAAATCATCTTCTGGCAAACCAAAATCCATCCGTCTAAAAATTTGTTGTGAAATCTTTCTTTTGTCATCATTTGCCTGGTATGAAAATGGTAAGTAGATAATTTTTTCGTTGTAAAACTCAATGGACTGCCTCGGAATCACAATTTCATCAGCAATTAAATAGTCTATGTAGTCTGCACCAATTGTTCCTGGAAAACCCAAGTAATTAATCGATATTGGGGTTGGTTTTAAAGCAAACACCCCCTGCCTTGGTCTACCAAAATAGCCATTTAAGTTGACCAAAATGTCAATCTGTTTATAGTTTATAAATTTTGCAATATCGGAATCAGAAAGTTTTGAAATATCATAAAAATTAGGGAAAGCGAGTTTTATTCTTTTTCGATATTCAGAACCGTCATCCCATCCGTTGTCTAGTCCGAAAATTTCGAACTTGTTAAAATCATGATGCTCCCAAACGCCAGTCATTAGATGTGAAGTGGCTTGGTCATGAAATTCTCCACACAAATAGCCAATTTTTATTTTTGAGTGTTGGGATTTATTAAAAGAAAATTGGCCTTGGTTTGCCGGAAACTTGTGTTTACAATAAATTTCAGAACATTTTTTTAATAATAATTCGGATTCTGCAATCCCTTGGTATCCGAAAGGCTCTGCCAAAAATTTACCTTCCTCGATTCCCTGGCTAATAGTTTCGGTGGCAAGGGCGTAGTTCGTCCAATTGCAGCCTAGCATCATTTGATGGTGAGCCCGCCCATAGTCAAAATTTTTTTGATCACGCAGACTGTCGGCCTTAAAGTAGCTTGTTGCTGAGTCCTCATAGCGCTTGAGATGATTGAGTGTATTTGCTCGATTACTCCATGCCTCTGCAAAGTCGGGTTTCAATTCGATAGAACGGCTAAAGCTTGCTAATGCTTCTTCGTGACGTTTCATGTCACTTAACACAATACCGCGATTACTCCATGCTTCTGCATAGTCGGGTTTAAGTTCGATTGATCTGTCGAAACTAGCTAGGGCCTGCTCGGCAAACCTTTCTTCATAAAAAATTAATCCTAAATTTAAAATTATTTCTGGATTTTTAGGGCTAAGATTTTCGGCTTTTTTAATAAATGCTTTAGCTTCATGAATTTTTTTTAACTTAATTAAAGTTGCGCAAAGATTGGTAAGTGTTGAAATGCGATCTGGAATGTATTCTAGAGAAATCTTTAGCTCCTTTTCAGCATCAGCCCATTGTTCTTTTGAAATATGATCTAATGCCAAGAAAAAATGTTTTCTAGCGTTTTTGAAAATCACAGATGTTTCTGCCATTGACGGTTGTAAGTTACAGATAAGTATTTAATTATGATTACAGGTTATCTAATTGTGTAAAACAGGACTGAATGGAAACAAGAATTTGTTAATGGGTATATCAGTACCAAGAGATATTTTACAGATCATGCTGGGCACGTACTTTCCAGTTTTGACATGGGGTCACACTTTACTGTGACTTCCCCCCAAAAAGTAGAGGATTTTAAATTAGAAGTTAGCCACTTTTAACGCATTTCTCTAGACGTGTTTAAGGTAATCAATTGGGGTCAGATTGGTATTACCCCAATACAGTAGACACTTTTCATAGCGCAATTTGACGTTGTTCGAACGCCAATGGACTTAATTGGGATAGGTGCTTATGACGCCTCACCCTGTTATCCCATGGGGACTTCCTTCGGTCGTAAAACTCTTCGATATATTCAAAGATTTCTGATTTTGCTTGGGCTCTAGTGGGATAAATCCGTTTCTTAATGAGTTCGCTTTTGAGGCTGGTAGAGAAGGATTCAACAACCGCATTATCCCAGCAGTTTCCACGCCAACTCATGCTTGGACTCAAATCGTTGTCTTTGCACCAGCGATTAAAGGCATCACTGCCAAACTGACTACCTTGGTCGGAGTGGATGATCACGCTGTTTTTGGGTTTTCTGCGCCAGACTGCCATGGTTAAGGCATCGAGTATCAAGCGGGTTTCCATGCGCGCCTGCATGCTCCAGCCCACCACTAATCGGGGGTGCAGATCAGTCATCACGGCCAAGTACAACCAGCCTTCATGAGTACGGACATAGGTAATATCAGCGACCCAAGCCTGATCAGGGATGTCGTAGGTAAATTAACGCTGTAACTGGTTAGGGGAGACCAAAGCCGGTCTACCGATCCAATAACGTGGACGCTTATACCCGCGGATCGAGCGCGGTTGGGAGGCCTTAATGAGCCTTGCCGCGCGGTTCTCACTATAACTAATTCCTGCTTCTCTAAGGTCATGATAAATCCGAGGGCTGCCATAAATCCCCATACTTTGATCGTAGTAATAGCGGATTTGTGTGGATAATTTGGCGTTCTCAAGAGCCCAAGGAAATTGGGGGTCTTTGAGCCGGGCTAATAGCCACTGCAATGTACCCTCAGAACTCGGCACAAGCTACTGAGCCTAAACTCCGAGCGATGCTCTTTAATAAAAGCGTACTTCACTCGGACACTTTGGCATGACCGTCAAGCTCTTCCCCGGCAATCTAAGCTGCTAAAGCAGCAAGATTAGCCATGAAAGTACGCGGCGGCCTTTTTTAGGATGTAGCGCTCTTCGGTGGTGCGCCTTAGCTCCGCTTTGAGTTTGGTCATCACGGCTTGCAGGGCTTTGAGGTCGTCCGGCGGTGGCTCTTCGGCAAAACCCCTTGCTTTACAAAGCCCAGGTGTATAAAAGGCCCGCTGGCACTCCTTATACGACTCGATACTTCAGTGGCAGGATGTCCTTTTTCAAGGATTTGCTTGACCGCTTCTGTTTTGAACTCCGCTGTGTATTGGGTTCGTTTCATGATCACCCCTTCGGCTCATTGTTGACAATATTAACTGTCTACTGAATCGGGGGAATGCCAAAGTTAAACAGCGTGTTACTAAAGTGCGGTGAGCGTAGATTATTTTTACGCACGCATAGAGCAAAAGTTTGTACAAGCACAAAAGAAAACACCGCAGTCTTTCGACTACGGTGTATATATGGTGGCCCGGGGCGGAATCGAACCACCGACACAAGGATTTTCAATTGTCCGCCTTACTCGACTTCACTTTAGATTTCAACGGGTTACGCCATGGCGTGAAAATTTCGTGTACACGCTGTTCGGTGGCGCCCTTGGGACTCGAACCAAATATTTCGTCGTTTCAAACGACAGTGGCGCCGCTTTTAATTCGCAATCATTCAGTATGAAATGATAGTTTCAAATTCTTTTCTTTAGGGAATGAATCTTCTATAACTGCCTGCACCCAGTCCGCTTTTGCTTCCCACATATCTCTTGTCGTGTACTCCAACCGCTCCTCAAGCTCATCAGGGTTAAAAATTCTCTCCTCTGTTGGCTCGTCATCTTCATCTAGAACATAACCATCGAGATTCACTTTTACTCGAGTATCGTCAGCATCAAGAATCAAATAATCTGGTGAACTTGCTTCTATCTCATACGCCATAAATCCATAACAACAATAATCCATGTTATCAATGTCTAAATACTCTTCGGAATCTTCATCTTCTTCTTCGTCTGCCAATGACTGAAATTTAATCTCATCTTTTTCAATTACTACTTTGTAATTTGTGCCTGAGTTGAAGTCGATATTTTCTTCCTCTAAATACTCTAGCCATGTAGGCTCAACCTCATCATGCCCATTAGTGATACAACAATACAATTCAGCGCCCGTATTTTTTCCGCAATAAAAAGAAACACCCCAAGCTCCACCCTGCTCTTGATGAACAGCCTTAATATCTTTAAAAGACTTAGGATTTATATCTGACTTAAATTCCAACTGATTTACCCCAACATAATCACTGTAATAAACCTCAAAGGGTAATTTGAAGTAGTCGGGTGCTGCCGATTTCTTGTCTGCTACTTTTTTGCTAGGCGATTTAGCCATGTCAATTCCAGTTAAAAAGTTTTATTAATTAGTATTAATTTTCACTATGCCTGTCAGTTAGATTTTCTGTCAATAAATTTGTATATAAGAACGCAAATAAACCGCTCTTTTGAGTCGCTAGAGCGGTTTTGGCAATACCCCTTTCGGCAAATTTAGCATTTCATCTTTATCTAAATTTGAAAGAGGGCTATTACTCTGACTTGATAAGTAATTGGGTGTTTGCTTTGGGGCGCCATTGCTTCCTTGGGGTGGCTTATAAATCGCCTTACCAATGGTGCTTTTCATTACTGGCTGAGGTTTAATTTGGTTTAATGCCTTTGGCTTAGGTAATTGCTGTGGCTTGGGTACATGAGGGAGCTTAAGGGGCTTTTGAACTTTAGGCTTTGCCTTTGTGGGTGGCTCTAAGGCTTTTTGTTTAGCATGGGCATCAGCCTGCTGTTTAATAGCAGTCCATGTGTTATCAATAATTATCTTTAACAAGCCCAATTGCTCTTCTGGGTTTGTCACTTCTTTAATCTTCATAGGGCGTCTCCTTTTCTTATATTTAGCGAGAGCTCCTTCAACCTCTAAGTTTAAATTTCAACAGGCAAGTGAACTATGTTGTCAGCACCATATTGCCCCTGTAGCAGGAAATAAGCATCCTGACTATTCTCAGCAACTATTCTTGTTTTAACGACATAGCCATTAGCTCGAACATATGCTTCAAATGTTTTCATTTAGTCCTCCAGAAGTAATAGGACTAACACCACTAAAAGCATTAGTCCCATATTCATAATTTGTCGTTTAAAACGACATTTCAAGTTAACGGCCAAACCCAGCACGAACAGCTCCACTAGCCTGCTCAATCTGTGCGTCCAAGTCACCTGCCTCTACAGCCCCCTTAATAATCTCTAAGGTTTTAATTAAATCCTCTGCTGTAGCAACTTCAACGGCTGTTTTACCTTTGGCTAACTCAATTAACTTTGCCCCATATCTAACATTGAGACAAACCTTGCCATCCATCGATACAAACCACCATTGGCGTACACGCTTTTGGGTTTCTATCGATTTGCGAGAACCGTCGTAGTCTTTGACTGTTTTAAATTTCTTAACGGTAAAAGTGCCGCCTTCTTTATGCGCTTTTGCCAATTGAATTTGTTCCCATACTTTTGTTGCCAACTTATTTCGGCGCTGAAGAACTGGTGGAATTGCTGTTGGCTTCTTTGCGTTTACTAGTTTCAAACTATTCAATGTGCTCAATTAATTTCTCCTTTGTAGTTAATGGGCACACTTAATTTATTTTCAGAGTTTTTGATTGAGCAACCTCTTTTTGCCAATATCTGCTTAAACCTAATAATTACAGCCAGAATTATTCTTCTTTTATTAGGTTTTGCTAAATAACTTAGACAGCAGAGCAAAGAAAGGTTCTGTATTGCCATTAGTTACTACTGAAGTGAGTTGTGACACTCCATTGTTATGTCACCCTATACCTAGTCAATCGTGTTCATAGGGACGGAAATTCTGAACAGTAGCAGAGACTTGATATCACTATCCTTAACAGGACGCTATTGGAGTTGCTTACCAATTGATACGAGAATATTTCAGCACAAAGATTACGAGAATCACGAGTAAGCCCTGCCCGACACAGCAACTTACAAACAAGACAAAGGTGGCCACTTATTGCTTTTGTCATTGTTGCGTTTCATAGCCGCACATAAAAGGAGACAGCGAAACCGCCCTTGCCAATTTGGTTGTGTATTAAGTGGAGTAGTAAAGAACTCAGCGAAAGTCCTTTTCTATTACTGAGCCTGTTGCGCAAGGCTCAGTGTAGGTTGAATCTAGCGAAAATCAACTAAAAGAAAGAAATGTGTGAGCGAGAGCGAAACACGGGCGAATGTAATTCGCCTACTAGTTAGCAACTAAAGCATGGGGTATAGGTAAAAAATCACCACCTTGAACTGATAAGTAGTTCACCAAAATTTTTCGCAGCCCTAGAAAATTCACTACGCAAAACCCATTTTGGGTTCAAATCATTCGTTTAAGCGGCGAAACATTCGGAGTGAATGCTCTTTACTCAGAGTCCAAGAAAAAATGCTTGTAGCGTTTTTAATTAAGTCGTGGCTTAAAAGCCACGATAAATATAACTTTAGTAGAGAATTATTACTTTTTCGACAGAACTTCTTCGATTTCAAAGACTTAGCATTTCGCCTTTTTCGGTTGCCCAAACCAAACCAAAGAAAACAAACTATAGCTCTGTATTTATTACTTTTTGGAGAGAGCTATGTCACAAGCAAGAGTTTTAAACCCAACTGAATTACGCCGCGTTTTAGATTATGTTGCTACACGCAGGCACAGCGCACGAAACCGCGCCGCATTGCTACTAACCCACTACGCAGGTATGCGTGTAGGAGAAGTTGCCGCACTACGCATTAATAATGTATTGAATGGCGACGGTACTATTAAAGAAGAAATCCGTTTAATGCCAACCCAAACTAAAGGTAGTTACCCTAGAACTGTTTACCTTAATGAAAGAATGCGCAAGGAGTTGGCGCTATACATTAAATGCCTAAAGATTAGAGATTTAACTAAACCACTTTTCTATACTCAAAAGCAGGACGGCTTTAGTGCCAATACACTTACTCAATACTTCTTCTTTCTTTATCGCAGAGTTGGCTTAGAAGGGGCTAGTAGCCATAGTGGACGCCGTAGTTTTTTAACGGGCTTGGCTAATAAAGGCACAGCCATTCATATTCTTAAGTCATTAGCAGGGCATAGAAACATTAGTACAACTGCCGCTTATTTGTACTCTAGCCCTACCCAACTTAAAGCGGCTGTTGAATTGGTTTAGTCGTTTTAAACGACTTTTGTCGACACAGGGAATTTGCCCTGTGCCGCACCTTGAATAATTATTTCCGCATTTTTCAGGTATCGCTTTACTGTCGCACCCATTACATTTCTTCTCAAAAAATTCTCACTGGGCATCAACTTGGAAGAAGTCATTGCTGTTGGCACCAGCCGCAAGTTCTCACCAACCTTCCACAAAGGCACTTTCCGAGGCTCGCCTCTTGTTCTCATGTACTCGTCGTATACCTGAATTGTCTTTCTTAGGTTTTCAATTGTGTAATTTCTCTCAAGTGGGTAGCTCGAATTACTTGTCTCTAACTTCTTAGCAGTTCTCCCTCGCTTTGCTGTATGTCGTTCTTTTAGCAATCTAGCAAATCTACTTTGTAAATATCTTTTGCTAGATGTAAGGGGTGCGGCAATTATTAATACATTTTCTTTTGTCCATTCATCATCCCATTGGCTTTTATCTTCAAGCTCAGTAAGCGTCATTAATCCAACTTGCTCAGCAAATAGATTTGCTCCTCGTTGCCCCTCTGTCCACCATTTCTTGAAGTTGTCTTCTCGCACATCCCCGAAGTCTTTATATAACTTTGCGAACTTTCCTTTACCGCCTTTTTCGCAACAAGCCAAATAGTCTTTATTGCGACGCAGATAAGCCCACCACCAATAGTAAGGGCTCTGCTGTTGATATGACAAAGAGCGCGGATTCTTCTTTGTTCCAAATGTAGGGTGCTGTGCGAGAAATCTTCTTAACATTTTCTTAACATCCAAATTACATTAATTAGTTAGTGTGATGTTGAGTTTACCAAAAAACGCTTTAATAGAGTCATGGCAAAGCAGTTAAATTTCTTAACAAGCAGCCATGTTTATTAACTTAAATTGAAAGGCTTTAAAAATGGAAAACTTAATCACTAATGTAGTAAATACTGAAGCAACCAATGTCGTTTCAAACGACGCAGTAAAAACTGGTTTTGACGCTAACAAGCCATTATTTGGTTTAGAAGAAAAACGCATTAAATGGGAAGGCGGCACATATCGTACAAGTAATCTAGAGCTTTACGGAATACTTGCTGAATGTCTTGGTTACGCAGGTGAATTATCTTTTGATAATACAAAGAAAAGAAATGCGGCACTTGAAGCATTCTTCAAATTGCGTGGATATAAGTACAAGGCTGAAACACCATTGGTAACAAAAGTTGTTAGGGCTGTGTTTGGCGGAATTGATAGACGCCGCACCAGCACATACTCTTTAGTATTGCGCCAAGCAATCAAAGAAAAAATCAGCCCGCTTTCATTGGCAAAATGGATTGAAGATAAGGGTGGCATCCAAGAAATCAAACTTGGACACAGCGCAACTTATGTAAGTCCAAGCAATAAGGCAGATAAAGGTAAGAGCTACTTCAATGGGAAAGTAACCATTGGCAATGCTAAGTCCGAGTTGCTATCGCATGTTGCTGACGCAGAACATATGGGCAAAGCCTGTGTTCTTCTTGCCGAGCAAATGCCAGACGGCAGTTTTGACATTAAAGCGGTTGTAAGGGCATCAGGGGCAGTAAATGCGGCATATACAGCCCTCTATGCTCAACAAAATAAAGCCATGGAAGAGGCCAAAAAAGAAGTACAAGCCGCCAATGATGCTGATGGCGCTATTTCAAAGCAAGCCTAATAACCGCGGGGCTACTTAACTGTAGCCCCATTACGAAAGGAAATAAAAATGTTAATTAAAAAAGGGGATGAATATGAACCGCAAACGCTTAACGACATCATCTTTGGAAACTACGAAAGCAAATGTCGTATTTACGATATTGTCACGAATACCGAACCGCTACCTTCAAGCGGCAAATCAGGAATTCTTTTATATGGAGTCTACGGAACAGGAAAAACAACCTTGGCAAAGTTGTTACCTAACGCAATCGAGCAAGCAAAAGAAAAGTCTGACTTAACCATGGACTCAAAATTCATTGCTTGCCAACAAGGCTTTAACGGTGCGCAAGTGATGGATTTAATATCCAAAATTTTAGATAAAACTTCACTTAATGCGAGTGGGCTTCACTACATCATTATTGATGAAGTTGATATGTTGACAAAACTCGCACAAGAAAGTCTCAAGTCAGCAATGAATACTAAGCGTGGATTGTTTGTATTAACAACTAACAATATTAGCAAGCTCGACAAGGGCATGCTTGATAGATGCGTCTTGGTAGACATGAATGCGGCAACAGAATCGCAAATGCTTCCTTTTGCTCAAACCATTGTTAATGATATGGGGGGTAGCATCTCTGATGCTGAATTACTGCCAACAATTAAAGCGGCAAATGGTTCATTCAGAAATCTCAAGCACAATATTGAGAGATTTGTCCGCCGCAGAAATATGCCGTCTAATATCATTTTTTAACGGCTTTAAGCCAACCTATCAGCAACCATTGTTGGAGTTAATTTGGAATAGTGTCGCTCAATCATGGCGGCACTATTTCCCATTTGTTTTGCTAGGGTATGAATATCTATTTTATTTTCCATTAATTCGAATGTGGCATAAGTGTGTCGCAAGGAATACAGGGTGCGGGTTTCGCCCTCAGCACTTAGTATCAAACCACTATCCCTCATTAATTTCTTAAATGTTCCATCTATACGCTGTGGCTGATGTCCGTCAGGCAAGGTGAATATCTTTGATGTAGCTCGCACATCAAATAATCTATCAAACTCAATATCCTTAACAGCCTTTTGCCTGCTGTGTAACCTCCTTAGAACATCTATTGCTCTATGTTTGGCAATCAACCAACGCCCGCCCGTCTTTCCATTAACCCAAATACGCAAATATTTTTTACCCTCATATGTATGCCATTCAATATTGTTCCATCTAATATTCAAAGCCTCTGTTCCATGCCGCATGCCAGTTAATAAAAGCATTTCCACATAATCTCTAACTAATGGGCGAACCTCGCGCTCAACTTCTAATCGCCCCGATTTAGCCCACCTCTCCATGTATACAAGTAATTTATTAATTTCTTCCCTCGTAAAGGCTGGGCGTGTTTTACTTTTTATACCTCTAGTTGTTAATTTTGGAATCGATACCTTTTCACTTAGCCAGCCTTTATTAATTGCCACTTGCTGTAGTTTTGTCCACGCACTGGAAAAGTTCATTAGCGTAGATGCCTTTGGTATTAACTTCATTTGTCTATTTCGCCAAATTTCAAACTCCGCAATATCTGTGTAAGTTAAATCCTCAAGCCTTTTATCCTGAAAATATGGGACAAAATATTTTTCAATACAAGTGATGTAACTTGCGTAAACACTTTTCCCTATGCCAGCATCCAAATCGCGCCTCAATTCATAAAGCGTAGTTCGTGCTATTTCTGTAAAGTTTGGCGCTTTTCGTGCGAGCCCCAACTTGTAACGAAAGCGAGCTTCATCGTATGCCTCGCAGGCCACTTGAACAGCGCCCTCAATGCTTGCCTGCTTGGTTGAGAAACGCTCCCACTTATTTTGTCGTTTGAAACGACAATGCCAATAAGGGCTATCGGAACGACGAAAGATGATTACCTCACCATCGCGCAGTGGAATAACGCTCGGCGGCAGATAACTAAGATTTTGTAATTCGGTATGAAAATTTTGAGGGGGAGAATCTAAGTCAACGAGCTTGGGTTGCTTTATTAATCTAACCACAGTTTTGCTGTAAAAGTTTTAAGCTCATACAGCAAGTTTATTTTCAAAAAAACTTTTGGGCAATCTAGTAACGGCTAGTAATTAATTTATTCCAAAATGCGTTTGATGCCCGCCATTGAGAATATGGCCTAGCGTTACCTTCATACATTCCACTATCAAAAATAACATCGCCTGACTCAACCAATTTAATCCATGTTTCATAATTCATCGGCTCACCAAAGACTATTTCGGTATAAAAACCTTGAGAGTCTTGTAAGCACTTAAACCAACCTTTTTGATTAAACTTTCTTTCTAGTTTGGTTTGTATAGACTCTTTCTCCCATTTGGCTATTGTTAAGTTCTCCATCTGTACAGCCATAGGTATTAATAGATTTTTATTGCCCCGCTTATCAGCACTAAAAAAATATTTGGCATGAATATTTTTATCTTCATCCACAACCAATATTTGTCCGTAATCATTAACTTTACCTATCTTAGGTGCTGGGTCCCCAGACCATGAGTGGCGCATATTTTTTTCAGGATTTGGCCTACCAAATATTTGGAGAAATTTATTTCTACCATCAACGCCATATTGTGCGTCTCTGTATATGTAGTAATTAGCCGCCCAATCTCCAAATGTAGTTTTAGAGGTTGTATTGTTTTTCATTTCAAAGCCAAACAAATCTGGCTTATTACTAGCATTTGCCTGAATCCCCATTTGGTTTTCTAGCCAATGCCCGCCCCTGCCATCATGTGTTTGCGTATACCCACTTACATCCGGCTTTTTACCTTTTACATTTTTTTCAAATAATTCAATTATTTTTTCTTTGTCGGACATATTTGCCTAAAAACTATCAATAGGCAGAAATTACCATTTATCTATAAAAATTTGAATCAAAAAGAAGTTCTT